>Ga0210403_10000003_pt1 | contig 301208 bp, 236 predicted proteins | sample IncBWC19MmetaG_FD_150863 | JGI IMG/M metagenome (GOLD analysis project Ga0210403, IMG submission 150863) | Forest soil microbial communities from Barre Woods Harvard Forest LTER site, Petersham, Massachusetts, United States - Inc-BW-C-19-M | ecosystem: Environmental > Terrestrial > Soil >... | reverse complement strand
CGGAGTTGCAGAAAGGTCACCAATATCCACGGTAGAAAATCAAAATCACGCCGGCTGCCTTGGCCGCGCTCGTCGCGGCGCGGGTTGTACTCTCTGGAGTGAACGGAGAATTCAACGCACCCGTTAAACTCACTGGGTTGTTCTGCGAATCCGGCAGCGTAAAATCCGGAGCCGTCTGGCCTACCTGCGGCGCGCCGTGCGAAGCGGGCAGCACATGCCGCGCGCCGATAAAAATGCCGTAGAGGAAAAATCCGCTGAATGCCAACGCTAGCACCGCGAGGACACTGCCGAAAATTTTGCCGCGAAACAGGTCCGAATGCCGGAATGCGCGCACAAGCCCCAAGGCAAGCAGCACCAACCCGAGCGCGATCATCGGCAGGTTCGCCCACGGAAAATCGCGAAGCGCCGGGAAGCGAACGAAGAACAGCGGATAGCTAATCACTCCCAGGAAAACCAGCGACGCGCCGGTCCACACTGCCCAGTTCCAGTTTCGTTTCATCGCTAACGCGTCTCCCCAATCCACTCCAAGTACGACTTCCAATCTGCCTGCCCGGGAGCGCGGATTTGAAACTTGTGCCCCTGAGTCTAGCCGAAAATACTATTTCGTGAGAAGTTTTTCGCGGGCGCGGTCGAGTGCTCCCACTCGTGGTTGGGTTCTTCGAGGGAGCGGATGGAGACGTAGCCGTTCTACCAAAACCCTTAATCCTCAATCCTGCAGGCACAGAAGGCCAGTCCTGGTAAACGCACTTATCCGAACCTGACCCGCTACCTTTTCCGGGCATGTCGCGTGCACCCTATCGCGAAGTTGACTCTGCATTCTTCCCGGCACTCCGTATTATCTTTCCTCTCTGTCCAGTGTCGCCGCTGATCTCCAGGAGAAAACACCATTTACAGGCTTTCCAGTTGAACACATTGTCGCTCAACTGCCTCTCTCATCACCGTGCACGCACCGGTATGATATCCTCTGGATGTCGGCTCTTGGCGGGCTGCTTTCGAAGCCATCCTTTCACCGCACCGCCTCATCTTCTTGAATGGAGCCGCGCTCCCCTGGGGGAAGTTGGGGAGTTCATCGATCAGGGGAGGGTTCGGACAAGCATGTCTACACTCGCAGAAATTCCACCGGTAAAGCACAAGCGCGAAGTCATCGACCAGGCGGTCATTCGCTTCGCGGGCGACTCCGGCGACGGCATGCAGATCACCGGCAACCAGTTCACAAATACCGCTGCGCTCTACGGCAACGACATCGCTACCTTCCCGGACTACCCCGCCGAGATTCGCGCCCCTGCGGGAACCATTCCCGGTGTCAGCGGATTCCAGTTGCACTTCTCTTCGAACGAAGTACACACGCCGGGCGACGCCATCGACGTGCTGATCGCCATGAACCCGGCCGCCTTGAAGGTCAACGTAGCCGACCTGAAAGCCAACGGCATCCTGATCGTCAACAGCGACAGCTTCACGGAAAACGATCTCCGCAAGGCGCAGGTGACTTCGAATGCGCTGGAAGATCATTCGCTGGACAAGTTCCGGCTCTTCCCCGTGGAGCTCGAACGGCTGACACGGCGTTCGCTGGAGCATCTCGGCCTCGACGCAAAGTCCATGGATCGCTGCAAAAACTTCTTCGCCCTGGGCATGTGCTACTGGCTCTACAACCGCTCGATGGAGCCGACCGTTCGCTGGATCGAAGACAAGTTCAAAAATAAGCCGCTGCTTATCGAGGCCAATAAGCTCGCGCTCAAAGGCGGCTACTCGTACTGCGAAGCGACGGAAGCGTTTCAGATCAGTTATGAAATTCCGCCGGCCCAGCTCACGCCAGGTTTGTATCGCAGCATGAGCGGCAATCAGGCGCTGGCGCTGGGGTTTGTGACCGCGTCGCAGAAATCTGGTCTCACACTTTTCCAGGGCAGTTACCCGATCACTCCCGCTTCGGACATTTTGCACGAGCTCTCCCAGTACAAAGACTTCGGCGTGATGACCTTCCAGGCCGAAGATGAAATCGCCGCGGTGACGTCGGCCATCGGCGCTGCCTATGCCGGTGCGCTGGCCATCACCACCACCTCCGGCCCGGGAATGGCTCTGAAGACGGAAGCCATGGGACTTGCAGTGGCCGTGGAGATTCCACTCGTCATTTGCGACATCCAGCGTGGTGGGCCCTCGACTGGCTTGCCGACGAAGACGGAGCAGGCTGATTTATTGCAAGCCCTCTTTGGCCGCAACTCGGAAGCGCCAATTCCCGTGCTCGCCGCCTCGACTCCCGCGGATTGCTTCTGGGTCGCTATCGAAGCGAGCCGCATCGCGATTAAGTACATGGTGCCGGTCATCATTCTTTCCGACGGTTACCTGGCTAACGGCGCGGAACCTTGGAGAATTCCGGAGTTGAGTGACATTCCGGATTTTCCCGTGACATTTGCGACCGATCCCATCGGCTTCCAACCCTACCGCCGCGACCCGCAGACTCTCGCACGGCCATGGGCCGTTCCCGGAACGGCCGGACTCGAACATCGCATCGGCGGCCTTGAGAAGCAGGACCCCACCGGGAATATCAATTACGAACCGCTAAACCACGAAAACATGGTGCGCATCCGCGCCGCGAAGGTTGCGGCGGTCGCGCAGGAAATCCCGAATGAACTGCCGGCCGGTGATCCGGAAGGCGATTTGTTGATTGTGGGCTGGGGCTCGACGGCCGGATCCATCACCTCCGCGCTCAAGGCCCAGCGCGCCAAGGGCCGGAAAATCGGCCATTTGCACCTGCGTTATCTCAACCCGCTCCCTTCAAATCTGGGCGACATTTTCAAACGCTATAAGAGAATCCTCGTCCCCGAGCTCAACATGGGCCAGCTCCTCTGGGTTCTGCGCGCGAAGTATCTCGTAGACGCCGTGGGCCTCAACAAAATTCAGGGCCGCCCGTTCAAGCAAGCCGAACTCGAACAAAAAATCGAAGAGATGTTGGGCCTCTAGGAGAATCGAACATGGGAACAGCAACGCTGCCGCCGCCTCTGACGAAAAAGGACTTTCAGACCGACCAGGAAGTCCGCTGGTGCCCGGGATGCGGCGACTACGCGATTCTCTCCGCGGTCCAGGCCGTTTTCCCCGAGCTCGGCATCAAACGCGAAAATTTCGTAATCGTTTCCGGCATCGGCTGTTCCAGCCGCTTCCCCTATTACATGAACACTTTTGGCTTCCACACCATCCACGGCCGCGCACCCGCGGTGGCCACCGGCATCAAAGCCATTCGTCCTGAGCTGGAAGTCTGGGTCGCCACCGGCGATGGAGATGCACTTTCGATCGGCGGCAACCACACCATCCACATGCTCCGCAGGAATGTCGGTATCAAGGTGCTGCTGTTTAACAACAAAATCTACGGACTTACGAAAGGCCAGTACTCGCCGACTTCGGAGCTCAACAAGAAAGCCAAATCGACGCCGTTTGGCTCTTTGGACCGGCCGTTCAATCCCGTTTCGCTGGCGATCGGATCCGAGGCCACGTTTGTAGCGCGCTCCGTTGACGTTTTTCAGGGCCACCTGAAAGATACTCTGAAGCACGCAGCCGCGCACAAGGGTTCCGCTTACGTCGAAATTCTGCAGAACTGCAATATCTTTAACGACGGCGCGTGGTTCTCACTCACCGACCGCGACGCCCGCAGCGAGCACGTCCTCCAGCTCGAACACGGCAAGCCCCTCGTCTTCGGAAAGAACCGTGACAAAGGGATTCGTCGCAAGCCGGATGGCGACTTCGAAGTTGTGCAACTTGGAAACGGCATCACCGAGTGTGACCTGGTCGTTCACGATATGCACCACCCCCGGCCTTCCTACGCTTTCCAGCTTTCGCACATGGAGCACATGACGGATTTCCCCACGCCCATCGGCGTTTTCCGCGCCTGGGGCAACGTGCCGCGCTACGAAGACGTAATGAATCAGCAGGTCCAGAATGTCATCGCCAAACGCGGCCGCGGCGACTTGAGCAAGCTTTTGCGTGCCGGCGACACCTGGGAAGTGAAGTAGCTTTCTATCCGGCCACGAATCAGGTTCTGCGAGAATTTGGAAGGGCACCACCACCGACAGGGCGTGGCGCTTTTTCTTTTGCCAGCGTGATTTCTTCCCCCGAGGCCTTCGTAACTTATCTGCTGTAACCGACGCGACGCCTCCTCTGTCCCGTAAGTCCTTTAATTTCAATTCCCCAAGAACAATCTGCCGCGACACTGTGCGACATACCGCCCCTCCCCGCACCTTGGCGTTCCTTGTCGCTTGAGCTTCCTTTCGGCACTGCGTAGGGTCATCTCACCGGACGAAAAATTCCGGAAAACTATGAGGCCTGCGCAATGTTCTACAAATACCTACATGTGACTTTCGTAGGAGTCGTCGCGACGCTGCTGGACTCCATCGTCGCGGAGCTTGCCGGTTACTGGCTGCACCGCCTGCTGCATAGCGACAAAATCCCAGCCCTCAGCCGAGGCCATTTGATCCACCATTTTCTGATCTATGGCCCCCAGCAACCCATGCGCGCCGTGGATTATCACGATGCGACCGACAGCCGCTTCTCGGTGGGCAATGTCGGGCTCGAATGGCTGGCGCCATCCGCGATTATTCTCTTCTTCTGCTGGGGAGTGATGGCGTTGCTCGGCGTTCCGCTGGTATATCAGGCTCTCGCGCTCTGCACGCTGCTTGCCTGGCCCATCCTGATGTTCAGCTACCTGCACGACCGTATGCACATCGAGGATTTCTGGATGACCAGGGTTCCACTTCTGCGAACTTGGTTCTTGAAGGCGCGAAGGATGCACGATATCCATCACCGGAGCGTGGACCCGCAGGGTTTAATGGACACCAACTTCGGCATCGGCTTCTACTTCTTCGACCGCTGCTTCCGGACCATGGCGAAGCGCCATCGGCCTTTCAATTGGAAAGGCTACCGGACGGCGCTGAAACGATATGGACTGGATGAGCCGGAACTTCTTTCGCTGGAGGGCTGCAGTAAATCGCTTTTTCAAAAACGGGCCCCCAGGTAATCGCGCATGCTCGATTCTTCAGAAACTCCTCTCAAATTAAATTGTGAAACCTCCGCCGTTCTGTTACATCCAATAGAGGCAACCGCGGAGTATCCCGGTCATGGAAGATGCTTCAAAACTCGCAGGTTTCGCCCTCATGGGCGATGCCGACCCTGTACCCCAGAGTCTCTTTCTCTCGCATCCGGAGCAGGCCAAAACGCTTCTGCTCTTGTATGAGGTGAGTCGTGAGCTTACTTCCATCCTCGAGCGAGAAGAGCTTCTCCTCCGTGTGGCACAGCGCGTCAAGAAGTTGGTCAACTACCAAACTTTCAGCGTCATGCTCTGGAACGAGCAGACGCAGCTCCTGGAAAGCGTATTTGCCATGCGCAGCGACGAATCCATTCCCGTTCGTCTTCAGTTGCCGCTCCATCAAGGCTTGACGGGCACCGCGGCGGGCCAACGCCGTGCCCTGCGGATCAACGACGTCCGGGATGATCCGCGCTACATCCTCTGCGAATCGGGTGTGGAAGCGCGTTCCGAGCTCGTCATTCCTCTTTTTTTGCGGGATCGTCTCATCGGCGTCATGGACCTGGAGAGCACTGTTCCACACGCCTTCACCGCGGAACATGAACGCATGCTCGTCACCCTGGGCTCTTATGTGGCGATCGCGCTGGAAAACGCCCGTCTCTACAAGGAGGCGCGCGAAAGTGAGCAGCGGCTCCGCAACGAACTCGACACCGCACGGGAAATCCAGCGGCAGCTTCTACCGACCGGCGCGCGCGAAATTCCGGGCCTCGATCTCGCGGCCGCGTACGTCCCCGCGCGCGAACTGGGCGGGGATTTTTACGATTTTCTTCCCTATGGCAAAGGCCGGCTGGCGTTCGCGCTCGGCGATGTCTCCGGTAAAGGAACCGCGGCGGCGCTCTATGCTTCGCTGGCCATCGGCACCGTTCGCGAAATCGTCGTGGATCACAACGGCGCGCCGGCGGAGATGCTCGCGCTCCTGAACCAGCGCCTTCTCGGCGCGCGGCTCGACTCGCGCTTCATCGCCATGCTGTTCGCCGTCTACGATGCGCCGACACGTCGGCTTACGCTTTCGAATGCCGGCGGGCCCTATCCCCTTCTCGTTCGCGATGGCGTGGTTCAGCCGATCCGTTTGGAAGGAGTGCCGCTCGGCCTGCTCCCGGGAACTGACTACGACGAGATGACCATTGACCTGCAACCGGGAGACGTTGCGCTCTTCGCTTCGGATGGCATTCTTGAATCGGAGAATGCCGATAAGGAGGAGTTTGGGCCCGAACGTCTCGCAGACGTTCTCGCAGGGCTTTCTCCTGAAGACTCCGCGGGCACCATCGCGGAACATATTCTTCGGGCTACCGACCTTCATGGCGGCGTTGGAAATCCGCCGCACGACGATCGTACTTTGCTCGTCCTCCGTGTGACGGACGAATCGGCTTCCGACTTTTCGAAACTTCCGATTATCTATTGAAACTTGCGCTTTTGCTTTGCTTAGAGCTGAAGAGGAGCTTTCTCCTCTCCAACTATTAGTGTGCTTCTACGGTGCCGGAAGGAACGACGTTGGCCTGCAGAACGCCCGGGTTCTTTAGCACTGGGAGCCACCTCTCCCTCAGTGCCGCAAACTCCGGCATGTTTTTCTTCGAAACGGGATCGGATGGCGGCAGTCCCAGCTTCTCAAAGTTCTTGTATTGCCCTTTCTCCATGATGCGGAAGTCGAGGTGCGGTCCCGTGGATAGCCCAGTGCTCCCTACCAGGCCGATGGTCTTCCCGATTTCGACGTGTTCCCCCGTATGCACGAACATGCGCGACAAATGGAGGTACATCGTCTCATATCCGTTGGAGTGCGCGATCTGCACCATGTTGCCCTCGCCGCCCTTCCGGCCGGCAAACACCACTCGGCCGCTTCCAATGGTCTGCACGGGTGTCCCCACCGGCGCGCCGTAATCCGTCCCCATGTGCGGGCGATAGATCTTCAGAATCGGATGGAAGCGTGCCTTGCTAAAGTGCGAAGTCACGGGCGCTCCGAATTTCAGTGGCGAGTGGAGAAAGGCCTTCTGCAAAGACTTTCCATCGGCCGAGTAATACGCAGGCCGTCCGGTTGGATCGTGAAAGAGCAAAGCCTGGTATTTTTTCCCCGCGTTTTCGTATTCGGCGGCGAGAATCCTTCCGTAACCGGCAGTCTGCCCGTTGGCATATTTTTTCTTTTCCAGCACCATGCTGAATGTGTCGCCCTTGCGTGGGTCCGTGTAGAAATCTAGGTCATATGCGAAAATCTGCGCCAGGCGCATCGCTAACTCGGCCGATTCACCCGCATCTTCCACGGCATTGAACAGTGAATCGTCCACGCGGCCGGCGACTGCATCTATTTCCGTTTTCGAAGGGATTTCTTTGATCTGCGCCGTGAATCCGCTGTCCTCCGGAACGATTTTCAGCATGCGGTCGGGATCGATCTTGTAGTCGATCTCCCGCAGCGTGCCTTCCACCGAGCGCCCCACGGTAATCATGTTGCCCGCGCGCACCTGGCGCAGATTAAAGGTGCGTTGGGCTGCCGCGGAGGCGTTCGCCGCTTCTTCCGGGCTCAAGCCGAATTTCTGGAGGGCCGCGACGAAATTTTCTCCCGCTGGAACTTTCTTCTCCGTGGGGAGGATCACTTCTTCGCGGATGCGGGCCGCCTCTTCCTTGGCCAGCTTTACCTGGCGCTCGAATTCCGCGGTTGTGGCCAGCCTCTGCTTGAAGGCGTATCCAAGAGCGGCAGCGCCGGTGGCGCATACCAACATCAGCACTAGTAAGAAACTCCGTTTCACATTTCCCCCAAGCCACTCGCCGCTAGGATTCGATGGCGACCCACTCGCCGGAACAGCGTGCACTGCCACAGTAGCGCACGTATCTCTTGTGGCTCAACAGCTGGTTTGGGTCAAACACCATTCGCGGAGGCTGCGCTCAATTGTTCAATGAGCTGTATCTGCGGGTGCCAGCCCCATGCGGCGCCGAAATAAGCAAACCATCGTTGAGAAGTGCCCGTGCAAAACAAAAAACGCTGAGGAGCCTATCCTCAGCGCAATTCGTTCCACGCCAAAATTCAAGTTGTCTTAGTTTCCGCTCTTCAGCGCAACAGTGTGTTCGGGCTCGGCGAAATAGTTCTGCTCGCGCAATTTACGGTAAATGCGTCCTGCAACCACAGCCGCCGTAGGCCCCTTTACGCTGCGGGTATTCCCGCGCAGAAGGACAGCCAGCGCGATCCTCGGATGCGCTTCGTCCGCATAAGTCAGGAACCAGCCGATTTTCGACGGCGTGGTGTGGTCGTCGCAAGTACCGGTCTTGCCCAGCGGCAGTTCATCGCCGCCGCGATCAAAACTCGATTTTCCTGTACCGTACAAAACCGCAGCCAGCAATCCTTCGCGGATTTCCGGAAGGATCTGCGCGATGTTCAATTCGCGCTTCACGCGCGGCGTGAAGTTCAGAACTTCTTCCTCGCTGTGCGGGTATTGCAGGTAGTAAAGCGTCCCGCCATTGGCAAACGCAGCAGCCAGCGACGCCAATTGCAGCGGCGTGACTTGAATCCCTTCGCCGAAGCTGGACATCCGCGCGACTCCGCCATGCTCCGGCGGCGCCACCGGGAAGGATCCAGGGTGCTCGTCCGGCAGATTGTAGCCCGCAAGCTCACCCAGGCCGAGGAGACGGCCATACTTCGAAACCGTATCGAACCCCATGCGCGTGCCGAGCTGCTCAAAAAACTCATTGTTGGAATGCGCCATCGCTTCGGTGAGGTTCATGTACTTGCGGCGGCTCACCTTGAGCATGGTGTCGCGCGTGATGACATTTTCTTCGAGCGCTGCGAGCGCAATCGTCGGCTTGATCGTTGAGCAAGGAATGTAGCCATCGCCAAACGCGATTTTCTGATTGACGACCGTAAGGATGCGCCCCGTGTTCGGATCCACGGCGACCACCGCTCCGTTGTACCGCCCTAGTGCGGCTATGGCAGCCGCACGGACCATCGGATCGTCGTACGTGCCGTCATCAGCTTTCGAGGAATCCGCAAACGTCGGGACGCCGCGATACCGGGAAGATGATTTGTGCGCTCGCGAAGTCACCGCTGCCGCGCCTGGCGCAGCAGGCAGTGGAATGGCGAAGAGTGTCGCCAGCACCGACGCGAGACTTGTTTTTGCGAATTGCTTCAAAATGATTCCCTCTTTCAGAATACCCGCAGGCCCCAAACCTGGCTTGGCCTTCCCTCGCGCCGAATCACGCCCGGGCGAGAGTTTTACCTCACGCAGTCCTCGCGGTCAACAAACATTCAAGACGCTCGTTCGTTGCCGCCAATGACTCCGCACCGCTAAAACGAGAACCCTTGCACACGGCTAACCACCTTCGGCGCCTCTGATTTGATGCAACTTAGCGCCGTCGCGTGCCGCAGATTCTCTACCTGAGAAACACACCCGCTCTCAGGATGAGACACATAGTAGGCTCTTGGGACGCTAAACCGCAATAGACATTCAGGCCCAGTACGAGCCTATGTGCTTTGTTTTGAATAGCTGACCGCCTGGGCAGTTACCTGAACTTGCGCCCAGTGAAGATGGCCGTCCGGGCATGGAAGTGAAGCTTGCCGTTCGCATCATGAAACGGCTGCGTGCCGCTCAAGTCGTGCTCACGGTCCTCTTCGAGCAGCCTGCGAACTTCATCCGCTCTTTCTGCCGGGGCCTTCGTTGTGGCCAGCCAGCGCTCCACCTCCGGGCAAAGATCATCGAACGTCTTCACCGCGTCGGTCTCCAATCCAGCCTCGCGGAAAAGGCGCAGATGCTCACTCATGGGCAGCACTCGCACATGCGAAGGATCGCGCAGATTTTCCCAGTGATCCTGATATTTGGCCCGTTCAGGATGTTCGCTGGCGTATATATCTTCAATCAGAATGGTGCCTCCCCGCCGGCACACGCGCGCCATTTCGCGCACCACTCGCCCGGGCTCCTGCATGTGGTGCAGCGCCAGCCTGCTCACGGCGACATCGAACTGGCCCTCTTCGAAAGGCAGGTTTTGCGCATCCCCAATTCGAAACGACACGTTGGCCACGCCGTTCTGCTTGGTCCGCTCTTCTCCAATCGCCAGCATCGCCGCCGTCAAATCCACACCAATCACTTCCCGCGCCGCCTTCGCAAATGCTTCCGCGATATAACCCGGCCCGGTCGCAATATCCAGGACGCGTTCATCGCCCTTCAAGCGCGCCGACGCCACCAGCCGCCGGATGCGTTCTTCATTCGTAACCCAGGGATTCGAAGCAAACGCCTTCGCCTGTGTGGTAAACGACTCGCGAACAACTTCATTGTGGCTCGACACTATTCCCTCACCTGACTACCACAGAAAAGTTTACCAGCAGGTTCCCGTCGAACAAACATCTCTGATTGCAAGCCGAACTTCCGCGGCGCGGGCGGCAAAAAAACTTTGGCCCTCCTGCGCTTCGCAGAAGGGCCAACCTTCAATCCTCTGAGAATTGGACTTACCGCGTCGGACGCGCCTTGGACGCCTCCGCGCCCGCCGTGGCCGCTGCGGCCTTGATCGGCGGTTTCTCCGCGTGTGCCGCCGCCGCATGGCCATTCGTTCCCGCAGCCGCACTCGAATTGCCGCCGGGCACCGGGATTTCCAGCTTCTTCCGCAACACATTTTCCAGCTTGTCGCGGATGTCCTTGTTTTCCTTCAGGAAAACGCGCGCGTTCTCGCGGCCCTGGCCCATGCGCTCGCCGCCGAAGCTGATCCACGTCCCGCTCTTTTCCAGCACGCCCTTCTCCACGCCGAGGTCAATCAGATCGCCTTCGCGCGAAATTCCTTCGCCATAAACGATATCGAATTCCGCTTCGCGGAATGGCGCGGCCACTTTGTTCTTCACCACTTTTGCCCGCGTGCGCGACCCCACCACCTTGTCGCCTTCCTTGATCGCCTGAATCCGCCGGATATCCACGCGCATCGAAGCATAAAACTTCAGCGCGCGGCCGCCAGTCGTTGTCTCCGGGTTGCCAAACATCACGCCAATCTTTTCGCGAATCTGGTTGATGAAAATGAGGCACGTCCGCGATTTCGAAACGATGCCCGTCAGCTTGCGCAGCGCCTGCGACATCAGCCGCGCCTGCAAGCCCATCTGCGGATCGCCCATGTCGCCTTCCAGTTCCGCCTTGGGCACCAGCGCCGCCACCGAGTCGACGACAACGATATCCACGCCGCCCGAGCGGATCAGCGTTTCCGCGATTTCCAGAGCCTGCTCGCCGTTGTCCGGCTGCGACACCAGCAAATTGTCCACGTCCACGCCCAGCTTGCGCGCGTACACCGGATCGAGCGCGTGCTCCGCGTCAATGAACGCCGCCTGTCCGCCCAGCTTTTGCGCTTCCGCGATCACGTGCAGCGTCAGGGTCGTCTTGCCGCCAGACTCCGGTCCGTAAATCTCGATAACACGCCCGCGCGGAAAGCCGCCCACGCCCAGCGCCGCATCGATCGAAAGGCATCCGCTGGGAATTACGCTGACCGGCACCAGTACGTCCCGGCTGCCCAGCCGCATGATCGCGCCCTTGCCGTGGTCCTTTTCAATCTGCGATATCGCCGCTGCCAGCAATCTGTCTTTTTCTTCTGTCATGTCGCACCTCGGTGGAGGAAATTTGGAATCTGGGCCTGCCCGCTTTAGGCGGGCCTGCGGGGCCGATCGCCCGGGCTTTGCGCCGGGAAAGCGCATTGCCCGTGTTCCAGGACTTTACGAAGTGTGGAATTTACCACTCGATTCACCTTCGCGCCATCCCTTTTTGCCAATCAGCCTCGTACCGCTTGAAACTCGCTTATCGCTGACAACCGTGCTCCGCGTCGTGGTCTCTCAGCCTCATCTGCGCCGCCTGCTCGCGTTCCTCCAACACCATCCGTTCCGGAGGTGTCAGGTGCCGCAACCGCGATACATTCCGTCCCCGATTGCGCGCCTCGGAGAGCTCCTCTTCGAGTCTCTCACGTTCCAGGCAGCTTAGAACACTGCTCGAAAAATCCCGCATGGTGCACCTGTTGAAAACAGCGAGGCCCAAACTACCACCATGGCGAACAAAAAGCAAACAATATTTTTCGCCTTATGTTCGCCTTGTCCGCCTCCGTCACTCGCCGCCAATCCTGACAACTTGCCCAGCTTGGATCGATTTGATGGAGTCGAGGCCATTCTCAAGTCCGGCAAAGCCAGCATGTCGGGCTGTTTGACAATCGTGACCGGTCAGGTAGTTGCGCAGGCCCTCGCTCACGCACTCATCAAGAAGAACCCTCATTCACGCCTTGGCGGATAGAAGCTGCTGGGCTTCTTGAAGCGCCACGATGGCCATCTCTCGGGAAACGGTGGGGTAGCCTTCGAGGAATTGTTCGAGTGTGTGGCCTCGTTCCAGGGAATCGAAGAGCAGTTGAAGGGGAACTCGCGTCCCGCGAAAGACCGGCGTTCCACTCAGGATATTCGGATTTTTCACGATGACGCTATCCGCGGGACTCATAGCCATCTCTCCTGAGCGCAGTATACCATCACCCTTTACATCATCGTGCAGTACTTGCCCTCGCACGCGATTGTCGAATTTAACGTAGCCAAAGCAGCGGACAATCTTCGAGTGGTTCAAGAGTAGCTGTAAAACCCTCTCCCGCTCTTCCTCCCCAGCCACCCCGCCGCCACATACTTCTTCAACAGCGGACAAGCCCGATACTTCGGATCCCCCAGCCCTTCCTGTAGCACATGCATAATATCCACGCAAACATCCAGCCCAATAAAATCCGCCAGCTCCAGCGGCCCCATCGGATGGTTCATCCCCGTTCTCATCACCGCGTCGACAGCTTCCGCCGTAGCCACGCCTTCCATCACGCAGTACGCCGCTTCATTGATCAGCGGCATCAGCACGCGATTCGAAACAAATCCCGGCGCATCATTCACCGCCACCGGCTTCTTCCCCAGCTTCTCCGCCAGCGTCATCGTCGTTTCAAACGTCGCATCGCTCGTCTGCAGCGCCCGAATCACTTCCACCAGCGCCATCACCGGCACCGGATTCATAAAGTGCATTCCCACAAACCGGTCCGGCCTCTTCGTCAGCGACGCCAGCGTCGTCATCGAAATCGACGAAGTATTGCTCGCAATAATCACGTCCGGCCGCAAAATCCTGTCCGCCTCTCCCAGCACCGCCCTCTTGATCTCAATCTTTTCCGGCACCGCCTCCACCACGAAATCCGCCGCTGCAATCGCCCCCATCTCGGTAACCGCCTGCACGCGCCCCAGAACAGTTCCCTTTTCCGCTTCCGTCAGCTTCCCCTTCTTCACTTCCCGATCCAGATTCTTCCCAATCGTTTCCATCCCCCGGTCCAGAAACCGCTGCTCCACATCCCGCAAAATCACCTTGTACCCCGACCGCGCAAAAACGTGCGCAATCCCATTCCCCATCGTCCCCGCGCCCAGCACCGCCACCGTCTTGATTCCCTCCACGTTCATCTGTTTTCTCCCAAACCCGCCTGCGATCTTAGCTTCGACAATACGAGGCCGATACAATCTTGCTCTCTCTAAACTCAGGAGAGTCGCGCAACTCGCTCCAGAATTGCTTTCGCCCTCTCCAAGTCAGACGAGAGCACGCTAACTTCAAATCCGAACAGTGGCATTCCTGAAGCAGGAAATCGATTGGGAAAAGCCCTGCGGGAATAATTGCCAATTGGTCTGTCGAAGTATGGAACTCTGGCCGCCTTCAGTTCTTCAAGGAGTGACGCGTGCAACGCCAAATTATCTCCCGACCATAACGACAATAAATTGCCCTCGGAGGAAGAGTCGTCGGGAGGTTCATTCGGCGCAGCTTCAACTAGTTCTATATCGCAATCGCTGCATCGCGTGATTCCCTGCCGAAATTCAGCTTTGCGTGATGGACAAAACATTTCCCGTTGGAGCTTACTACATCATTCAGCGCCGGCGGATGCTTTCTGCAGCCGTTTCGAAACGCCATGCAGGGCAAGCCACGCGGCCAGCGTGGCGAACTTTTCGTCCTGTGACCACCGAGCACCAAGCGGCCGCCCCAGCTCCGTAACTCGCCGCAACACATCGGCGGGTTTGACACGAAACCTCCGCCCCGCGACGTCCAACAGCTCTTTGTCTTTGATTGTAAATTCCCCGAGCCCGCATCGAGCACTGGCATGAAGTATCGCCTCGCGGAAAAGCTCCCCATCAGCCGTATGAATCAGCGCATGCGAAGCCAGCACCTTTTCGAGCGCAGGCAGCGGCCTCCCCGAAGCCAGCAGAAGCCCGCAACGTACAAGTTCATACCCTTGCTCTGGCATCTCCCCTTGCAACCTGCGGATCGCGCCCTGGGCCAGCCGTCTCGCTTCCCCTCTCACGCCAGAAATAAATTCGCGCCCCTCAACCGGCGCCATTTTCTTCGCGGTGTGATACGGCTGCCGAAACGCATATGTAAAAGTCGCCACTAGATGCACGCGTTCCCGCGCAAGCACTGAAGGCGCACCTTTCTCCAGGCCGACCGCCACCATCGCCGCCCAACCCGAATGCACGCGAAAGCCAACCGCAGCTTGTTTCACTAGAGCCTCCGCTGCAAACCAAGCCTCCGAAAACCAGCCGTACGCAAACTCACTTCGGCGCAGCGCCTTCCAGAATCTCTCTCACAATCTCCCGCGCCCGTCTCTCATCCCCAGGCTCGACAAATAGATGGGCCGTGCCCCTGACTTCCATCCATCGCCAATGGATCCGACTCTCACGCAAGGAGTCGCTCAACTTCTCCGTAGGTCCTCGCGGATCGCCAGACCAGATCTCCACGGTAGAGTCCTCGGGATACCAGATGTCTGCGACGTCTTCGTCATCGTGCGAGTCGTCTGAAAACTCCGCCCAAGAGGAAGGCGCCGGAAGAGTCAGAACAGCGACGGCTCCCGTCTCCTCATCGGTTCCAAACGCTTCCTTGACGGCAACCTCCGCTTTCCCGAAAAGTGAAAAAGGAACGCTGATCCGAAAGGCGTCGCCGCTCTTAGTGTTGAAAAGCCGGTCCGTGCGCGTCACCGTTCGGTAGGGGACTTCGGCTTCCTCCAGAACCGCGCATAATTCAGAATGCAGTCGTGCATCCTCGCCATGCCAGAACACGCAGAACGGGTCCTCCACCATATCTCCTGGCATCACTCTTGAGGTTGGCGGAAGTTCCTCCTCCTGCGGCGAAGACAGCTCCCGCACAAGCGCCACATGGCACTTCGCACAGGACGAGTACCCCAGCGGATACTTAGCATGACATTGCGGACAGATCATGACGGCGGGAAGTTTACTACAGCCGGAAACGAGGAAACCGCCTACTCCGGCGGGCGGCTTCCACAATCTCCCGCGTTCGAGTTCCGTAGTCCTGCGAATGAAGATTGCTTTGCTTGCTACCGCTTCTTCCCAACTTGCGTGACTCTCGGCGCTGCCAGTGCCCCAATCTCCCCAAACCTTCTTCACGCTACCGCACAAATCCCCTCTTGACATTTCTAGTTTGTATGGCAAACTAGATTGCGTGAAGAGGTCGTCCATGACCAGCTCTCCTGTCTCTCTCGCCGAAACTCGCTCCTGGCACTACTGGTTCGCCGACGGTTTACCCCAGCTACTCATCGGCGTTTCTGCTCTACTCTTCGGCTTCTATTTCCTCTCCACTGGCGCGCCCTCTGCAAGCACGGCAGCATCAATTTTGGCTCTCGTTGCCTTCCTCATCTACCTGTTGCTTATCGTTCGTGCCGCGCAAATCCTGGAATGGCTGAAGGCACGCATCACCTACCCGCGCACCGGCTACGCCGCCTCTCCCTACTTTGCCGCGAGGGACAGCTCTGCTTGCTCCCCCGGCCTGAATTTGACGCCCGTTCAAGACTCCAACGCCCCCGCCATCGCCGAAATAAAGCGCGCCCGCGAAGCCCGCAGCATCCGCCTCTCCCGCACCTACTTCCTCCTTGCCCTCGTTTCTCTCGCCATCTGGTTCGTCCACATCCCTTGGATCTGTGCCCTCACCGGTCTGGTCATGGGCCTCATCCTCTGGATCGGCACTCGCGCCGACAAAAGTGTTCCCCCCCTCGTCATACTCGGTTTTCCGGTTGTCGGCTTCTGCGTCGACACTCTGCAAAGTGACCCGCACGCCCGAGTCGGCTATTTCATCCTCGGCGTGGGCTTCCTGTTCCTTGTCGAAGGCCTCATCTCCCTGCTGCTCTACCTCTGCCGCAATCCGGTCGCGCAATGATCTCACTCTTTTCTTCTTCGGCCGCCTCTGCCGCCGAATCAGCAAAGCGAAGAGCGTTTGAAAACATAGATCCCGCAGGATTGACCAGGATCTTCGCAGGTGCCGCATATGTCCTCTACGGCCTCGTTTTCGCTCTACTTTGGAGGTTTCACCCGCCACTATCGACGCCCAAGGGTCTCCTCGTGGTCTTACTGGCATTGGTTGCGATGCCATACTGTGGCGAGAAGCTCCTCGAGTGGTTGAAAGCTCGCATCGTTTACAGACGCACAGGGTACGTTGCAGTGGCAGTGGCAGCGCCAGCAGGCCTACCAGCGCAGCCATCTTTCTATCGGACCTTTATCTTAATGGTGGCTTTTGTCGCGGTCGCCGCCGGACTCTTTCTTTTCCTGTCCGACTCTAGCAAGTGGATTTTTCTTTTCGCAGGAGGGCAGGCAATAGCTAACAGTTATCGATCCGCCCCTGGGAATTGGATAAAGCTTCTGGCCATTCTGGGTGTGACGCTATTCGCAGTTCTTTTGAATATTACTTTCGCAGAGCGGTTCGGACTGTTTCTGTCGGGCTTGGGAACGGTAAAGATCATTGACGGTGCAATTGCTTTTGTGCTGTACCTTCGGCGTAACCCCGTGGCGAGGATGTCGGAAGAATGACACCCGATCTGCAAGCACTCGCCACCCTCGATCGCATCATCCACGAGCCCGCGCGCCTCATGATCATGACCATTCTCTACGCCGTCACCGAAGCCGACTTCCTCTACCTCCAGCGCGAATGCGGCCTCACCCAGGGCAATCTTTCCAGCCACCTCGCCAAGCTCGAAGAAGCCGGCTACGTCGCCATCTCCAAAACCTTCAAAGGCAAGTACCCCCTGACCATCTGCAGCCTCACCAAAAACGGCCGCGAAGCCTTCGAAGCGTACGTCCGCAAAATGCAATACGTCGCGGGCGCCACCGGCAACGGCACCAATCACTAACCTCCCGCCAAACCCTTTTTCTTGTAGTGGGACACCGGGAATTAAGGACGCGGCCGCCGTGCTCTGTTCACTTTCCGCAGCCTCCGGTTTGACACCTGTTCAATTTTGAACAGACGGGGCCTCGGTCGGCGCTCTAGCATTCACCCCGAACACAAGAGCAAGAAACAGGCCCGCGATGGCCATCGTTGGAATGCCTCCGAGGATGTCATCGCGGGCCTCAGCTTTACAGGGCATGCCACCGGCAGCGGGAATCTCAATGGCCGCAGCCTGGCTGGCCAATCTTCTTCATTTCACGACGATCTGGGCTTCACCTGCCCAGTCATCAATATGGCTATCATTAGGCGCGGCATGAAAGGTTTTCGCGACAATTCGATAACTGCCCGCGTCCTTATAGCTGTGCGACAACCCCCGTCCGCAGTCAGCCCCGATGGGACCCGCTGGTGATCCCGACCCATCGCCCCATTTTATGGAATAGCTGCAGCCCACCCATTTGCTGTACTTGCCTTTGCCGAGGTCGGTCAGATTTTTCGGACCGGTGATTCGCACGGAGCGAGAATCGCCGCCCGCCGCTACAGATAGCTCAGTTTTCTCTGTAGGAACGGCGCACAATATCGGAAATAACGTCAGCAAGGCGCATGCGGACTTGATAAGCATCATGGCCCTTTCCGTAGCTCTTACGTATCGCAGTGCTAATACAAAAGCAAGTCTCTTGATCCAATGTAAGTGCGGGCCGGTTGACCGCGTTTGAGATCGAAACTTCCGCGCTGGTGACCGCGTTTAAATTCCGAGAAACGCCGTTGCGGGCCTTTCCTTGCGGGTCTTGTTTCATGTGCCTCGTTTGCATCCCGGTGAATTTTACCGGGGCAAGGGTGGGGCCTTTGACTCTTCTTTCTCTTGCCCCTGATTTTTAATTTGCCTCCCATTATCATCGTGGTACAATATCTCTGTTGACCACTGCGCCCCGGCCTTGCCGGGGCGTTTCTGTTTTCGGCTCTGTTGTGGCGCAGGCATTCCTGCCTGCGCTTTTTCCCGTCACTAATCCCAAACTCAAACTCTAAGGAGACTTTTATGTCCTCACGCAATAAAGTCGGTCGCTCTGCGGCCACCGGTAAGAATATCCGCTTTGCGGCCGCCCGTAAGAACAACCGCTCTGGGGTCGCGCATAAAAACGACCACGCACCCCTGTGTTTATTCACGTTCTCCGATGGCCGCCGCTGCCGCACCCCGCGCACCGGCAACCTTCCTCACTTCTGCTTCGACCATGCCCAAAAAGAAGCCCGCGGCCGCACCGCCGAAGCCATCGGCAAAGACCTGGCCAACTTCTTTTCCGCCGACTACCTCTCCGCCAACGATCTCAGCGCCGCCCTCGCCCGCCTCATCCCCGCCGTCGTTCGCGGCGATATAAAACCCAGAACCGCCCGCACCATCGCCTACCTCGCCCAAACTCTTCTCCAGACCATCCGCCTCGCCCAGCAGGAATACATCAACGCCTTCGGCACCAACGGCTGGCGCAACGCCATCGCCAATTCGGTCAACGGCAACCACGATTACCTCTTCCCACCCGCCCCCGCCCCCAATCAATCCCCGGCTCAGGCACCCGCAGTGGCCGGACTTCAGACCGGTGCAGTTCCTGCCCCTCAACCCGCCGCGCCGCCAATCTCCACCCCTGTCATCCCGAACCCTATCGCGCCTTTTGCGAATGGAGGAGGGATCTGCTTCTTCTTCCTCCGTCACCCACCAACCCGCTCCCATGCCGCCCCCGACCGCTTCAACGCCTCCTCCCTTAAATGTAGCCGCCAGGCTTCAGCCCGGCCCGCATGTCCAACCAAACCCACAACCCGCCTCCACCCGGCCGTTGAACCCTCCTCAATCGGCGGCAGCGCCTGTGAATTGTCATTCCGAGCGCAGCAAGGAATCCGCTTTTTCCTCTGCCCCCGCACCCTCTCCAACCTCACCCCTCTCCGCCCCGCCATCGAACCCGCCTCAACCCCCACCGGTAGGTCACCTCGGAATTCCCGATCCAGTCGGGAGGAGTCAGGCTCTCCCGCTCCCCGTTCGTAGGCGCCTCCATCGAACAATTTGGCCGTAGCAAACTCCTTTAGAATCAACACATATACACCATCCCGTATCTATTGATTCTAAACCACTTAATGGAAATCTAAGTCCTTTAGATGCAACACTTGCAGAAAATAGGGGGTGAGGCAGCTTGCTAAGTCCGGACTTATAGCCGTTCAACGCGAATGCCATCTGATCTCTGTTCACTGTTCACTGTTCTCTGATCTCTGCTCCCTGCGTCTTTTCGCCACCCAAGCCCGTATTACCATTAGAATGTCCGCCACGACCTCATGCCTGACCGCAAACCGCTCAGCCACCCTCTTCTCCACGCTGATGGCCGATGAAGCCAAGTCCATCGCCCGCGGCTTGCAGAAGCGCGACCCTGATCTGCTCGATCACCTCATTGAGCTGTATCAATACCGCCTCTTCCGTTACCTGGTCTACATCACCGGAAGCAAGGAGCGCGCCGAGGACTTTTTCCAGGAAACCTGGATCCGCGTCCTCGAGCGCGGCCACCAGTACGACGGCAAATCCAAATTTGAAGCTTGGCTCTTCGCCATCGCCCGCCACCTGGTCATCGACTGGCAGCGTTCCAAGAAAGCGCAGAGCCTGGACTCGCTCACCGATCCCGAGCAGGAACATCCCCTCCAATTCGCCAACGAAAAAGAGCCTTCTCCTCTCCAGCAGGTGTTGAGCCAGGAAAGCGAAGAAAACGTTCAGGCCTCGATGAGCCAGATCCCCGCGATCTATCGCGAAGTTCTCGTCCTCCGCTTCCAGGAAGAATTGCAGATCGAAGAAATGGCCGGCGTCCTCAGCGTTCCCATCTCCACGGTAAAATCGCGCCTCTACCGCGGTCTTGACGCCTTGCGCGGCCGACTTCAGGGAGGCGCCGCATCATGAGCGACAAAATCCACGACCGCGCCGAACAATTGATCGCGCAAGAACGCGTCGAGGGCATCTCGCCTGCCGACCACGATTGGCTCAGCGCACACTTGCAAGACTGCGCGCAATGCGCCAATCACGCGCGCCACACCGAGCACGCCCTGCGCGGGTTGCGCACCATGGCCATCCCCATGCCCACCGGCCTCGCCAGCCGCACTCAATTCCGCGTTCAGTTGCGGCTCCAGGAAATACGCGAGCGCGAACCAAAGCGAAGAGCGCTCTGGCTTGCGTGTGTAGTTTCCTGGGCCTTTGGAATCGTCAGCGCCCCTTACGTTTGGCGCCTGTTCCAGTGGTTTGGCGAACGCACCGGAGTTCCTAAATTGGTTTGGGAGGTGGGCTTCGGATTGTGGTGGACCATTCCCGCGCTCTTCTTCGTGATTGTCGTATTCATGGAAAAAATGCGCCAAAGCAGCGAGTCGGAATTAACGCGGCAAAGCAAGTAACTGGAACGAGTGGAGAGAGAGGAAAGGTATGTCGGATTATCAGCAAAAGATTGCGGAATCGTTCAACGAAAGAAAACGTTTGAACCAACTGCGCCGCAGAAAAGAAAAACTCCACTTCTGGAACGAGTTTCGCATCATTCCGCGGTGGCTGGTCGGCCTGGTGATTGTGCTCTATGTGATCGCCGTGGGTGTCGCTCTCAGCGTCAATATTTCGCAGCAGCACAATCCCAACGGAAACGACATGTTTCCGCCGGAGCTCCGCGACAATCCGGCTCTTGCCCAGCTCGCGCTCGCAGGGCTAGTAACACTGATGTCGCTGTTCTTCGCCAGTTTCATTTTCATGCTCGCTTACGTCAATCGCGACGCCAGCCGCCGCGGCATGAATTCCGCCCTTTGGACCATCTTGGTGCTCATCTTCATTCCAACTTGGGGCCTCATCGGTCTGGTCATCTATCTCCTGATGCGCGAGCCCCTGCCCTATCCCTGCCCCGAATGCGCCACCACCGTCAACGCGCGCTTCAACTTCTGCCCCAATTGCAAGTGCAACCTCCATCCCTCCTGCCCGCAATGCAAACGCGAAGTCGGCGAACTCGACAAATTCTGCCCCCACTGCGGCAACGACCTGAAAGCATCATCAGACGCGCTGCTTCCAGCGTAAAGTTCAGTCTAGTCTTCTGGTTTAGGTTTTCTTAAACACGTTCGACGGCGAGGGCGACGGCATTGCCTCCGCCGAGGCAGAGGGCAGCGATTCCGCGCTTGAGGTTGCGGCGCTGCAATTCGTAGAGCAGCGTAACGAGAATACGCGCGCCGCTCGCGCCGATGGGATGACCGAGCGCCACCGCACCCCCATTCACATTTACTTTTTCTGGATTGAGTTTGAGCTGTCGCGTCACTGCAATCGCCGCGACGGCGAACGCTTCATTGAGTTCGACAAGATCCACATCCTTGTCGCGGTCCCAGCCGGTTTTCGTAAGCAATTTTTCCACGGCTTCCACCGGCGCCATCATCACCCACTTCGGCTCCACACCGCTCACGGCTTGCGCCACGATGCGCGCAATGGGCTGCTTGCCGAGCCGCAATGCATTTCGCTCGCTGGTCACGATCAGCGCTGCCGCTCCATCATTCGTGCCGGGAGCGTTGCCCGCGGTCACCGTGCCGTCTTTCTTGAATGCCGGCTTCAACTTCGCCAGCGTCTCCATCGAGGTATCCTCGCGCGGCGATTCATCGTACTTGATGACGATGGCCTCGCCCTTTTTCTGCGGCACTTCGATCGGCAGAATCTGTGCTTCAAAAAAACACGATTTCCTCGCGCGTACCGCTCTCTGATGGCTCTCCACCGCGAAGCGGTCCTGCTCCTCCCGCGTGATCCCGTACTTTTCCGCGACCAATTCGCCGGTCATCCCCATGTGAAAATTTTCGTACGCGTCCCACAAACCGTCATTGATCATCGAATCCACAAGTTTTCCATCACCGATGCGGTAGCCCGTGCGCGCCTGCGGCAGCAAATACGGACAATTCGACATGGACTCCATCCCACCCGCCACCACGATCTCCGATTCGCCAAGCTGCACCGCTTGCGCCGCCAGCGCCACAGCTTTCAATCCCGAACCGCAAACTTTGTTAATCGTCATCGCCGCGACGCGCGCATCGCAGCCGCCCTTCAGCGCCGCCTGCCGCGCCGGATTCTGCCCCAGTCCCGCCTGCACCACGTTCCCGAGAATCGCCTCGTCCACTTGCTTACCCTCGAGCCCCGCACGGCGAATCGCTTCCGCGACAATTTTGCCGCCAAGTTCCGGCGCAGAAAATCCCGCAAGCCCGCCCTGAAATTTTCCAATGGGCGTGCGAACCGCGGAAAGAATGACGGGTGTTTCGATGCTCACGGTAAGCCTCCGGAGGACCAGCAAACACCATTATACCGCGATTGAAAAAAGGAGGGTGCGTCGGCGGTAAGAACTCCGAGGGCGAAATGGCTTCCACCCTCGGACAAATCGTTCAGCGCTTAATTCGCAGCAGCTTCGGCTGTTCCCGGCATGCCTTCATCCGCGCTGGGCCCGTAAAGCCCTGGAACAGGTACGCCAAGCAGGCGGAAGTACACCGTGAGCTGCCCGCGGTGATGGTAAAGGTGATTAAGGCACATCCCGCGAAGGCATGCGACCCGCGGCATCGAGAAAATCTTTTGTCCGCCCGCGAGGAGCGTCCACTCCTTCATGATCTCGGCATCGCTGACGCCGGCAAGCGCGGCACGCGCTTCGGCGGCAGCCTTGTCAAACGCCGCGAGCAACTCCTTGCGGTTGGTGATTTTCGGCGGCTCATAGGAAGGCCCGCCAACCGGCGCATAATCCAGCTCGCGCGTATTAATCGTCATGGCAATCCATTCGGGAACCGTGCCCACGTGCGCCGCGAGCCATCCCAGCGTGCCCGACTTCTCGTGCGGCTTCCAATTCCAATTTTCATCCGGACAGCGTTCCAGCGCCTTCCGCGTGCTCTGCATTTCCTGGTCGAATTCCGGCAACATCGATTGTCCAATGGTCATCATAGCCTCCCTTTCAAAATATGAGATTCCGGCGCAATGATACTAGGCGAACAAAAAGCGAATTGTCAAGGACTTCTTCCGACCGCCCGCGAGTCCTACTTCTCCGCTCGCGAACTCTGCCCTGCCTAGTTGCGCGAACCTCCAAATTGGTCACTTTCCTATTGCGGCGGTTCCGGCCACCCGGCTTGACAGTTCGCGGAAACGGAAGAAAATCACGGTATGGCACACCAATTCTCCACTTCGTACGTAAAAGATTCCATCGCTATTTTTCAGTACTACAAGAAACTGGCCGAGCGCGGGATAGCCCAATGCCCGGACGATGCGCTGTTCGCATCGCTCGACGCTGAATCCAATTCCATCGCCATCATCGTCAAACACATGTCGGGAAACATGCGCTCCCGTTGGACCGATTTTCTGACCACCGACGGAGAAAAGCCCGACCGCAACCGCGACACGGAATTCGAGGATGCGCCAAAAACGCGCGCAGAGCTTATGGAAATGTGGGAACGCGGGTGGAAGCTCCTGTTCGGGGCGTTGGAACCACTGAGCGATGCGGATCTGACGCGGACAATTACCATCCGCACCGAACCGCATTCGGTGACGCAGGCGATCAACCGCCAGGTCGCGCACTATTCCTATCATGTGGGGCAAATTGTTTATCTCGCGCGGCACTTCGCGGGAGACAAGTGGCAAACACTCACCGTCCCGAAAAAGAAATCGGCCGAGTTCAACCGGCAAGTCGCCGCCGGCGAGAAGTCTCAACGCTAGCCCCCATTTTTCAAACCTACCCAGCATGATTTCCAGTTCCTTCTAAAATCCGCTACCCTTCTTGAACGATGGCAACGTTGTTTGACATGGAGCCGCCTGGCGAGAGCGGGCTGAAGCTGAATGCGGCACAGAAACGGGCGATCACGCACGGCGAAGGGCCGCTGCTGGTGATTGCCGGCGCGGGAACGGGAAAAACGCGAGTCATTACCGAACGCATACGGCACTTGCTGGAGTCGGATTCGTCGCTGACCGGGGAAAACATCCTGGGCCTGACATTTACAGATAAAGCGGCGGCGGAAATGAAATCCCGTGTGGTGAAGGCGGCGGGGGAGCGAGCCAAAGACGTTACGCTCAAGACTTTTCACGCCTTCTGCGAGTCGTTGCTCAAAGACGTCGATTCCGACCACGTGATGCTCGACAAAGTTGACCACTGGATTCTTCTGCGGCGCAATTTGAACCGCCTCCAACTCGACCGCTACCGGCGGCTGGCCGAGCCCGGCCAGTTCCTGAGCGACTTCATTGAGTTTTTTTCGCGCTGCCAGGATGAACTGGTTTCTTCCAGCGACTATCAACGCTATGCGGAACAGCTCGCCGCCGAACTGGAAGCTGAGCGCGCGCAACTCGACGCGGACACACTTGGCGAACGCGAAGAAACGGTGGCGCGCGAACGGGAAATCGCGCGGGCGTACAAAGCCAGCGAAGAATTGCTGCTAGAGAAAAAACGTTCGTCCTTCGGTTCGCTGATCACCGGCGCGGTGGAACTTCTCGAGCGCGAGGCTACCCTTCGCGCCACACAGCAAAACCGTTACCGCTACATTCTGGTGGACGAATTTCAGGACACCAATATCGCGCAACTGCGCCTGCTGGAGCTGCTGGCCAACGAAAGGAAAAACATCTTCGCCGTCGGGGACAACGACCAAGCCATCTATCGCTTCCGCGGCGCGTCTTTCGGCAGCTTCAAACTTTTCCTGGAACGTTTCGCGGGATGGCGCGAAGGCGACGATTCCACGCCGTTCCGTGTCACCCTCACGGAAAACTACCGCTCCACACCGAACATCTTGCGCGTGGCCAGCCAGGTGATCGGCATGAACACGGTAAGCGCGGACTTCCCAAAAAAGGTGCTCACTACCAACCGGGCCGAGGGCGAAAAGATTCGCATCGTGGAACTCGCGGAAATCGAAGACGAAGCCCGCTGGGTGGCCAAGGAAATCGAACGCATCCACCGCGCGGGACGCCGCTGGCGCGATTTCGCCGTGCTTTACCGCGCGCACAATCATCGCGATGCGCTAGTGACGGAGCTGTCGCAGCGCAAGATTCCTTTTGTCATCTCCAGGCTTTCCATCCTGGAGCATCCGCTGGTCAAGGACCTGATCGCCTATCTCCGCCTGATCGCCAAACCGTACGATGACATTGCCGCCGCGCGCGTCCTGGCGGCACCAGCGTGGCGGCTGGCGCCTGCGGATCTGGTGCGCTACGCGGAGCGCGCGCGCAAGAGCCGCAAGAAAATTTACGACGAACTGCAGAACAAGCAGGCAAGCCTGCCGTTCGAACCAGCGGCCAACGACTTGACGGAGCTGCTGAATTTTTTGTCCGAGCAGCGCAAGACCATGCCGCGGCGCACGGCGGCGGAAATTCTGGCCGGCCTACTCGAATGGCTGGAAATCTACGCTTGCGCTTCGGAGCAAGACCGCGCCTACGTGAAACGCTTGCCCGAATTCGTGAAAGCCTGGGAACCGAAGAGCGAGACGCGCGGACTGCCGGAGTTCGTCGAATACCTCGAATATTTCGACCAGGCCGGTGGCATCATTTCCCTGGACGAAGATGTGCCGGGCGACGCGGTTCAATTGATGACCGTTCACGGCGCCAAGGGCCTGGAGTTTTCGCACGTTTTTGTGCTGCGTGTAAACAAGAACAAGTTCCCGCAGCCGGAACGCTCCCACGTGTTTGAATTCCCCGCCCGGCTGATGAAAGAAGGCGCGCCCGAGGAACATTTTCATCATCAGGAGGAGCGCCGGTTGTACTACGTTGCGCTGACGCGCGCGCAGGACCGGCTGACGATCACTTCGCTGGCGGAGAGAAAAGCAAAGGTGCCGCCGTTCATTGAAGACATCCTCATGGATCCGGCCATCAAGCGCCGCGATGTTCTGCAACTGGCTCCCAAGGTTGCGGGGGTGCCGGCCGCCGCGACGGAAGATAAGGACGCGGTAATCCTGCAGAGTCCGCTCTTTGCTCCGCCGGGCGGCTTGCCCAAAATTTTCTCGCGCATCGCCGATTGGGCGGAGACTTTTCACCCGCCGTCGCCGGAACCGCTGCAACTGCATCCTTCCGCGGTGCAGAGCTACCGGACGTGCCCGCAGCGCTACCTGTTCTCCTCCCTTTGGTCTTTACAGGAAGGCCCAAAGGCCACGCTGACTTTTGGGCGCGTGATACACGGCACCATCCGGCGCATGATGGCGGAGTTCAAGAAAGGCAACCGTCTTCCTTTCGACGAAGTGCAGCGGATTTTCGAAACCGAATGGTCCGCGGTGGGCTTCGAAGACGATTATCAGGAAGGGGAATACAAAAAGGACGGGCTGGAACAACTGCGCGTCTTTCACCAAATTGTGTTGGAGCAGCCGCTGCTTGTGCTGGAGCTGGAAAAGAATTTCGAGCTGCCGGTCGAGAATAATGTGGTCTTGAAAGGCCGCATCGACCAGATTAATTCACTGGAACGCGTTGGCCGCTCGGCCACCAAGTCGATCGACGTGGAAATCGTGGATTACAAGACGGGCAAAGCCAAAAAAGACGCGGACGCGAAAAAAGACCTGCAACTGAGCATCTACGCGATTGCCACGAAAGAGATTCTTGAGTGGAATCCCGTGCGCCTGGTTTTCCACTACTTGCTGGATAACCAGCGGCAAGAAACCACTCGCGATGCGAAGCAGCTCGATGAGGCGTTGCGCGTGGTCCAGGAAACCGCTGCTGATATTCGCGCGGGCGAATTCTCTGCCAAGCCGGGATTCATCTGCCGCACTTGCGCCTATAAGCCCATCTGTCCGGCGCATGAAGAAACCATAGGCGGCTGAGCCGGCGGGGTCGAGTTCTTCTCATTTCTCTGGAGGTCAAACCAGCGCCAACAGGAGAACGTCCCGTGAATCGAAAAAACTTTTACTTATTTCTTTGCATACTCGGAATCGTGCTCCCGTACTCGCAGTTCATCCCCTGGCTTGTCGAGAACGGCCTGAATGCTCCGCTGTTCTTTCACCAGCTGTTCGCGAACCGCATCAGTGGATTCTTCGTTTGGGACGTTTTGGTTTCGGCCGTGGTCGCCGTCGAGTTTATCCGCTTGGAGGGCAAGCGATGCGGCATGCGGCTTCTATGGCTACCGATCCTGGGAATTTTGTCGGTTGGAGTCTCTTGCGGACTGCCATTGTTTCTATTCTTGCGGGAACGCGCGTTGGAAGAGACGGGAGTGGCAGCGGCAAAGTCCTAACGGGATTCTCTCAAGGGCTCGGGTGCGAGTGCCCGAAAAAACGTCCCTACCTCGGTGTCACTCCTGAGTAGTAGCCCTCGCGTGTCAGGAGCGTCAGCCCTTCGCGCTTCACGCGAACTTCGATGGTATGGTAATCCGCGCCGCGGTCGGTCCCGTTCGAGTAGTAGTACAGCGTGTACTGATTGCGCGCTTCCTCCGTCACGCGCGAATACAGTTCCTCCATCGCCCGGCTCTTCATGGCGTAATACACGTCGCCGCCAGTATCGTGAGCGTATTTAGCCAGCCGTTCGAATTTGCGGTTAAAGATCGCGCTTCCCACGCCTACGCCGTAAACTTCGATGTTGTAGCGCAGCAGATCCATTCGAACGGCGTCGTACTTGTACGTGTTGGACCTTATCCCGTTCACTCCATCGGAAATCAGGAAAATAAGCTTGCGCCGCTGCCGCTCCGGGTCGCGATCCTTCAACATCTGTGCCGCAGCGTAAACGGCGTCGTCCATCGCCTTCGTGGACTGGCCTTTAATGGCAATCGTGGACTGCGCAACGCTCGGCTGATCCCCGATGGCGGAATGGCCATTGATGGATGGGCCGTTGTCCACAGCCATGCTTGGAGGCGCGACAGAAGGCTGACTGTCGAGTTCGAAGTGTTTCAACTCAGCAAGGAGTTTGGTCTGATCCCGCGTGAAACCCTTGCCTGGATGGAAAAAGTTGTCGAACTTGCAGACGGCGGCTTCGTCGTTCAGGCTCAGCCCTGCTAGCACCGCCAGCAGGCTCTCCTCCACCTGCTTGGCGTCCTTGGATTTCAGATCGTTATCAACCAGCAGCACCATGGTGAGCGGGAACGCTTCGGCGCTGAAGTTGGAGATTCGTTGTTCGACGTTATCCTCAAAAATCCGAAAGTCATCCTTTCGGAGGCCGGGCACGAGGCCACCTGCGCTGTCCTTCACGATGACGGGAACGATGACCTGGTTGACCTGAGAAACGATCTTTGGTCCGGTTTGTGGCGGAGGCGCCGGATTCTGCTCCTTGCCCGCCGGCGTGGCTCCTTGCTGGGGCGCTTGCGCCCCAAGTTGCGTGATGCAGGTCACCAAGAGCGTCGCATTGGCAAAAAATAGGGTTTTGCGTAGACTTTTCATTGTCCTCAGGCCAAACTTCTTGTCGGATTCAGCCGCCCATGCGCGTATGCTCACGCATCCATCGTGACGCCTCGCCGCATCCTAGTGGACGGCAGCATCCCCGCGGAACTTCTCGGCCGGGCATTTCTCGTCAAGGAAAGTATACATGCGTTCTATGAAGAAGCTTGTGATGCAATGCCTGGTGACCCTCGTTGCTTGCGCGCTCGGAGCAACCGCCATGCCTCAGGAGCCCGTGAAGTCGGGCCAGACCATCAAGTCGCAAGTCACCCTGGTCAACCTTTTCGCCACCGTCCGCGACAAGAACAAGCGCATCGTCGGCGACCTGAAACAGGAAGACTTCAAGGTGCAGGAAGACAACCAGGATCAAAAGATTTCCTTTTTCTCGAAAGAAGTGGCCCTGCCTATCACCCTCGCTCTGTTACTGGATACCTCCGGCAGCGAACAGGACATGCTCGGCGCGATTCAGGAAGCCGGCAGCGCCTTTCTTCACCGTGTTCTGCGGAAGGGCGATGAAGCACTGGTCATGTCGTTTGATTCCGACGTCGACCTGCTCTCCGATTTCACCGATGATCGCGCTCAGCTTGACCGCGCCGTTCGCCGCGCGCGCATTAATATCCCCAGCGGCGGATCGATCGGAGGAAATCCCGGCCCCATCGGCTCTCGCCAGATCACCGGCACTGCTCTTTATGACGCCATCTATCTGGCCTGCTCCGAGAAGCTGAATACCGAAGCCGGACGAAAAGCCATTGTCATCGTCACCGACGCACAGGATGAGGGCAGCAAGGTCAAATTGGAAGAAGCCATCGAAGCCGCCCAGCGAACCGACACGGTGATTCACATCCTGCTTGTGGCAGATCCTCGATTCGGCGGCAATGCCAGCGTCGCGCACAAACTTGCCGAAGAGACCGGCGGGCGCATGATCGCAGTCCGATCAGAAAAGAAACTCTTGGAAGCCTTTGATGAAATTTCCGAAGAGCTGCGCGGTCAATATACCCTAGGCTACTACCCGACAAACACGGCCCGCGATGGAAAATTCCGCAAAATCAAAGTCGAAACCAACAACCACGACTTGAAGGTTCTCACTCGCAAAGGCTATTACGCTCCAAAGGAATAACGCCGGTATGCATGTTCCCGCTTTCTCATCGGGAATGTAATTTGACCGGAATGCGCTGAGCGTCTACCATCCTCATTTCGCCTGAAAACTGTGCTAAACGAATCCATCGCGCACTACGTCATCCTCCGCAAGCTCGGCAGCGGAGGCATGGGAATCGTCTACGAAGCCGAGGACACCAAGCTTGGCCGGCGCGTGGCCCTCAAATTCCTGCCTGAAGGCACGCACCGCGACGCGCAATCGCTGGAGCGCTTTCAGCGCGAAGCCCGCGCCGCTTCCGCGCTCAACCACCCGAGCATTTGCACTATCCACGCCATCGAAGAGCACGACGGCCGCACCTTCATCGCCATGGAGCTGCTGGAAGGGCAGACCCTGGACAAACTTCTACTGCTCGGCGCCCTGCCCGTCCCTCGCGCAACGGAACTCGGCATTCAGCTTGCCGACGCCCTCGACGCTGCGCACAAAAAAGCCATCGTCCACCGCGACATCAAGCCCGCCAACATCTTTGTCACCGAGCGGGGCACCGTCAAGATTCTGGACTTCGGCCTCGCCAAGCTCGTGCCCGGGCGCGATCACGGCGTTCACGGCACAACCGAGGATAACGCCGAGACACTCATTCTCACGAGCCCCGGAACAGCCGTCGGCACCATCGCTTATATGTCGCCGGAACAAGCGCGCGGCGAAGAATTGGACACGCGCAGCGACCTCTTCTCTCTTGGCGCAGTGCTCTATCAAATGGTGACCGGGAAACTTCCGTTTCCCGGCTCAACCAGCGCGGTCGTTTTCGACAATATTCTGAATTGCGCGCCGGTCTCGCCCGTCACGCTGAATTCCGGAGTGCCTGCCGAATTCGAACGCATCCTCAACAAGGCTCTCGAAAAAGACCGCGACGTCCGCTACCAGGTGGCCGCCGAATTGCGCGCCGACCTGAAACGGTTGCAGCGCGAGATCGATTCGGGAAAAACCGCGGCAGCTTCCTCGGCCCGTGTAAGCGCCGTGACGCCTGCGGCCGCGCCTTCCGCAGCCGCGGACGTCCAGCCGGCGTCGAGCGGCTCCGTGCTCGTTGAAGTAGCTCGCAAAAACAAATTCGGCGTTGCGATGGGCGTTGGAATCACGCTGGTTCTACTGGCCGCGGCTGGTTTCGGGATCTATTCGTTTTTTCCGCACAGCAAGGCTGCGCCAGCCAAGGAAATGTCCATCGAGAACCTCACCAACAATGGTCACGTCTCGCTGGCGAGAATTTCCCCAGATGGAAAGTACTTGCTCCATGTGCTGGACGAAAATGGATTGCAATCGCTCTGGCTTCGGCACATTCCTACGGGAAGCAACACTCAGGTGGTCATGCCCGCGGCCACCCGTTATAGCGGCCTCACATTTTCACCCGACGGCAATTACATTTACTTCGTGCGCCGCGACGACTCCGAGCAAGCTATCGCTTCTCTCTACGACGCCCCCATGTTGGGCGGAACTCCCCGGCTTCTCGTCAAAGATGTGGACAGCCCGATCGCCTTTTCTCCCGACGGCCAGCGCTTCGCCTACTTGCACCAGCATGGTGATTCCGCGGCGACGGACCTTAAGATCGCCCGGCGCGATGGGACTCTCGAACGCGACCTCTTTCATCACAAGGAAATTCTCACCGACAGCCTGACGCTTTCCTGGTCTCCCGATGGCAAGACCATCGTGATTCCCGTCGTTCAGCCAACTCCTCATGACCTTGGCGGATTCCTTGCCGTGGATACAGCCAGCGGTGAGACGAAGCAAGTAGCGATTGCGAAAGATCATATTTACCTGGAGCCTTCGTGGTTTCCTGATGGCAGCGCCCTTCTCGTCTCCGCCACCACGGCTGCCACTGGTTTTCTTCGAAATCAGCTCGGAATTGTTTCTTTCCCAAGCGGCGATTTTCGGCTCTTGACCACTGACACCAGCGATTACGTTCATCCCAATATTTCGGCGGACGGCCGAAGCGTGGCCGCGAGCCAGGTCCAGGGGAAATTTGAAATTGCCATCGCCCCCGCGGCCTCGCCTGAAAAATTAACTCCCATCAAGTTGCCTTCCAACCTGCCCACCTGGGGCTGGGACTGGACTCCGGATGCGCAACTGCTGATCATCCAGGGTCCGGACATTCGAATGGTGAATCCCGCCGGAGGAGACCGCGTCGTTTTTTCCGAACCCCGGTATCCGATGGACCAGGTGACCTCCTGCGGGAACGGCCGCTACGTTGTCTTTCGAACGCTGGGCAGGTCGGGCGGGGCGGAAGCGAATTTCTGGCGCGTCGATTCGAACGGCACGAACTTAACGCGGCTCACTTTCAGCCTGAACGAACGCGTGCCGACTTGTTCGAATGACGGCAAGTGGTTGTACTACCTTGACGCCGGTGAAAATCATTTTCTCAAACGCATTCCCATCGAGGGCGGTTCGCCGGAAACGATCGTCAAATTCCCTTCCGATCCCTACGCACTCTCCCCCGACGGCAAAACGGTGGCCACCTTCGAAGTCCGCGAATCCGACCACGTGCCTATGCTGGTAGTTTATTCGGTGGAGACCGGGAAAAAGTCAGCTGTCGAATTTGATCCCAGGGGATTGCCGAGCCTGGCCTTCATGCCTTCGGGAAAAGCGATTCTCTATCTCGTCAGGGAAAAGGGCGTGGATAACTTGTGGGTGCAGCCGCTCGACGGAACTCCACGGCACCAGTTGACACATTTTACCGCGGAACGGATTGCCGGTTACGCGTTCTCCAAAGACGGCGCGCAGCTCGGCCTCAAGCGCGGGCACGTCGAATCCGACGCGGTGCTCCTCCGCGACTTTTCACGCTGACCTGACACTCGTTCGAAAAATGAATTACTGGGGCGTGCCGCCGGACGGCCTCTGGATGGTGGGAATGTTCGGGTTGGTGATGGCGAAGTAGCCGCGGCGAGCGCGCACCTGATACCCCTTGTGGTCCGGGACCTCGATGCGAATCTTGTGGTACCGGCCGTCGACCACATAATTCGTGGGCATGTAGGCGATGGAATACTGGTTGCGCAGTTCGTCGCCGATGTCCTGGAAAGATTGATCCAGATCGTCCACGTGATACGGAAAGAAGGCGCGGCCTCCAGTCTCTTCCGCCAGTTGCTGCAGAATCTTGTCGCCGTCGGTCAGTTGGAATTTGCGGTCGCCGGTCTTATTGCGATCGGTCTCCTCCAGAGAAACCCATTGTGTGCTGGTGCTGATGGTGTAGATGACCACGCTGGTGCGCTGCGCCATCTCGATGGCTTCCGAGCGGGTGTGCGTGGATAGATTGTCATCGCCATCGCTGATCAGAATCATCACGCGGCGCACCACGTCCGGCTGATCTCCGGGCGGCCGCGGCGGGTGGCTCAATTCCTTGACGCAGGCATCGTAAATCGCGTCGTAAATCGCGGTGCCGCCGCCGGCGCGCGTTTTCGTAATCTGGTCGCGAAGCGCGCCCGCATCGCCGGTGAAACCCTGGATGACTTGCGGCTCGTCGTCAAAGGTCATGACGAAGGCTTCATCCTTGTTGCGGCGGAGCACGGTGAAAAGAAAATTAATCGAAGCGTCCTGTTCGAACTTGATGCGGTCGCGAATGCTGTTGGAAGTGTCCAGAAGCATGCCGATGCGCAGCGGAAGATCCGTCTGCTTGCTGAAGTAGCGGATTTCCTGGGGAAGCTTATCGTCGAAAATCTTGAAATCATTTTTTTCCAGGGCGGGTACCAGCTTGTTGCGCCGGTCGAGAACGGTAAAAAGAACGTCGACCAGGTTGACGACGGTGGTCAGTTTTTGTTCGCTCTTTTGGGTAGCGTCCTGAGCCCCAGCGGGCGCTTGTCCCGTGGGCTGCGCCGGCGCCGTGGATTGCGGCTTAGCCGGCGGCGGCGATTGCTGCGCCCGCTGTGTCAGCGGAGCCAGCAATAAGAAAGCCGCCAAAAAGATCGAAGTGATTGTCCGTCGCATTGGTATAGATTATAGATATCCCGCCAGCGCAGCGTCAATTCGGCTGGGCGGCTCGCCTGCTGCAGCTGCCAGCTTTTCCAGATACTCGCGCAGCTCGACTGGCAATGCCGCGCGGATTTCGATCCACTCGCCGGTCCGCGGCTGGGCAAAACCAAGTTTCGCCGCGTGCAGAAAATTGCGCCCCAGCGGCGGGAGCGTGGTCTTTCCCAACTGTATTTCCTTCGCTGCGCCATACAACGTATCGCCCACCACGGGATGTTTCAGCGCGGAGAAGTGCACTCGGATCTGATGCGTTCGTCCGGTATGGAGTTGGACTTCGACCAGCGTCGCATCGCCGATTTTTGCCAACGCGCGCCAGTCCGTGCGCGCTTCCCGCAGATTGGTCAAAGCTGCGCCATGCCAGGTTTTGCGCTCCACCGCCATGCGCGTCCGGTGAATCGGGTCGCGCCCAATCGCCAGTTCGATGCGGCCGCTCTTTTCTTTCAGGCTTCCTTGAACCAGCGCGATGTATGTTTTTTTCACCGCGCGCTGCCGAAACGCTTCGCCAAGTTTTGCGTGCGCCATATCATTCTTCGCCACCAGGATTACGCCCGAAGTCTCTTTGTCCAACCGGTGCACAATCCCCGGCCGCAGCGGATCCCCCGCCTGCGAAAGCGCCTGCCCCCGCCCGAGCAGCGCATTCACCAGCGTCCCCGAAATCGCCCCCGCCCCAGCATGTACGGTCATCCCCGACGCCTTGTTGATGGCAATGACGTCCTCATCCTCGTACAGCACGTTCAGCGGAATCGCCTCCGCCGCAGCCACGATGGCGGGCCGCTCCGTAATTTCAACCGTGATCTTCTCCCTGCCGCGCAGATGTACCGCTCCCTTGCTGGCCACTTTCCCATCAACGCGCACCAGCCCCGCCTCGATCAATTCCTGCACGCGCGTGCGGCTCAGTTCAGGGCACGCAGCAGCGATGAACCGGTCGATCCGCATGCCGGAATCGGTGGCAGTGGTGACGAGCTCTCGATGGGTGACGAAATCGGCTGATGGCACAGAAAGATTGTAGCAAGGGGAACAGTGGCCATGGACGGTAAAGGGACCGGAGAAATCATCCGGGCTGCAGTAGGACTAGGAAGAGAAAAGCAGAGTCAAAAACCCAAGTATGAAACCGATACCTAGGGCGCCCGACAACAAGGCGTCCACGAACTGGATTATACTCATCCGATGATCCGGCTGGCGGGGCGTGAGCAATAAATTCGACACCGAATAGGAACTTGACATGAGGGGACGTTGTGGGCCTTCAAATCTCAATCCGAAAATCTGGCGATGTCACCATTGTAGACCTTCGAGGAAGATCGACGATAGACGACGGCGAGAGCGAGTCGTTGAGCAACCAATTACAGAAGTTGGTCGCCAATGGTGTGCGCAAGCTGCTGCTGAACCTGGCAGATCTGGCAAAAGTGGACAGTTCCGCCGTCGCCATCATTGTAAGGACATACGTTTCTCTGAAACGGGAGGGCGGCGACCTAAAATTGCTCTCTCCGTCCGGCCTGGTGCTCGAGGTACTAACTGTGTTTCGCTTGATAAGCACCATCCCGACCTTTGAGAATGAGGCCGAAGCTCTGGCCAGTTTCCAACCGCGGGGTTACACTGCAACGCCTTGAAGACCTGAACTTCGCGGCCACAGTCGTGTTAATAGGATAACCGGGATCACTCATGACAACCCACTGCAGCGACGGAGCTGCTCCCGCCACAGAGAAAACCGCACTCGTAGTGGAATCCGGCCGCGATATCGATGAACTGCTCACGAGCGTCTTGGCCAGCGAAGGCTGGACGATCCAGCGCGTCGTCGACAATCAACATCTTCTCGCGCTTGCCGGGGCCAAGCCCTTCGATCTGATTGTCACCGGGCGGAAGACCCACCTGGCGGAGGATGTTGAACTTCTCCGCAAAATCAGGAACGCTCGCCCTCATGTCCGCCTGATTATCCTCACCGATAAATTTACTCCCGGAGACGTCATCGCTGCCATGCGCGAGGGGGCCTTCAGTTATTTCTCGGCTCCCTTCGACGCTTCTGAACTCGCCGAAATGGTCCGTGCGGCCATGGCAGAACCCTGCTGGGACGACGGCATCGAAGTCCTCTCCGGAACCCCTGAGTGGATAAGCTTGACGGCCAGATGTGATCTTGCTACTGCGGATCGCCTAGTCCAATTCCTTCATGGAGTCAGGGACCCGAGCATCCCCGAGGCTGAGAAAGACCAGGTCATCCTTGCTTTCAGGGAGATACTGATTAACGCCATGGAACATGGCGGGCATTTCGATGCCAGCCAGCACGTGGAAATATCCTTCATTCGGGCTCGCCGAGCGATAGCTTGCCGGGTCAAGGATCCCGGCAAAGGTTTCTCCCTCGAAGAACTGCGTCACGCAGCGGCGGGCAACTCGCCCGGCGATTTGTTCAGCCACGCGACGGTTCGCGATGAAAAGGGTATGCGACCGGGCGGCTTCGGCATTCTATTGGCGAAAAAGCTCGTCGACGAACTGATCTACAACGAAAAAGGGAACGAGGTAGTACTCGTCAAATATCTTGATCCGCCCAAAACGCCAATGATCTAGCGCCGCGGGATTTGGCATGTCCGGGTGCACCCCACGAGCCGCCTCTGTTCTGTGTGGCGGAAACGTTTGACGGCTTTCGCCGTTTTTCACAATAGGGCCCCCTACAACGGAGGGAACATGAACTCGACCCGCAATCCAGGGAGAGTGGCAGGATTCTGGTACCTGCTCCTTTGCGTCCTCGGCCCCATCCGCCTCGTGTATATTCCTGGCAAACTATTCGTGCACGGGAATGCGGCGGCGACGGCCAGCAACATCGCCGCACACGAGTGGCTCTTCCGTTTCGGTATCGTCGCCGACCTGTGTTGCGCGGTCATCTTGATCTTCCTCACGCTGGCTTTTTACCGTTTGTTCAAGGGAGTCGACCAGAACCTCGCCGTGCTGGTGGTCATCTTCGGGGGCGTGATGCCGGCGCTCATCGATTTTGTCGGTGTGGCGCAAGACGCGGCGGCCCTGACGCTCGTGCGCGGCGCTGATTTCCTGTCGGTATTCGACAAGCCTCAGCGCGACGCTCTAGCCATGCTGTTCCTTCGCATGCGTGACCATCAAAATACGGCCGCCGAGATCCTTTGGGGCATGTGGCTTTTTCCCCTGGCGATCCTCACCTACAAATCGCGCTTCCTGCCACGCTTCCTGGGCGTCTGGCTCATTATCAACGGCATCGCGTATGTGGTCCTCAGCCTTACGGGCGAACTGCTGCCGCAATACCAGAACACGGTGTTTCTCGTCTCCCAGCCCGCCCTGTTTGCGGAGATAGCGCTTATGCTGTGGCTCCTGATCAAGGGTGCCAGGCCGGTTGGTGAACCAGGATGAGTCTCAGATAAGCAAAACAGGTTCTCCTCCATTGTTTGGCGATAATTCTGTGACCCGCCGGTACATGGTTCCCAGTTGGTTGGCCTCTTTTATGCGGCGGCAAGCCCCTGGCAACCTCCGAAGTTTCGATTTGGGGTCCCGTCCGGGCCTGTGCTAACCCAGGATGAAAGAGGGCGTCTATCCCTGAAAGGTCGGTGAATTTCAATTCTCGTCGTGGAGTTGGATCCATGAACAGAATACTGTTGACCGGCCTTGTTTTCGGAGCGAGCCTCGCCGCGTTCGGGCAGACGGAGATGCCAAAGCCTGCCTATGACCTCTCTCTGCCGCGGGAGGAGAAGATAAAACTTGCGGAAAGCGCGGCACCGCCGGAAATCTCAGGCCACGCCACGGTCTATCTGCTGGAGCAAACGGGCTACGTAAAAATTCGTGAAGGCACAAACGGTTTCTCCTGCTTGGTGGACCGGCAGACTCCGCTGAACCTGGAACCGACCTGTTTCGATGCCGAAGGAAGCGCGACCACACTGTCAACCCGATTGTACGTAGAGGAGCAGCGCGCCAAGGGCAAGACCGAAGAGCGGATCAAGACAGAAATCGACGAGGGCTACAAAACTGGAAAATATAAAGCGCCGAGCAAACCCGGAATCGTGTACATGATGTCCGACCGCGGCTACCTGTTGGTCCCCGGGTCTAACAAGCTGGTGCATATTCCACCGCACCTGATGTTTTACGCGCCCTATGCAACCGATAAAGACATCGGGTCACCGCCCGGGGCCGCGAACATGCCACGCGTGATACGCCCCGGCCAGCCCGACGCCTACATCATCGTTATACCGGGACCTGTTGCACAAGCGGGTCATTAATCGCTTTATCTCGGGATCAGCGGGGCGCGCGGATGGCGTCGTTCATGTCGGAGTTGGCTTTTTTACAGGCGTCGCGGTCGCCCTGGTAACAGTGCTCGAGGTCCTGAAAATAATTCTGAAGGATTAGCTGGCGGGTTTTGCTCAAGCCTTTCGCGCGGGCTTCGTCCAGCGCGGCCTTGGCTTTTTGCTCGGAAGCGTTGTCGGGTTGCGCGCCGAATTGCTCGACAGCGTTGAAGGTGCTCCAGTAGACCTTGTCCTGGCGCTCCAACTCGCGCGTCACGGTCTGCTGCAAGGGATAGATCACCAGATAGTTCAATCCCAGAACAAAGAACAACCCGGTGATCCCGAAGATCAGGAGCCGCTTGTACATGCGGCGGAGCGTATCGCATCCGGAAATTTCGTTCCAGAGCAATTTCCTCTGCCATGGGAGTAGAAAGTCAGAGTCTGGAAGAAAAGGTCGTCTTGCTGCTAACGGGCGCTTCGCTTCGAAACTTCACTAGCGGCGTGCTTGGGGCCGAAGAGGACGTCGACGATGAGCAAGACTGCGCCGATGGTGATGGCGGAATCGGCGACGTTGAAGGCGGGATAGTGGTAGGCGCCCAGCCAGACTTCGAAAAAATCGGTGACGGCTCCATGGAGAATGCGATCGGTGACGTTGCCAGTGGCGCCGCCGAGGAGGAGCGCGAGGCCAGCGGCGGTCATCGCGCCACCGCTGGCGCTGGCTACAAGAAACCAGGCTAGGACACAGATCACCAGGACTGAACCGGCGATCAGAATGATGCGCGTCCAGTGCGACGCGGAATCGGCAAAGAAACTGAAAGCGATGCCGGGATTGCTGGCGTGGACGAGATAGATGAAGTGGTGGATTACTTCGTGGCGCCAGCCTTCGGGCGTTTGCGATTCGAACCAGGCTTTTGTGGCGCGGTCGAGCAGAACCACGGCGAGCGTGAGCCAGAGCCAGCGGAGTCTTGTGGAAAGATTCATGAAGTAATTGAGGCCAGGGAGATATGAGAAAGAAAGCAGGCTAAGAAGGCCGAGTTGGGTACTTGGTGGCGATTGTGGTTGGGGGAAAAGCGGCGGCGAGCCGCCGCACTCCAAAGGTGGCGCGTAGCCGGACAAAGTTGCATGTCAGCTCACTGCAACTTTCGCGGAGTCGTCGCTTTCGATCTCGGCGAGGGCTGCGGTGCAACGTTCGCAGATGGTCGGGTAGCGCGCGTTTTCGCCGACGTGAATTGAGTAGTTCCAGCAGCGCTCGCATTTTTTCCCGTCGGCCCGAACTACCTCCACGTGAAACGGCTCGGGATGTTCGCTCTGCACGGGGCCGTCAAACGGTAGGGCTTCCACTTGCGAAACGATGAAAAGCTGCGGGAGATCGCTGGCATGCTTCTTCAACAATTCGAGAAGTGGTCCTTTCGACCGCAGTCGAACTTTTGCTTCGAGGCCGCCGCCGATGGTTTTGGCGGCGCGGGCTTGTTCCAGCGCGACGAGGACGGCGGCACGAACTTGGGCGAGCCGCTCCCATTTTTCCGCGGCAGACTTATCAATACCAGAGGCAAGAGCTTCTGCCTCTGGAAACAACGACATGTGGACGCTGTCCGGTTCGTTTTGCGCTTTCGGCAAAAATTTCCAGATTTCCTCGGTGGTAAAAACGAGGATGGGGGCGGCGAGGCGCACCAGCGCGCTGCTGATTTTCCAGACGGCGGTTTGCGCGGAGCGGCGCGATTTGCTCTTGGGCGCTTTTGTATACAGGCGATCCTTCAGCACGTCGAAATAAAACGAGCTGAGATCCACGACGCAATAATCGTGGATGGCGTGATACACGCGGTGAAATTCGTAACTGGCGTACCATTCGCGGCATTTCCGGACGAGTTCGGAGGTACGATCAAGCATCCAGCGGTCAAATTCCTCGAGCTGATCGTTCGAAAGAGCGTCGCGCGAGGGAACGAAATCGTTCAGGTTGCCGAGCGCGAAGCGGAAGGTATTTCGAATCTTGCGATAGGCTTCGCTGAGCTGGGACAGTACGCGTTCGCTCATTTTCACGTCGGCCTGGTATTCGACCGAGCCGACCCACAGCCGCAACAAATCGGCGCCCCACTTTTCGCAAATCTCGATGGGATAGAGCGTGTTGCCCAAGGATTTCGACATGGGGCGGCCCTGCTCGTCGAGCGTCCAGCCGTGCGTGACGACGCCGCGATACGGCGCCGCGTCACGAATTCCCGTGGCCACCAGAAGCGAGCTATGGAACCAGCCGCGATATTGATCGGGGCCTTCGAGATAAACGTCGGCGGGCCACTCCGCGCCTTTCAGGACGGAGAGATTCGAAGAGCCGGAATCAAACCAGACGTCGAGGATGTCGTTTTCCTTGCGCCACTTCGAAGCACCACAAGGGCATTTCGTTCCCGCCGGGAGCAATTCTTCCGGCGTGTGCTGGTACCAGGCGTCCGCGCCTTCTTTGGCAAACCATTTCACGACGTTGCGAAGGGCGTTGAAATCCTCGAGTCGCGTGCCGCAGGCATCGCAATAAAAAACAATGATGGGCACGCCCCAGAAGCGCTGGCGGGAGACACACCAGTCCGGGCGCTTCTCGATCATTTCGTACATGCGGTCTTCGCCCCAGGCGGGGAACCACTTCACTCCGTGAATTTCTTCAAGCGCTTCCGCACGCAGCGTTTTCTCTTTTCCGTGCGCGGCCTGGTCCATCTTGATGAACCACTGCTCGGTGGCGCGAAAAATCACGGGATTGTGGCAACGCCAGCAGTGCGGATAACTATGCTTATATTCGTGATGGCCGAGTAGCGCGCCACGATCGGCCAGCAATTTCACGATGATGGGATTCGCCGTGAAAACATCTTTGCCTTTGTATTCCGGCAAACCTTCGAGATAAACGCCCTTGTCGTCGAGCGGCGCGTAAACTTCCAGTCCATATTTCTGGCCGGAAATAAAATCGTCGGCGCCATGGCCGGGAGCGGTGTGGACGATGCCGCTGCCCTGATCCAGGGTCACATAATCCGCCAAAATTCCCGGCACCTGGATCGGCAAGAAGGGATGCTGAAACTTCATGCCTTCGAAATCGCGGCCTTTGAACGTGGCGCGGACTTTGACTTCATTGATATCGCACTCGGCCTGCAACGCCGTAACGCGGTCGGCGGCGAGGAGCAGCGCGCCCTTTTCGGTGTCAACGACGACGTAATCGAAATCGGGATGAAATGCCAGCGCGCGATTGTGAGGCAGCGTCCACGGCGTAGTGGTCCAAATGACCGCACTCACATCGCTCGCGATTTTCGCCACATCGCCTTTTCCGCCGCCCACCACTCCAAACTTCACCCAGATCGAGGGGCTGGTGTGGTCTTCGTACTCGACTTCGGCTTCCGCCAGCGCCGTGCTGTCGTAGAGACACCAATACACCGGCTTGCGTCCGCGGTAAACATAGCCCTTTTCCATGAAATCGAGAAACGCGCCGGCGATGGTGGCTTCATACTCATGGCTCATGGTCAGATAGGGATCGTTCCACCGGCCGAAAATGCCGAGGCGCTTGAAATCTTTTTTGTGCTGCTCGACGAAGCGCAACGCGAATTGCCGGCACATCTTTCGAAACTCCGCCGGGAGCACTTTTCCTTTTCCGCCCAACTCCTTTTCCACCTGCGTTTCGATTGGCAAGCCGTGGCAATCCCATCCCGGCACGTACGGGGCGTAGTGACCCGCCATGCTCTTGGTCTTGACGACCAGATCCTTCAGGATTTTGTTCAGGCCCGTGCCGAGGTGAATTTCTCCCGTGGGATACGGCGGGCCATCATGCAAGACGAACAGCGGATTGCCTTTGCGCGTCTCCAGAATGCGCTCGTAGATATTGCCGGCGTACCAGGCTTCGAGCTGTTTGGGCTCGTTCTGCGGCAGACTGGCCTTCATGGCAAAATCGGTTTTCGGCAGGTTCAGTGTTTTCTTCAGTTCCAGTGGTTCGGCCATAGGGATAAGCGCTCGAAGATCTCCTTCTTTGCCTGCATGCCGTCCTTTTTATTACCGGTACGTACCGTACGGTGGCTCGGGTGTACGGCGGGAAACATCGGAAAGCAGTGTAAGCACGTATGTTACAATGAATGGGAGCCGGTGTCAGCCGTGGGGGCCGCGCAACCTTTCCCGCCCGGTGCGAATCTTATCGGCTAGGTACACCGAACGCAGGGGTTCTGCGTCTAAACTAGAGGTAAATGGTGCCGGGCAAACTCATCAGTCTTCTGCCTCCAGGAATCACAAAGCGGAACGTGTCTGCGAACGGCTCCGAGCCGGCGATTCCTGTGCCTGATTCGGCGGTGCCGAAATTCGACGCTCCGGCGATCCTCATACCCGATAATTTCTGGTCCAACCTGAAGCAGTTCTTCGTCGAGCGTCCGATCAAGGTGCGCGAGCGCGCCGATGCCCCGTTCACAAAAACTTCTTTTGGCACCGGGATGGGCGATAACCTCAAGGACTTTTTCAGCTCGGCACCAGTGCCCAAAGGACCGGTCAACAGCAAGCTCGCGGTCGCCTGGGGAGCGAATTTCGGCGGATTCGGGCAGCGCGTCAGGGAATTTTTCTCGCCTCCCAAAGTGGCGCCGCTGCCGTTCGAAGTAAAGCCGGTGAAGGTAAAAGACATCTGGTCGAAGGATGAAAACTTCGGCTGGAGCCAGGCGATTGCAATCGGCCTCCATGGCGGGATTATCCTGTTGCTGCTGATTCCGGTTTTCTGGAATGTGCTGCCGGTTTCCACGCAGGCGAAGAATAAAGGGATTGACGTCACGCCACTGGATATTTCGCCCTATGTTTCGAAGCTGCCTGCAGGCGCGGATAAAGCCGGCGGCGGTGGCGGCGGCGGGGATCGGTCGGTGCTGCCTCCGACGAAGGGGCGAGCGCCAAAATTCAAGTGGACGCAGTTCACGCCGCCGGAAGCAACGCTCAAGAATCCGAGTCCCAAGCTGCCGATGGATCCTTCGCTGCTCGGTCCGCCCGATTTGAAGGTGGCTAACCCGCCGCTGACGAACATGGGAGACCCGCTGGCGGCTTCTGTAAATTATTCGGGTGGCCCCGGTGGTGGCGGCGGTATCGGCACCGGCGAGTCTGGCGGTATTGGCAGCGGCTCCGGCGGTGGTCTGGGCCCCGGCGAGGGCGGCGGGACCGGCGGCGGAGTGTTCCGCGCGGGCGTCAATGGAGTCGGAGTTCCGGTCTGTTTCTATCAGCCTCCTCCGGAGTATTCCGATGAAGCGCGCAAGGTGAAATACCAGGGCGCGGTTGTCGTGGAAGGCGTCATCGGCATCGAAGGCAAGGTCACCAACATCAGGATTATCAAGGGCGTTGGGATGGGCCTCGATGAGAATGCCGTTGCTGCGGTGAAGACCTGGCGCTGCAAACCGGCTCTCGGACCGAACGGAAAGCCAGTGCCAACGCTGGTTCCCATTGAAGTTACATTCCGTCTTTTCTAAGTAAACCTCGCTCCATTCGAACTCGATCGATATTCGTATGCTCGCTGACGCTCGGCTTTTTCCTTGCATCCGCGCTAATTCAAATTTCCGGGCAACCATTCGAATTCGCTGCGCCTCTCATTTCCCGTTCGCTGCACGCCTCGTCGAGGAACCAGGCCAAATCTGAGGCGGGCGCGGAGGCCTGCCCATGCGCGATCCACTCTCGCGTTCTTTTGCGTCTCTCCACTTCTCCGGTGATTCGTGGTTTTTGCGCGTTCGAGAGAATCTCGGTCAGTTCCTTACTCGCCGCCCGTTTCTTCCTTCTTCGGCAAATGGCGCGCCAATCCATTTGCCAAAATGGGATAAGTCCGAAGGCCATGGACGCGCGCAGAGCACATCAGTAATCACTCACGCGGCGATCCTGTGCGCACTGGTGTTCGTCGCCATTCACCCACCCGGTCCGCCACTCGATCCGCCTCCATCCGGTAAAAGGGCTCCGAGTTTACTGCCTCTGCCCACGCGTCTGTTAGAAAGCCTTCGGGGTAATCATCTGAGCGGAGGAACCGGTAGCGGATCGGGCCACGATCTTCTCCCGCCCAACCAAGGCAATCTTCCCCCGCGCTCTCGGATCCAACTCGTGAAACCTACGCTTCCGCAGAATCCGCACCCGGAGCTCCCCATTCCCCCGACAATTCTTGACCCATCCGCGGCGCGTGTGCTTACTCCGGTGGACAACATTGGCTTACCATGGATGCCCGATCCGAATGGTTCCTCCGGCCACGGAAAAGGAAACACGATTGGTGATGGAACCGGAGATTCGATGGGCAACACACCGGGCGACGGCGTCGGGGTGGGCGGACCCCGAGGGCCTTATCATCCGGGAGGCACTGAAGCGAAGTGCGCATACTGCCCCGATCCACAGTATACGGACGAGGCGCGCGAGGCCAAGTTACAGGGAGCTGTGACACTGCTGGGGCGGGTGGGCGCAGATGGCCGGGCGGAGCAAGTTCGCATCGTGAAAGGGATTGGATTGGGGCTGGATGAACGCGCGGCGCAGACCATTCGAACGTGGAAGTTTGTGCCGGCATACGACGCCGCCCGGCATGCCGTCCCCGCGTGGGTTACCATCGAGGCGATTTTCCGGCTCTTCTAGACACGCGCTAGGCGCGAGGGTAGCATTCAGCTTTATGCCGCACGAATTTGCTGAATATGATCACGAACCGGAGGCGTCAGCGTCCTCCGCGCGCTCCGGCGGTCCGCCTCGCAAACTCACCGGTATCGGCGTGCTCGACCCGCCAGGCCCGCCAAAACGGCCGTTGGGACCAATCCCTTCCGCGCCGACAAGTCTTTTCTGGCGCATCGCTGCGGCCCTACTCCTTGCGGGCATCGCCGCCATGACTCTCTTTCTGCTTTTCGCCCGGCTTTGATCGCCAGAAACTACCGCTCGCGGGTGATCTCCGCGAGGAACCAGGTGCGGCGCTCGGTCTGATCAATCCAGACTTCGATCAAGCTGGTGGTGGCGGCATCGTTGTGCTGCGCGCAGAGTTCGTGCGTGGCGCGCAACGAAGCCGTCAGTTGCTGGTTGTCGGCGCAAAGCTCCGCCAGCATGTCTTTCGGCGCGACGAACTCCGAATTGTTGTCCTTCAGCGTCTGGTATTTCGAAATGTCGCTGATGGAATGCAGCGTGGTTGCGCCGATCTTGAGCGCGCGTTCCGCGATATCATCGGTCATGGCGAAGATTTGGTCGGCGTGCTCGTCCAGGAGCAGGTGGTAGTCGCGAAAGTTGGGTCCGCTCATGTGCCAGTGGAAATTCTTGGTCTTCAGATAGAGCGCGAAGACGTCCGCGAGCAAAGGACGCAGCGCACTGGCGATCTCTGCGACAGCCTTGCTGCCGAGACCTGCCGCCGCTGCTGGAGCTTCTTTTGCTTTTGCTTGAGCTGCACCATTCTTTGGCATTGTGAATCTCCTTAAGCTTTCTTCGCAGGTCCTCGGGATGTTCTGAGCGATGCGGCTCCAAAGAACCGATTGGCGCGAATCTTCCGAGTTTCCTGCCGAGGTGATTTTGCCGGCGAAAGAGTCCCTCTTCTGGACCCGTCCGAAGCCAGGAGAGGGGAATCCCGCTTCGGAAGGAGCCAAGTATAAATCCAAGGGGTCTGCACTGCAATCTCGGCTGGCCGCGACGGCGCAATCAAGGCTGACGCGTATCCTTTTCCTTACACGTCCTGGATGCATGCGGCTTAGCTGTCGCGGAACGTTTTGCGCACCATGCTTCGGCTGGGTTCGCGGGGCTGCGCTGCAATCTGCTAGGATTCCTTCATGAGAAAAACAGCTCTTTCCGCCCTTTCCCTGGCGCTGTGCGCGTTTTGTTTTGCACGCGGTTCGCGGGCGCAATCGACGACCGGCAGGCTCGATTTCCTGGCGCGGGTTACGCCGACGGGGGCGCGGTCGGAGCCCGTGCGCGAGTTCACGTTTTATATCCTGACCAAGAGCTACACGGAAATCGTCAAGGAAATGGAAGACAAAGATCCGATTCCTCCGCGCGATGAGTTCATTGACACGCTGAAGGTATCTCCCGAGCTGAAGGCCTGGCTGAAGGAACACGAGATCCTGGACCTGACGATGCCGGATGTCGATAAAGCGATCACTCCGGACGACGTGATGCACGTTCCGGAATTCAAGGCAGCTTACGAGCGATCCAACAGCGGCGGCGTTACCGATGGGTTTCCGAAGCCGAAGTACAATGATGCGGAAAAGGCCGAGCATCCCGATAAGTACGAAAAGCACAAAGAGGAATACATAGCTGCGCTGAAGAAATTCGTTCAGACGCACCCGCAAACCATTGCAGGCATGGAATTGGAGCTGGACGCCGTGAATCCACAGAAAAAGTGGGCCGCGCTGGAAAGCCAGCAGCACAAGCGCATTCAACGCACCGCGCCGGACACGGCGCAAATCAAATTCATGGTCGCCAAGGCGGACACCGACCTGGAGGGCCATGCGTCGATCTCCGGACTCGTGCCGGGCAGCTACTGGATCAGCACACTCAATTTGAATGCCGCCTCGGGCGACATGCGTCTGCGCTGGGACGTTCCGATCCTGATTCAGGCGGGGCAGACGGTACGCGTGGAGTTGACGAATTTGAACGCCATCGACGCGCACGGGGAAAAGCCCTAGCGCTCCCGCGCTTTCGCCATGGGCACGCCGTTTCTCTGGATCGCCTTTAATCTCTTCATTCTCGCCGCGATAGTGCTCGATCTACGCGTGTTTCACCGGCGCGCTCACCGGATCAGCGTGCGCGAAGCCGCGCTTGCCAGCGCCGGGTGGATCGGCGTCTCCGTGCTGTTCGGATTAGGAGTCCTGCGTTTCTACGGCCAGCAACCCGCGCTCGAATACTTCACCGGCTATCTGATCGAAAAAGCGCTGAGCGTCGACAACCTGTTTCTCTTCCTGGTGATCTTTCGCGCGTTTGCGGTGGACGATCGCGTGCAGCATCGCTTGCTGGAGTGGGGCATACTCGGGGCGCTGATCATGCGGGGCGTGATGATTGCCCTGGGTGCGGAGCTGATCGAACACTTTTCCTGGGTTTTGTATCTCCTGGGAGCGTTTCTGATCTATGCCGGGCTGCGCATGTTGTTCGCCAGGAAGCTGGAAGTACACCCGGACCAGAACAAACTCTTCCGCTTTGCGCGCAAGCATCTTCGGGTGACGCAGGATTACCAGGGCGAGAAATTTTTTGTGCGCCATGCGGGCAAGCTGTGCGCCACGCCCTTGTTTCTGGTGCTGCTGGTCGTGGAAATCACCGATGTGACGCTGGCGGTGGATTCCATTCCGGCGGTGTTCGGCATTACGCGCGATCCTTTTATCGTGTATACCTCGAACGTTTTAGCCATTCTCGGGCTACGCGCGCTCTATTTCCTGCTGGCGGGAGTCATCGACCGCTTGCAGTATCTCGACGAGGGGCTGGCTTTCGTGCTGGTATTCATTGGCGGAAAAATGATTGGCGAACCGTGGATCCATATTCCCGTGAGTATTTCTCTGGGAGTTGTTGGAGGCGTGCTGCTGATCGCGCTGCTTGCGTCGCTGCTGATCCCGGCGAGGAATAAAATCTCGGCGATTGAAGCCCTGGCGTCTTCCAATCCGGCTGAAAGGCGCGCGGGGGCGGAAGAAATTTATCGCGTGGGGCGCGCGCCGGCGGACGGCATTGTCTCCGCCTGGTGGGAAGACAACGAACTTTCGGCGCTACTGCTCGGGCCAAATCCAGTCGTGACGGTGGGCCTCGCGGTTCCACGCGAAAGCTTCGAACTAATTCATGCAGCGAACGGATCGCCGCGGATGTCCGAAGTCCCTCCTGACCAGGATGCGGAAGAGTTCGAGCTGCATTTTCCGCACGGCGTGATGCTGGACATCCTGACAACCCGCGAGCCGGGTGGCTCCGGAGCCATTGCGCGATACCTGGCGAAATTTGGTGGGGGCGTGCAGCAGGTGGAGTTCCGCTGCACGAATGTGGACCGCGCAACGCAAATCTTGAAGGACAAATTCGGTGTCGCTTTCATCTATCCGGCGACCCGGCCGGGGGCGGATGGCACACGCGTAAATTTTTTTCTGGTTACGACGCCAAACGGTGGAAAAGTTTTGATTGAGCTATACGAGTTGCCGAAGCCACCGGACTCCGCAAGAAAAGTTCAGCAGTAATCATTTGGCGTACGCAATTTCCTGCCATGCGCGCAGGACTTCCCCGACGGTCCAGGCCTGGGCGATGCAGCCACGGGGCGTAAAGGGGGCGTCACCATCGAAAATCTCGCTGAGAGTGCCCAGTCCGCTTGAGTAGATTTGCCGGCCGAGCGGTTCGAGAAAACGCAACGCGGCTTGGCGATCGCGATCCACGCGATAGTGCGCGAGGGCGAAGGGGCCCATCAGCCAGCCCCACACCGTGCCCTGATGATAAGCGGCATCGCGGTCGCGCGGACCGCCGCCGTAATGGCCCGTGTAGCCAGTCTCGCCGGGAGCAAGGCTGCGCAATCCGTAGGAGGTCAGCAGATTCCGCGCGCAAACATCGACGACCGACTTTTGCTGTTCGGGAGATAGCGGGCTGACCGGCAACGAAACGGCAAGAATCTGGTTGGGACGAAGGGAAGCGTCGTTCCCGATTCCGGGCGTATCGATTACGTCGTAACAGCAACCTCTTTGCGAGTTCCAGTATTTCTGAAAACTTCTTTGAGCCTTGGCGGCGAGTTTTTCGTACCCATCCCGGGGTTGTGCAAGGAGCCGCGCTAATTCCGCCATCGTTGCGAGCGCATTGATCCAAAGAGCGTTGATCTCCACGGGCTTGCCAGTGCGCGGGGTAACGACCCAGTCGCCGATTTTCGCGTCCATCCAAGTCAACTGCACGCCGGGACCGCCGGCATAGATCAGGCCGTCGGCAGCGTCGGCATGAATGTTGTAGCGCGTGCCTTTTACGTGCGCGTCCACGATTCCGGCGAGAACCGGAAAAAGTTGCTGCAGCGTTGCCATGTCCTTTGTGGCGGCAAAATATTGGCGGACGGCTTCGAAATACCAGAGAGCGGCATCCACGGTGTTGTATTCCGGCTGGCCGCCAGCGTCGGGGAAATTGTTGGGAAGCATTCCGCCATCGACGTAGCGCGAGAAGGCCAGAAGAATGCGCTTGGCAACTTCAGCGCGCCCGGTCGCAAGCGTCAAACCCGGCAGCGCGATCATGGTGTCGCGGCCCCAATCGCCGAACCAGTGATAGCCGGCGATGATGCTGCGGCCGTCCGGCTCTTCCGGGAGGCTGCGCTTGACGATGAATTGATCGGCGGCAAGAATGAGTTGCCAAAGCCAGGAAGGGGCTTCCTCCGCATTGTTTTCGTGTTTCGCCTGCCAGTCCTGGAACAACTTCACTTCGTAATTCGCGCGTTCCGCCCGGGCGGCCTCACTGTCGAGCGAGGTCTTGGCCTCCGTGGTGGCGGCGAAAATGACGCTGGAACCGACTTCGAGCTTGGCGCGGAACAGCGCAGCGAAAAGATAGTCCTCTCGGTCATCAAGGCCGCGCGCGGTTTCTGCCGCGAAATAACAGTCTCGATACCAATCGTGATGCTGCTCACAAGAGGCTTCCGCACTCAAGAGATAGAAGGGCGTGGCGCCCTCTGAGGCCAGCACTCTCACGCCGCATTCGACAGGGTCGATCTCCATCCGCCAATCACCCGCATGCGTCAAAGAGTGGAAGTCACGGTAGTTCACGAACGCCTTCAATTCCATTTCAATCGGGCCGCTTCCGCGCACGAGCGTGTATTGGATAAAGGTGGTGTTCTCTCCCTGCGGCATCCAGACACGTTTTTCCAGTAGCGCGTCGGCAAGGGCGTATGTCCAGACAGGCTTTGCGCCTTCCACGTGAAATTGCTCGATGAGGAGGTAGCCTTTCGGATCGATCGCACCACTGGCCCAGCGATGCGTAGCGAGAGAAAAATCCGCTCCGGCGTAGCGGACAAGTTCATCGAAGTGGGAGACAAGCTGCGTGCGGCCCACCGGCGGTTGCAGAGCAGCGACCAGCAAACCGTGGTAGCGGCGCGTGTGGCTCCCCGAAACTGTTCCGGAAGCGTATCCGCCGATGCCGTTGGTGACGAGCCACTCACGCGATTCCGCGGCGGCGAAGTCTCCGCAGATTTCACGGCCAAACTGAACTTCCGCTTGTTCCGACACGGGCCGCCCTCCAATTCGAATCGCCGGGACTGAATCTTCTGTCTAAGCGGCCCGCCTTCACCACTGTCTAAAGTTACAGAGCCTAGCTATCACCATAAACTGGGATGGCTGCGCCCTGGATTACTCTGGCATCGTCGCTGCACAGAAAAAGAATCACGCGCGCGATATCCTCGGGTTTCGGCCACTTGGCAAAATCCGCATTCGGCATGGCTTTGCGATTGGTTTCCGTATCGATGATGCTCGGGAGAATGGTATTTGCGCGAACGCCGGTGCCCTTCAGATCCGCCGCTAGAGAATCCAGCAGCGCCATGGCGGCCGATTTTGAGGCGGCATACGCAGCGGCACCGGCGGCGTGGTCAAAGGCGGCTTTTGCGGCTACGTTTACGATAGCTCCGCGGCCTAGCTTCAACATGGCTCTCACCGCGGCACGAGTCAATGCATATCCCGAACGCAGGTTCAGCGCCATCATCTGATCGAAAACTTTCGTCTCCAGTTCCCACAACTTGGTGCCGCCCGCGTAACCTCCCACGGTGTTTACCAGAACATCCAAACGGCTATGCTTGCGCACAATATTTTCAATCAACTGGCGCACGGCGGCTTCGTCCGTGACGTCAACCAATTGCCCTTCGAGCCTCTCTCCAGTGGTTCCAGCGGCCCTCTTTAAAGCGTCGAACTCTTCCTGGACTCGAAAGGTGACCACAACCTTGGCGCCTTCCTCAAGGAACGCGAAACTCACCGCGCGGCCCAATCCTCCCGTGCCTCCCGCTACGAGAACCACTTGCGCTTCGAATCTCCCACTCATTGGCGCCCCTCGAGATAGCTTCTTCTCATGGATTCAGCCACTTGGTCATAAGGAATCTTTGTTGATCTTCATATCCTGCGCGGCGATAGAGCTCGAATGCTGCATCGTTTCCGCGATCGACTTCCAAATGGATGGCATTCACTCCCCTCTCTTGCGCTTTTTTCTCCACAAATTCGAGAGCCTGCCGGCCAAAACCGCGCCGGCGGTGCGCCGCGTCGATGTAGAGTTCGTCGATGAACGCGTCGTGGCCATGAAACTCGAAGCTGAATCCCAAGGTCAACCCGATATAGCCGACCACGGAGCTCCCCTCGCAGAGAAGCCAGACTCCACCGAACGCTGGGAACAACAAGAATTTCCGGAGCGCCGCACGCGCCTTACTCTCATCAAACTTGATGGCTCCGGGCGGATGCTCGGCGAGCAGGCGCATCATGCGCAGAAGCTCCGCTTCGTCCTGCAGAGTTGCTTCCCGGATCGCCACTCGGGACACCTTACTCCCCGCTTTGTTCGATGAGCTTTGCGACCAGGCCGGTCCATCCCGTTTGATGATTTGCGCCAAGGCCAGCGCCGTTGTCGCCATGAAAATATTCGTAAAAGAGCATCAAATCTTTCCAATGCGGATCGCTCTGGAAGATCTCCAATCCGCCCGCGACAGGACGCCGGCCGTCCTGCCCCCGTATAAAGATATGAACGAGCCGCCGGGAAATTTCCCCGGCGACTTGCCAGAGGTCGAATTCCTCATCGGAATGTGTGGGGCATTCCATTTTGAAGTCTTCTCCATAGTAGTGATGATATTTCTGCAGTGATTCGACCAGAAGGAAATTCACCGGGAACCAGATGGGGCCGCGCCAATTCGAATTGCCGCCAAAAGTTCCGGTGGACGATTCTGCGGGCTCATAGTCCACGCGGTTCGCATTTCCGTTCACATGCACTTCGTAAGGGTGATCCTTGTGGTAGCGCGACAGCGCGCGAATACCGTAAGGCGACAGAAACTCCGTCTCGTCCAGCATGCGCGTGAGCACGCGCTTGAGCTGTTTGCGATTTACGAGCGAAAGCAGCCGTCGCACACCGCGAGCCGAACGCTGTGTCATTTCAATATGCTCAGGCACGTCCGGATGATTATCGATGAACCATTGCATGCGTCGTTTGAAGCCCGGCAGGCGATCTACAATGTCCGGCTCCAGCGTTTCCACGGCAAAGAGGGGGATCAATCCCACCATGGAACGGATCTTCATGAAGTGTTCTTCGCCGTTTGGGAGCTTCAGCACGTCGTAGTAAAACCCATCTTCGTCGTCCCACAGGGAGCGCCCGCCGCTGCCGAAATCGTTCATGGCGCGCGCGATGTAGACAAAGTGCTCGAAGAACTTGCTGGCGACATCCTCGTAGGCAGGATCTTCCTTCGCAAGCTCGAGAGCAATCGCCAGCATGTTCAGGCAATACATACCCATCCAGCTGGTGCCGTCGGATTGCTCGAGATGGCCGCCGGTAGGGAGCGGCGCCGAACGGTCGAAAACTCCGATGTTGTCGAGACCGAGAAATCCGCCCTGAAAAATGTTCGCGCCGTCCGGATCCTTGCGGTTGACCCACCACGTGAAATTCAGCAGAAGCTTGTGAAAGACCTTTTCCAGGAAGCCGCGATCGGCTACCCCGCGCATGCGCCGCTCGATTTTGTAAACACGAAAAGCCGCCCAGGCGTGCACCGGCGGGTTCACATCGCCGAAAGCCCATTCATAGGCCGGCAACTGACCGTTGGGGTGCATATACCACTCGCGAAGTAGCAGGATAAGCTGCTCCTTCGCGAAATCCGGATCGACAAGGGCCAGTGGGATACAGTGAAACGCCAGGTCCCACGCTGCGTACCACGGATACTCCCACTTATCGGGCATGGAGATGATGTCGTCGTTGTAAAGATGCGTCCAATCCTTGTTGCGTCCGTGCCAGCGCTCTTCGGGAGGCTTGGGCCCGGCGGGATCGCCCTCGAGCCAGGTGTGGACATCGTAGTGATAGAACTGCTTGGACCAGAGCATCCCGGAAAGCGATTGGCGCATGACGGCCTTGGCCTCGTCGGAAAGATCTTTGGGAATGCGGGAAGCGTAAAACTCCTCGGCTTCTTTCTGCCGTGTGGCGAACACGCCTTCGAATCCAGTCACAAAATCGTTAGTGCCGGGAACGCCCTCGGTGCGCTCCGATGCGCCCGGTGAGACTTCTCCTCCAACTCTGCCTGCACCAATATCCATCCCGCCGAGAGGCTCCGTGTCGGTAAGCCGCAATTTCAGCGTAACGGGCTCGCCGGGAGCAAGCTCCAGCGGGTAATATGCCGCCACCTTCGTTCCCATCTGCTCGGGATTGACTGCTGCTTTGTTGCCGTGGATCAAGAACTCGTTGAACGCATCCTTCACATAGGGTGAACGGTTCTTGCCGCCAAACAGCCGCGCGTTATTGGTCTCGTTTTCTGTGAACAGCAATGTGGGGTGACCAGCGCACAGCAGCCAGCGCTTGCCATATTGCCAGTGTTGCGTCTCAACGCAGACACTGCCGGGCACACTGGTCCCTTTGCGCGCGAGCGGGCGGCGCAAATCCTTGCCCCAGGACCATGTATTGCGAAACCAGAATTGCGGCAGCACGTGCAATGTGGCGGCTTCGGGCCCGCGGTTCACGGCGGTGATTTTGATGAGAATGTCTTCCACATCGGCCTTGGCATATTCCACGAACACATCGAAGTAGCGGTTCTCGGCGAAAACTCCAGTATCGAGCAATTCGAACTCCGGGTCATTGCGGGTGCGGCGCCGGTTCTCTTCGACCAAATACTGGTAAGGGAATTCGGCATGCGGATACTTGTAGAGCATGCGCATGTAACTGTGAGTGGGAGTGGAGTCCAGATAGAAGTAATACTCCTTGGGATCCTCGCCGTGGTTCCCCTGATTCCCCGTCAGGCCAAAGATACGTTCCTTGAGAATCGGGTCGCGCCCGTTCCAGAGCGCCAGCGCAAAGCACATTATCTGATGGCGATCGCAGATGCCGCCGATGCCGTCTTCTCCCCAGCGATACGCCCGCGAGCGCGCATGATCGTGCGGAAAATATTCCCAGGCGGTGCCGCCGGGGCTGTAGTCTTCGCGGACCGTTCCCCATTGCCGTTCGGATAGATAGGGCCCCCAGCGCTTCCAATATTTTTTCCGCGTGCGCCCCTCTTCGAGCCGGCGGTCTTCCGTGGTCTGGATTCGTGGCATGGTCGGCCAATCCCCCGGAGGGAGTTTAGCCTATCGGCGTACTTTTCTGCAGTAGAGGGGTTACAAGCTTCGGGGGCGCGCAATCATAACTTCCGGGCACGGCCGGAAGCGAAGATGCGCCGCTGGTTTAAGGAGTGGATGACTGGCTGGAGGATTGGGTTTGCGGCTGCGCGGGAGTCTGGGAGGACGGTTTGACGGAACGCAGAAGAATTATCTTAGTGCCTGAGTCTTCATTTTCGAGAGCGACGACGCGAACCTGGTCGCCGCGTTCGCCGACGAAAGTGATGTCGTCGTCGGAGATATGCGACTGTTGGAAAAATTCCGGCAAGTTCTTGTGGCCGGGATCCTGGCGAACGAATTCCGGGCTCAAATGTTCGAGGTACCAGTTGTTTACGTACTCGCGGGAAGAATTCGAATGGTAGGTGCTCGATACCACTTGAGGCTGGCTCTCATCGCCGAGGGGATGCGACGCCGGTCCTCCGGGAAGGACAAGCGCAGACTGCGGATAAACAGGCAAGCCAGGGCCGATTTGCTGGGCTTTCTCAAAGCGATAGTCGCCAATGGGAGTGCGCACCGTGGTCCTGTCACCCTCGGAGCGGAGTTGCAGAGCATGAATCACGCGCGAAGCCATCAGCAGTCCTCCGCCAAGGAGTACGCCAAAGCCGCAGAACATGGCGGCCATCATGAACAGCAGTGATTTAGAGGAAGAAGACTCCCCCGATGATGAACTCTTGCCCATAACCCCTTCTCCCAACTGCCTGCCCGACACCGTGAGCCTCGTTGGACCGAGGCCAACTATTCTCTCTACAGTTCCAAAGCGCGAAATGACTCCTCGCGCGCTGCGTGCCCCAACATTGCGAGCCCTGTACGAATCTCGCGAGCCGGTCTGCTTGACCCACTCCGGCTGAATCCTTCGGCCTGAAAAACGCGGCCCCGGGGACTCGGGGCCGCGCAGCATGCAGCACGGCGCTGCGGTCTACTGGTTCGGCAGAAGGAGCTGCGTGAACCCTGTGGTATTGACGTCGCGGAACATCGGCGTGCGCGGCGGCAGGAGCAAAGGATTCAGGAAGTTGGTATCAAAGGAGTAGCCGCGGTTTGGCGGGCTGTAGTTGTTGCCGCCGGAATTGAATAGCCCGATAGCCTGGCGGTTGTAGTACAGGCTCACGATGGATCCCGTGTAGTTCAAGGTCCCACCCCAGCTTTCCAGGTAGCGCATGAAGTTGTGTACGCCGCCGTCGGTTCCAAAGTCCTGGCTTCCGTCGAGGGCGGTCGTGTCCCAGGAAGGGATGGGGAAAGACACGCTCTTGCCGGCCACAACTCCCAGGCGGTACCAGGCCGTATTCGCCTGGCGGGCCCCTGTGTTAAACGGGGAGTTAAAAGTGGTGACATCGTTCCACTGGTCCGACAGAAGCGTGAAGGCGTCGGCAGCCACGGAGGCCGCGACGCTGGGATCGGAGAAGCCGTTGCCCGCGGAATTGGCGTTGAAATCGCCCTGGAGGTAAGCCGGATTTTCTGTTGCGATAGTCAACCCGCAAGAGATGGAGCCCGGGCACAGTGGCAAGTTGATGAGTCCACCATTTACGATCTTCAAAGACCGGCGGAAAAGTGACGAGGGATTTTCGCGTCCCTCATTGGCATTGTTCAGGAACGTTCTGGGCCATGGGAACCCGGCGTTTGGACCGGTGCAGAGCGGATCGGCCACCGTCGCGCTGAGCGCATTCGAAAAAAGAGTGTTGGCGGTGATGTTCCCCGTACTGTCGACCATGGCAGGTTGAAACGTAACTTCTCCATAGGTGTAGAGAACACCGGTGCCATCCAGGTCTTCCCCCGTATCGAGCGTGCTATTGGGGCAGCCCTTGACGTCAGACGGATTGACGAAGTCACCATAGCCATATTCTCCCGTCTCGTGTCCGGAAGGCGAGAGAGGTGGCCAGGTGCCGAGGGCAGTACCTGTCGGCACATAGTTGCTGCGGCGATCGGAGACGTAGACGACGAAGTTATTCGGCGCGACGTTGGGATCCTTGGTGCTTAGGCCGGAGCTACCGAGTGTGCCTGAGAACCACGCCGCCAGGTTCTTGACGTCCAGCTCGATGTAATTCATGGTGCCACCAAGCGTAATCCGCGTGTTGAAAGGGGCTGTAGGCGCGCTTTCCCGGTTATAGCCTTCACGCGTATCAAAAAGCTCGTTGGGCCAGAAGTCCGAAGGCTGAGGTACCCAAGCGGCGCCGGTCCCTGGACCTGAAGACGGGGTGGTCCGCAGATTCGCCAGCACCTTGCCGGTGGATGGATCCACGCCGCAGACTTCGGCGACGGTGGACTGAACTGGCAGATTCTTCGGCGCGGTCGACTTCAGGATGCCAGGCTGGACGTTTACCGAAGAAGGATTGTCTCGAATGCGCTCGAGACGAATCACCGCGTTGGGATGCGGATCCAAACAGGTGCCTTTGTTGAACAAGGCGGCCGTAAATGTGGTGGCGGAAGAAGCGAATGGAGTTCCATTTTGATAGCCGAGCTGGACCGTTCCGCCAGTATTGGGATCCAGGGATGGTAGGGACGGTAGTGCCGGGGAAGCGCCGCCGTCCATTTTCGCGGTCGTACCTGTCCAATTCGGACCCAGGTTGCTGCCATCGAAGGATTGCGGCACCGGGTTAATGTTTCTGCCCACGTACCCGAGGCTGAGAATCTCCTGGGTCACGTCTTTCCATGTCCCGCAAGGGCTGCCGTAAGCAGTCTGCGCGTCAATTTTGATGAAACCGGTGATGATAGGTTTACCGGCCGGCTGCCAATAGCCGTCGCCCCCGTTAACGCCAGGGACATATGCTCCCGTGGCGGCTCCGGAAGCAGCAAGCGGCAATGGCGTGGTGCCTGCGGTGCCCATGGCCGTCTTCAGAGCCGTCGCGTTCGCGGAGCTCCAAGCAGCGACGGGCATGGCAAGGTCGGCCAAGTTAAAGGGAGCGCCGGCGCTGACGCAATCCAGACTGGTAATGTCTGCGGCATTATCGGAGAGCAAAACTCTCAAGCTAGCCTCGGCAAAATAGCGCTCGCCAAGAATGCCCGGATTCGTCGCTTTTTCGTTTTGCACGGGGCGGCGAATGATATCGATCGGCTGCAAGCTGCCGAGGACCGAGATGGTCAAATTGAGCGGCTTCACGCCGCTGCGAAGATTGCCGTTAAATGCTGGCGTGATCGTCTTGGCCCAAGCCGGGTTTGTCCCCGAGCCGAGGCAGGCCTTTTGACTTCCCTGTCCAAACCCCAGGGCCAGGAACGAACCGCCTCCGGTGGTGATTTCCACGCTGCCAGGATGCTTCCCGGTCGTGGACTCCGGATTGGTGTTAGAGAGGCAGTCGCGCAGGATGTCGCCGACCGCCGTGACAGGATTCGACAACCAGAGCTGGTTTACCGTCGTTTGTGTTGGTGTCGCGCCCGCCGGTCCGCCGCTATCCAGGAAAATATTCCCGTTCGAGTGCACGCGGCCACCAAAGCTGAAATTTGGACCGGGAAAGAAGCTCAGGTCGGTTTGCGAGAAGATACCAAATTGAAAGAGAGGGATGCCAACGGTTTGGGTTGTCCTTTGGAGCTTTACTTCGCCACCGGAGGTGCTCAGTGCCGCGACTGTCAGTGTATAGGTGGTCTCCAAGGCGGTCATGCCCTGATAGGGGCTGGAGCCAGAAGTGATCTGGGCGAAGGCAGCCAGAGGATTGCCCTTGCCGTCCTTCGGATAAGTAATCGCATAAGTGCTGTTGCCCAGAACGTCTTTATAAGTGATTCCACTCGTGGAAGGCAGACTGGGAGGAGTCGTTGCGAGTGCGTCGACCTGCGGGCCGGTCGGGGCATAAGTTGCGCCGAAGAGATTGCCGAGGTCGGCAGTGAGTTTCTCCATGCCGGATTCCGCGCCATAGAAAGCTCTGCTCTGGTCGTTGTTCATGCCGGAGAGCCGCTGCCCTTCCGTCACCAGGAGCATGAAGCCCACTACCATGGCGGACATCAACAAGAGCAGGAGGAGCGTAGTGATGAGCGCAATGCCCGCTTGTTTTCTCATGAATGTTTTCGTTGATCTCATCTTGGAGCTCCTCTTACTTGTAATTATTGAAATAGGCCATGCTGCGGAGGGCGACTTGCGTGGCCAGATTGGTGCGAACGTATTGATTGGACATAGCCGCAGTCGTCGTGGACCGCGCGCCCATATAAATGTTGACCGAGCGGATCTGGTTTTCGGTATCGCCCGCGGGGACGCTGAACTGGTTTACGGGGGCCGGCGACGATCCATCCGCAAAATTGTAAGCAAACTGCAGATTCTCCAGGGTCTCTGCCACTGGTTGCGGGGTGTTGAAATTCACGGCGCGCATCAGCCGCGGATGCTTGGGATCGGTAGTGTTGTCCAGATAATAGGTGATCATCCAGATGCGCGTGCACGATGTTCCCGGATAAGTACCGTTCGGTTTGCCAGCCGTGAGGTTCTGCAGCGAGAGGATCGTCCCATTGGCTTCGGTGGTGGTGCGCCCGTTAAGATTGAAAGCGTCGCCAGGGGAAAAAGTCAAAGTCTGTCCACTGACGGCAGTAACAGTCTGCAGAATCCCGTTGGGGTTGTTGCTGTTGTAGATCATGAGCAGGTCGCCGGGGTTGACCGGGATACCGGCCGCACCCAGGGTCACGCAACCTGGGCTTGAATCAAAGGTGATCGTCAATCCAGTTGCCGAGATGCTTCCGGCTGGACAGGCCGCGCCATTGATCGGCTTCTGGACCATCGCCAGGGTATTGTCCGCATACATGACCGTGATGATGTCGGTGGCTGGACTCGAAGTTCCGTCAGGACTCGTAACGGTCGGACCCAGGCCGTTGCCGGGCTCAATGGCCGGCAGGATGACATTGCACCCGGGAGTCGTGGAATTTGGACCCTGGAAAGTCTTGCCCAGGACCGCGGGGGGCCGATTTACCGGCAGACCGATGTTGCAGCCGGCTGCATTGATGGTGTTGGGGATCGAGATCCCGCCTGTTGGTATGCCGGTTCCCGTCTGGATCAAATCCTGTACAACCAGGTTGAGGCCTGCGCGCAGGTTGTCGCTCATGTCCGAGGACTGCGTGACATTGGTGTTGGCCTTGGTGGAATCCTTGAACGCCAGCACGGCCGCCGCGAGCGCGATCATCGTGACCGCCATCGCTATGATCATTTCCACCAGCGTGAAACCTGACTTTTTCTTCATCACGTGCTCCTCAATCCAGTCTCACGAGAATTGCGAGATAAAGCTCACCAGCGTGTAATTGCGCGTCAGAGATCCCACCGTGTAAGTCATGGTGATGGTGACTTGACGGAGTCCCGTCTCGCCCGGAACGTCGATAATGGTGATCGTGCGTTTCATGTTGGTAAGAGACATCACCACGTCATCCGCGGTCCCAAGAATCTTGTCGGGACCGGGGCCGGTAATCACAACGTCCGGGTTAGCTGCGTCATCGTCGGCCGTCCCATAGAGCCCGTCAGGGCCGGCGGCCAGCAGAGGTTGCGGTCCGACAAGAAAGACACCGTCGTTCGCGCCCCCGCCCCCGGTTACGTTGCGAATATTCGTCCAGGCCAGCAGCTTGGAGTCGCGCGCCGCAAAAATTGTTTCCACCGCTTCTTCCGACTTTTTTTCCGCGATGTAATCGAGCTGCGTCATACTCGCCACTTGAATGCCCTGCGCGTAGACCGCTGCGAGGGACAAAATGCCGAAGGACAGGATGACGATGGCGATCATCGCTTCGAGAAGCGTGAATCCCGCTTGCTGCTTGTTGCGTCGAGAACTTTGTGTCATGGCCATCCTCCTTATTCCTGCCACGCCGTGCCGTCATAGTGATACGGCCGCACGCGGCCGGTGGCCCCCAGAATCGTGATTGCGCGAGCCGTCGATGGCCTTCCACCAGGAATTCCAAGAAACACCGTTCCGTTTACCAGCGTGTTTCCGCCGTCAATGAATGAACCGTTGGTGGTGAATTTCATGATCGGGGGAGGAGTTGTGCCGCCGGCGAAACAAATGGGCCCCGCGTTTCCAAACGCCATCGGCGTATCCGGCACCGAGGCGAACGTCATGAATTGTGCGCCGCCTTCAAAGGTCACAGTAACAGGCGCAGGCGGAGTGCCCACCGTCCAGATTTCGGTCATCTTGATTTGGTTGGTGCCCACAAACTGCACCTGAACCTCGATGCGATGCGCGATGGCCCGCTCGCGCGCGGAGCGCATCTGATAGAGCAGTTGATCCATCGCGGAGTTCGCCTTGTAATTCGGCAGCACGGTGCCAAAATTGAGCATCGCCATTCCCATCACGATCATGATGATGGCAACGGCTACGAGCCCCTCCAAGAGGGAGAAACCTTGCTGCTGGTTGCTGAGGCGCTTTCTCATCATCCACTCCATAGAGCTTCCAGCCGGAATCCTGCACCGGCTAGCCTAAGAACAGCACGTTCGCACCCAACCCCTTTTCATGCGTAACGCATTGATAAAACAATAGTTAAGGTGGGAGATCGGCTTGACATGTGCACTCGCCTTTGTAACGAAAAGTTACAAACCGCGCCCTACCTTTGATGGGTTTTACTGCAGTGATCGGGCCGCGTCAGCGTGGTGGCTAACACAGTTTCGGAACCCAGAAACTCGTTCAATGAGAACGCCGAATCGTTCCATAGGGACGGAAGTCGTAGATCTCAGGGATGGCTGGAAATTTGGCTGGGAGACCTGGATTCGAACCAGGATAGCCAGATCCAGAATCTGGAGTCCTACCGTTGGACGATCTCCCAGCAGTTGCCGTGACCCATGGCGGTCACATAGAGCTAAATCAGAACAGCACATTCTCGGGGTTTGGGAGCCACCGGGAATCCATCCTTCTAATTTAATCGGGATTCCCAAAACCGTCAACCGAGTGCCCGCCGAAATTCTCTCTGATGTTTTTTCGGGGACTTGCATGGTGGCCCGCGATTCGTCCTACTTCCCTCCGGCCACGCGCACCATCTGCCCTTTGCGGATCAGGTATTCCGTATTCCCCCACGTGACATGATTTGAAGCGAAGCTTGCCAGCCAAATAACGAAATACAAGGCGTCGCGCAATGGCACAAGCCAAAGCTTCTTACGAAGAACATCATCTCGGACTCCCCACACTCCGACTGTCCAGGCCATCACAAATCGCAGCACAAGGTACGCCGAAATGTAGAAGGCCGCGATCCAGCTGACTGGAGAAATCAAAGCGGCGAGTAAAACCCAAGGAAGCCCTTGCGTGAACACGAGCCCAACAAAAGACCATGGCCGGCACAGCCGGATCGTGCGCGTCCACCGCACTTGATGATTCCAAAACCCTCGAAACGTCTGGGCCGGATACATGGTCCACACCGCTTCGCGCGACAGCCGTACTTCTCCCCCCGCCTCCTTGATCCGGTGACCGAGTTCGTAATCATCGGCCAGCGTATTTGCAATCGCTTCGAATCCTCCCATTTTGTGCAGCCAGTCCTTTGTCGTTGCGATGGAAGCTCCCAGCCCGAAGCTGATGCCTTCCGTCCAGCCGGCCATGAGAACTCCCGCAAAAAAATCGCTCGCGGCTCCAACGGCCTCCAGTTCCGCCCACAAATTCTCCTGAGCGATCGCCCGGTAAAAAGAAGTCACTGCGCCGGTATTTGGCTCTGCGAGCGGCGCCACGACTTCCCACAAATAGCCTGGACTCACGCGTACATCTCCGTCGGTCAAAACCAGCACGTCGTGCTGCGCTTCTCCGGCGAGCCGCGCCAGCTTGTTCACTTTGCGGTTTGTTCCCAATTGCTCAGCGCCTGCCAACAAACGGATTCGCCGCTCGGGGAACTCCGCGATGATCCGTTGGATCACGGGCACGGCCGGATCACTCTCCTCATTCACGGCAAAAAGAATTTCATATGCCGGATAATCCAGCCGGCAGAAGCTGGCGAAATTTTCGTAGGACGCAAAATCGAGACCCCGCACCGGTTTGAGCAAGCTCACAGCGGGAGTGTAGTCCAGGAGTTTTCGTGCGTGCTCGCGGCGGAAAAATCGCAACGCCGCCAATGTTGCCAGTGCGTAATAAACGAGGGGAGCCACAGCCAACAGCAACACGACTCCACGCCAGATCGCGAAGTGCACCGTCATGCAGGTTCGCTCGTCATTGGGGTATTTCTTGCTCTAAATTCGGCATCCTCGCTACTCTAGCAGGATGCTGTGGAATGGGAAATTGTTCGCAGGTTCGAAACGGAATTGAACACTTTAGCCCGCCGCGACGAGCGCCACGCCCGCGCAAACAAGCAGTACACCGGCCCATCGCGCCAGGCTGATCTGCTCGCGCAAGATGTACTTCGCGCCGAGCGTTCCAACCACATAGCTGAGCGCAGACGCCGGAATCACAAGGCTGATCGGCTCCCACGAGAGCAAAACGAGCAGCGCATAAAACGAAAGCGCCATCAGCGGCACTCCCGCCCAGAACCAGCCATTGCAGAGCGCGCGTCCCAGAAACCGAAGCAACGCTCGCGGCCGCAGCTGCGCCGGTTCGCCCGTCGCCTTCATCCCGTAGGTGATGGCGATCTCGCCTCCGGTGCTTCCAAAAATAAGTACACACAACGCGAAGATGACGCGCGTCATGCCACAGCCTCGCTTGCCAATTCCGTGGTACGCGGCTTCGTTTGCCCGACGAGCATAACGCCGATACAGATCAGAATAACGCCAACCCAGCGCCGCGGCGAAACGGATTCATGCAAAAAAATGACCGCCAGTAGCGTGAGCAGCGCGTAGCCAAACGCCCCCGCCGGCATCACGTAGCTGTAGTCCGCCCAGCTCAGCACCGTCATGTAACTGACCATGAAGCCCGTGAGAAAGAATATTCCCATCCAGATCGTCCCGTTTGTGACCGTCAACCGGAAAGCGTGCGCGAGTCCAGCGGCAGTTAAAACCACGGCCCCGTTTTGCGACATCCCGCGCTTGAGCGTCAAGTCCCCGGCGTTGGCGCACACAACCATCGCCAAGACCATGACCAGCGTCTTGATTCTCAGTCTTCTCTCGCTTGGCATTTTTTTGGGGTTAGTCGTGCCCGGATGCCGAAGGCGTTTCCGGCACGGAAATCATCGGCTTTTTGAAATCATCGCCGCCCTGCCGCGCCCACTTCAGACGTTCCGCGCGCAGGCTCAGGAATTCCCGCGCTTCGTGGTACAGGCGCTTCCGCTCGTGGCTATCCCACAGCGCTTCCTTGACGATGCGCCAGACAACTTTGGGGCGGAAGTAATACTCGTCGTAAAAACGATTGACGCCGGACATCATTTCGGCCTTCGAAAGATGCGGATACTCGATGTGCGGCAATTGGTGGCCACCGGAATCCGCCAGCGCTTCCACCTTCAGGAAACCTTGCGCCGACATGGTGTCGTGCAGTTCCGTGCCGGGCATCGCATGCGCCAATGAAACCTGGATCGTCTCGCAGTCCAATTCCTTCGCGAAATCAATGGTCTTCTGAATCGTCTCGCGCGTCTCTCCCGGCAGTCCGATGATGAAGTCGCCGTGCACGCGGATTCCGACTTTGCGGCAGTTCTTCATGAAGTTGCGCGCCATCTCGACCGTCGCGCCCTTCTTGATGTTTTTCAGAATTTGCTGATCGCCGGATTCGAAGCCCACGATGAAGAGCCGCGCGCCGCCGTCAGCCATGGCTTTGACCGTTTCGTAGTCGCTATGTACGCGCGCCGTGGACGACCATTGGAACTTCAGCGGCTTGAACTTGCTGCAAAGGTCGATCACGCGATCCTTGCGGATGTTGAAGGTATCGTCGTCGAAGAAAATTTCCTTCATTTGCGGGAAATGTCCCAGCGCCTGCTTCACTTCGCGCGCCACGTTTTCCGTCGAACGCGTCCGCCAGGCATGTCCGGAAATCGTCTGGGGCCACATGCAGAAAGTACAGAGCGCCGGGCAGCCACGCGTGGTGTAGAACGAAACATAGGGGTGCAGCAGGAATGGAACGTTGTAGCGCTCAATCTCCAGGTCGCGCTTGTAAATATCAGTAGCGAAAGGCAGCGCGTCCAGCTCTTCCGTGTGCAACTGGGGACGCTCCGCGTTGTGGACGATCTTGCCGTCCTTGCGATAGCTCACTCCCTGAATCTCGCTGAGCGGCTTCCCATGCGCGTATTCCACCACGGAATGATCGAACTCTCCGCGCGTCACAAAATCGATGTCTTCGCTGGCCGCCAGCGTTTCGTTCGGTTTGATGTGCCCGTGCGGCCCCACGAAAGCGATCTTCATGCCCGGATTCGCTTCCTTGATTTTGCGAATCAGCTTGATGTCGCTCTCGAAACCAACGGTCGAAGTGAACAGAACCAGAAACTCATAGTCTTTGCAGATTTGAACGGTTTGCTGCCAGTTTACCTTGTGCGGAGAAGCATCGAGCAGCCGGCTGCCGGGGATCATCCCCGCCGGATACGTCAGCCATACGGGATACCAGTAGGATTCAATCTCGCGCGTCGCGGGCCACCGCGAACTTGCTCCGCCGTCGAAATTCTCAAAACTTGGCGGGTTCAACAGCAAAGTCTTCATTACATCCGGCATTCTTCACCCTCAGCCTTCACAATAGAATCATCGCGGCACGAGTTTCCAGATCCCCCCACTCGCCTGTCGCCGTTCGTGGCTGCGCCTGTGCGCGCCAGAGTTCATACACTACCAACAATAGTCTACCTGACTTCCCTGTATCCCCTCAAACCTTTCTGTAAATGGGTCTTATCCTGCATCGAAAGGTTACACAGCACTTTAAGCGGCGACAGAGTCCTCCGCCCTGAGGGGCCGCACGGCCAAACGCCGCAAATGATTACCCCCAGCCTCCGTCATGGATTCCCGCCCAACGGCAAAACAGGCGGGTGTACACTATTGAACAGAATTGATATTTCAGTTTGATTATCTATATCTCTTTCATACTTTAGTTGTTGGATTAACAGATGTCGGCTTCTCGCGCGTCGTCCCCTGAAGCGCCCATGATCCTCCTGGTCGAGGAGCTTGAACCTCTTTGCACCAGGCTGAAGTTCACCCTGGAAAGTGCCGGCCTTCTCGTTCTCCAGGCGACGGATTACAAAGAAGCGCTTCGAATCTCCGCGGCACGAGCGGGTTCGATCGACTTGCTGCTGACCAGCATGCGGCTGAGCGGCTTGTCGGGGCCGGTCTTGGCGTTTCTTCTCCGCGCCCGCCGGCCTCACATGGCCGCGTTATACATGTCGAAGAATCTTGCCTGAAATGATGGAAATGCCCGACGCGAAAGAGTTTATCGCTTCCCTGCTCCCGCAACCCTTCAGCCGCGAAATCTTGCTGCGCAGGGTGAGCGTCCTCCTCTCTGCCCACGCTTGAAGAATGTTAGCGTTGAAGGTTCAGATTACGGAAACTCGGAAGCCGAATGCTCAAGATGTGACGGCCCATTAGTTTGGGTCTGACTCGTCGGCGGTATTAGCTTTGCAATAGGCTTGCGTCGAAAGAGATAATTTTTCCCAGATTCTGTCGATCCAGTCGAGATGCTCCGGTTTCATCAGCACGGAACGCAGGCACGTGAGCGTCTCGCGGTCACGCTTCATCGATCCCAGGTTCTCTCCCCAAAAACGAATCGGCAATTCCGCCACCGCGAGATGCAGATCGCGCTGCGCGGCCGCTTCGAAGATGCGCCGGCTCAGCACCGATGCCTCGCTCGCACTTGCGGCCGTAGGCACAAAGATCACGATGTCCAGCTCGGGTGCAAATGCCACGACGAACCGCGAATCCGCACGCACTTTTTCAAACAACGCCTGCGCTGCCTTTCTCCCTCGTTCCAGCCCGCGCGCGAACGCCCCGCCCTTTTCCAACGGCAATAATCTCTGCGTCGCCCACAACGCCGCCGCTGCCGCTCCCGGCCGCGAGCATTCCAGGCTGATCTCTCCAAGATGCAATTCCGCAGAGCTGAAGTACGTGTAAGGCGAATCATGTTTGTACAATCTGCCCACGCCAGGGTCACGAAAGAGCACACAACCACATCCATAAGGCTGCAAACCGTGCTTGTGCGGATCAATCACGATGGAGTCCGCTTCCCCGATTCGCAGAAACGCTGCCGCGGAGTCAGCTCCGAGATTTTCCGCCAGCACGAAATAGCCACCGTAGGCGGCATCCGCGTGAATGCGGAATCCATATCTTTCTCGTAGCGTGAGAATTTCCGGAAGCGGATCCACGGATCCAGTCGCCGTGGTTCCCATCGTAGCTACCACGGTCCCGACATCGCCTCGCGCCACACGCTTCGCCAGCACATCCGTATCCATCCGCCCGCGCTCATCGCAGGGCATCGTTTCAAATTCCAGATGCAGCGCGCCGCTGATGCGCTTGTGCGTGTAGTGCGCCTGCTCGCTAGCGAGAATTTTCTTTCCTGAATGCAATTGTCCCGCCACCCACAGGGCCTCGAGATTCGCCATCGTCCCGCCGCCGCAAAGATGCCCCAGAAAATTCTTCCATCCAAACATCGCGGCGATCTCCGCCACCGCTTCTTTCTCCATCGCTGAGGTTGCCCGCCCGCCATCCAGCGCATGGTTATTCGGATTGATCCACATCGCCAGCGCGTACGCCAGCCGCGCTATCGGATGCGGCGGCTTCAACATTTGTCCCGCATACAACGGATGAAAATAAGGATAGTTGTCTCGCAGACGTTCCGCGGTCGCGTTCAGCACTTCCGCAAGCCGCGCCATTCCAGGCGCCTCTCCCTCCGGCGCCGGCAGCTTCGCAAATCCACCTTCAAGCCTCTTCACCGCCTCCAGAAGGGCACTCAAGCTCTGCTGGTCAAGCATCCAGTGTCCTCGGTGGCAATTTGCTGAGACCCATTCTCTGATCTCTGTTTTCTGATCTCTGCTCTCCGCTTCTCAATGCCAAACCTTATCCAGTTGCCCCGCCGTCCTCAGCAATTCCAGCTGCGCCTGCTGCTTCTGGAAATTCGCATCCAGATACGCCATCCACTTTTCATTCTCGTCCAGATGCGCCTTTTCCACTTCGCGAAGGTTCAACTTCCCCTCGGCGAATTGCGCTTGCAGCACGGCGACACTTTGCTGTGCCAGCTGCAATTCGAGCCGCGCCACCTCTTTCGCCGCCTCCATCTCCCGGACTTTCCGCGTCTTCTGCCGGACTTCCGCGCTCACCTCGGCTTTCTTGTTCAGGAAGCTGGCCTTCGCCGCGTCCAGATTGATCTGCGCCAATCCGATATTCGCTCGAATCGGCGCACTGAAGATAGGCACCTGCATCTGAATGCCGGCATTGAAATTATTCCGCTGAAAATGATTGAAGAACTCCGAGTAGTTGTTGAACTTCGCCAGCAAGCTGTAGATGCTGACCAGTTCCAGCGTAGGAAGATTGCCTCGTTTCTCCCCTTTCAGGCGGAACTCTTTCCCTCGAACGTCAGATTGCGCAAGTTGTAAGCCGGTGTTGTTCGTCAGGGCCAGAGCCACCAGATTGTCTCCTTCCTGCTCCGCTTCTCCCGGCAATTCCTCGGGCGTGACCTCCAGGGCTTGCGTGTCTGAGAATCCCAGCTGGTAGCGCAGAAAAACTTCCAGCTCGTCTTCGCGGGCTTCCAGCTGCAAGATTCTCTGCACCACCTGTGCTTTTGTCAGTTGCGCCTTGGTCACTTCCATCGGCAATTCGAATCCTTCTCCCTGCCGCTCCTGCGTCACTTGAAGAATTTTCTCCGCGCTCTCGCGTTCCGTGCGCAGCAGCTCGAGCGAATGCCGCACTTTCCCGAGTTCGAGATAGGCCATCGCCGTTCGTGTGATCACGCTGTTGCGCACATCTTCCAGCACGATCTTCTGCGCATTGGATTGCTCTTCCAGCTCTTTCGCACGGCCGCGCAGCGGCTCGTTAAAAACCTGTTCGGTATACGTCACGCTGAACACGGCTGGCGCGCGCCCGCCCGGCGTTTCCGGAATTCCATAGGTGTACCCCGCGCCGGAACCCGCATACAAGTTGGGCATGAATTGCGCCTTGGTGGTTTGCGCCGCGTGGTCCGCGACTCTGGCCCCGATTTTCGCCACTTGGATGTCTCTACTGTTTTGCAGCGCCAGCTCGATCGCGCGCTTCAGCGTCAACGCTACCGGCGACGCGCTATTGGGAGCTTGCGCGGCGACTTCCTGCGCGCGCAGCGGCACGGCAAAAAGCGCCAGCATCAAGCCGCCGATCCCCGCAAAGCGAAATCCTCTGACCATGGTTTTGCCTCCCACTTGCGCGATTTCCTTGATTCCCGTTTTCTTTCGCGAAAAACTTCGTCACTCGTAGCGCAGCGACTCCACCGGCTCCAGGCTCGCCGCCTGATTCGCCGGCAGGTATCCGAAGAAAAGTCCTGTGGAACACGAAACCACGAACGCGACAATCACACTCAGCGGAGAGACCGGAACGCGCAGGTTCCCAGGCAGGAAAAACTGCGCCGTCACCGGGATGGCGATTCCGATCAGGATTCCAATCACCGCCCCGCCCCCGCTGATCACAATCGATTCGAACAGAAACTGGTACATGATCTCGCGCCGCGCTGCCCCAATCGCCTTTCGAATGCCGATCTCTCGCGTGCGTTCCTGCACGGTCACCAGCATGATGTTCATGATCCCCACTCCGCTGATCAACAGCGCGATCAACGCAATCAGGATCAGCAGGATCGTCAGCGCCAGTGAAATATTTCTCGCCGCTCCCAGAATCGCCGTGAGTGTTTGTACTTTGTACTCCGCCTCCGCCGGATGCCGGCTCCGTAGCACCTGGCCCACTTGCCGCTCGACGGATGGCACGTCTTCCGCCCGCTCCGCCTGCACGTCCAGCAAGCGCACCAGTTCCGTGCCGGTGTAATACTTCATCAGCGAAAAAGGAATAATGACGGAATTTTCCTGAATTTCGGAAAGACCGAAAGTCTCCACGCGCTCGCGGAACACGCCGATCACCGTAAAGTTCATCTCTCCCATGTGCATCAACCGCCCGATGGGATTTTCCTGCCCGAACATGCGCTCCGCGAGCTGCGTGGCGATCAGGCAGACTTTGCTGCGCATCTCCATGTCTCCGCTGTCGAAATATCTTCCGCGAATAACGAGCAGCCGCCGAATCGCCTCATATCCCTCCGTGACTCCAATCATGTGCACGGGACGTTCCACGCCGTCCACCACCACCGAGGTCTCCAGTTCGCGCGTTCCGGCCGCCTCAACCACCCGTGGTATGGCCTTGACCGCCTCCAGATCCTCCAGCGTCATTTCATAACTGAGCGGCGCCGCTTTGCCCGGGCTTTGCACCACCTCCACCCAGACCAGGTTCGAGCCGACACTTTCGATCTGCGAAATAACGAATCGTTTGCTGGTCAGCGCCACAGTAACCACCAGCACGATCGAAGCGCTGCCGATAATTACTCCCAGCGACGTCAGCATCGCGCGTACTTTATTCGCCCGCAACGCGTCGATCGCCACGGAGATCGTTTCCCGCCAGGCCATCATCGCGATTCACCGCGTTTGTCTTGGAAAAATAGAAGGGTGGCAGCCATAACTGAATTCTCAGTTTTTCTTCAGCCGCTTCAGCGCTTCCTGCGCCATTTTGTTTTTGGGGTCGAGTTTCAGCGCAGTCTCAAATTCTTTTGTCGCGTCCCCTGCCTTGTTCTCATTCTCATACAGGTACCCCAACCAGGCGTGCGCCGCGGCCGGCCGCGGATATCCCGAGCGCGTTGGGGCTTCCTTCGCATACTCCTGCAGCAACCGCGCGGCCTCGTCCGGATTTTCTTTTTTGAATACCAGCGCCACGCCCCGGTAGAAATTTCCCCGTGGATCGCCCGGAGCCACGCGCTCGCCCGCTTTCGCCGCCGCCAGCAGCCTCTCCGGCTGGCTGTGTCTCACGGCGTAATCGCCGATGTCATAGATCAGCTCCACCGAATTGGGATGGCTCTCCAACGCCTTGGTAAATTCCAGATCCGCCGCGGCGAAATCCTTCTTCTGCCGCCGGCAATTCCCCGCGGCATAGTGACCCTCGGACGCGTCCATTTCCATTAATTGTTTGATCTGCGGCAGCGCCTTCTCTTCGCCCCCGCCCACCAGTCCCGGAGCGCTGCAATCAAATTCGATCAGCACCTGCCGCGCCGAAAAATTTTTCCCATCAAGCTGCACCGCCGTTTCGAATTCTTTCCTCGTCTTCTTCGCCAGGGACACTGCCGCGAACCAGCTCGCATGTTCGGCCTTGCCTCCGTACGCTCTCCCCAGCCATTCGTGATACACGGAATTCTTGGAATCTAGCGACACCGCTTTCTCCGCGCTCTTGATTGCCGCGTCATGTTCTTGCAACTCCAGGTAACTTTTCACCAGCAGCAGTTGGACTTCGCCGTTTTGCGGATCCTGCGCTGCGGCCGCCTGGAGCACCTGTATGGCCTTCGCGTAGTCACTGGCTTCATAAGCGTGCCGCCCGGCATCAAGGCTCGCATCCTGCTTCATCGTTGCCGCCGCAACTGCGGTTCCCGCGCCGAGCAGCACCAGCACCGCCCATGTGTTCCTGCTACCCATCCGCGCGTCCTTCAAAATTCGCAACCTCTGTATTGACGACGATCACATCCATTCCGTCGCGCAGGTCCACGTCTCCCGGCAGCGCCACCATTTCGCCTTCCTGCAGCCCGCTCACCACTTCATAACTCGTCGCGTCCGCGATTCCCACGTGAATCTCACGCTTCTCCAGCCTCGATTTGCCCACTCCCAGCTGCTTCTCTTTCACCACAAAGACATACCGCCGCCCGCCCTGTGCCTGCACCGCCCCGCGCGGCACCGCAAGCACACCCAGCCGCTCGCGCGAATTAATCCGTACATTCACATTTATATTGGGCAGCAGTTCCAGCTTGTCGTTGTTCACTGAACAGAGCAGCTCACCCACGCTCCGCGCCTGCCGCGCCACCACTTGCTTCGGGATGATCTCCGTCTTACCCGCCCAGCTTCGGTTCGGCAGCGCATCCCAGGTAATGATCACCGGCTCGTTGGGCTCCAGTGCGCCCAGCTCCGGCTCATCAATGAATGCTCGCACACGAATCTTGTGCAAGTCCGCCATCTCCGCCAGCAAATCTCCCAGCTTCACGTAATCCCCTGCCTTCACCGGGAGTGAGTACAGCGTTCCATCCGCCGGCGCCACAATCCGCCCATTGCGCGTTTTGTCCTCCAGCGCCGCCACTTCATGCTGCGCTTGTTGCACTTGCAGCGCCGCGCGCCCGGCGTCCAGTTTCACGCCGCGGTCAAACTCCTGCTTCGTCGCCGCCAGCCGCGTCACTTCCGCCTGCGCCTTCATCAGTGCCAGGTCGTTTGCCGCCAGCTCATCCTGGCTCGCGGCTTGCTGAGCGATCAGCCGTAATAGCGCGTCGTGGTTCTTCTGCAATCGGTCGCGCTCTGCCTGCATCTTTGCCAGGTCGCCAGCGACCCGCGCCGCATCATCCGTCCGTCCGCCCGCTTTTGCGGCACGCAGATCGTCCTGCGCGCGCAGCAGTTTCGCCTGCGCCTCCGACAGCTGCGCCAGCGCATCCTTTACGTTCAACTCCAGCAGCAGTTGCCCTTTCTTTACCGGCTGCCCTTCCTTGACGTGCACCTTCTCTACAAATGTATCCAGTTGCGCTCGCATCACGAACGGCTCAATCGGCTCCACTTTCCCGTTGCTGCGGATGGATTGCACCAGGTTTTCCCGCACCGGCGTCACCGCCGAAATCTTCGCTACGGGCTTCCGCCCACTCAGCGCGATCCCCACGTACGCCAGCGCCCCCGCCAGCAGCAGGTAGAGCAAGATGCGGTTTCGCAGTCTGCGATCCATTTATTCCTATCTTACGCGGTCTCGCGCTTCGCACTTCGCGAGGGCCCATCCCTCCGGCGAAGCGTTTCTCTTCCCTGTCCCTGGCTTGCTGAGCCCCCTGCGTAGGCGCCGAACCATTCATTCTAGCAAGAGCCGCGCGGCTTTCTCTATATTCGTTGCCGGTTCTGTTCGCTTTCGATTCACGTCCCCGCGCGCCGGATTTCCTACTCTGAAGGATGCGTTTCGCCCGCCGGGGAGATGCCGCCGAGTTTCTTTGGGAGTAGCTCCTCCGCATGCTAGAATCCGCCTATGTCCACTGAAATCACTCCCGAAAAGAGCGCCGATTCGAATCCCTCCGCCGTGAACCGCCCCCCACAAGCCGGCGCGGTCATCAGTTCCGTCATTCATCGCGTCTGCATCCAGTGCAACAACATGTTTCGTGTCACTCCCGATCGGTTTGATGCCAAACAGTGCCCCAACTGCCACAAAGGCTGATTCCCTAATAATCCGCATCCCCTGAAGTGAGGATGGCACTGGCCTAACCCCATTCTTGGAGTTTTGCCGGTTTTCCGTTCTCTGTTCTCTAATCTCTAATCTCTAATCTCCACTCCCCGCACCCGCCCCACCCACCCCGTAACATTATCCCTCCCCACGCGTAGTACACTTTGAACGGGTTGTGTCCCAACTTACGAACACCCAGCGAGGGGTCTTTCGATGATCGAAGCTCGTGGCCTGTCCAAACGCTTCCAGGACAAAAAGCGTGGCGAAATCCGCGCCGTTGATAACGTCGGCTTCACCTGCCAGCCTGGCAAGATTTATGGCCTCCTTGGCGCTAACGGCGCCGGCAAAACCACCACGCTTCGAATGCTTGCCACCATCCTCGAACCCACCGACGGCACCGCCATCATCTGCGGCCATGACGTCGTCGATGATCCCGAAAAAGTCCGCGCTAACGTCGGTTTCCTCTCCACCGCCACCGCCCTCTATCGCAGGCTCACTTCCCAGGAATTTGTCGAATACTTCGGCCGCCTCAACGGCCTCGACGAAGCCACCTTGAAAAAACGCGTCGACGATATTTTCAACCGCCTCGACATGAACGGCTTTCGCGACCGCCGCTGCGACAAGCTCTCCACCGGCATGATGCAGAAGACCTCCATCGCCCGGACTCTGGTTCACGACCCGCCCGTCATGATCTTCGACGAGCCCACCAACGGCCTCGACATCATGACCGCCCGCACCATCACCGGCTTCATCCGCGAATGTCGCAACAACGGCAAGACCGTCATCTTTTCCACCCACATCATGAGCGAAGTCGAAAAGCTCTGCGACACCATCGGCATCATCCAATCGGGAAAACTCCTGGTCGAAGGATCTCTCTCCCAGCTTCGTGATAAATACGGCGAGCAAGATCTCGAGGAAATTTTCGTCAAAGTCGTCACCCCCCACTTCGTCGCCGAGGAGAACAACTGACATGTCCCTACGCAATGTCGGCATCGTCTATCGCAAGGAACTTACCGAAGCTATCCGTGACCGCCGCACGGTTATCTCCACAATTCTCGTGCCGCTCTTGCTCTTCCCCGTTCTCAGTGTTGGCTTCGGCTCGCTCGCCGTTGTCCTCGTCGGTAAGGCAAAAGAGGAAGTCCCGAAAGTCATGCTTCGCGGCGGCGAAGATTCACCTGTCGTTGTTGATGGTCTTAAGAAGCTCGACAGAATCGAAATCGTTCCCGAGACGGCTGGCTGGAAGGACCAGATCATCAACAAGGAAATCCGCGCCGCCGTGGAAATCCCCAGAGGCTTCCAGGCCGATGTCGCCCTGGAGAAACCGGACACCGTCAACATTTACAATTACGAAGGCGAGTTGAAATCTGAATTCGCCACCGACAAGATCGAAAAGTACATGAAGGAGTATCGCGATCGGGTAGTGAAAGATCGTCTCGCTGCAAGGAATCTGCCCGACACCGTCCTGAAGCCCTTTGAAGTAAAGCGCGAAAACGTCGCCCCGCCCGAAAAAGTCAGTGGCGCCGCTTTCGGCGGCATTATCGGCTACATGGTCATCCTTCTCTGCATGACCGGCGCGATGTATCCCGCCATGGACCTCACTGCCGGCGAAAAAGAGCGCGGCACCATGGAAACCATCCTGTCCAGTCCCATTTCCCGCATGCACCTCGTCCTCGGCAAATTTTTTCTGATCCTCACGGCAGCTCTGGGCACCGCGGCGCTTTCCGTTTTGTCGATGGGAGTTTCTTTCTCGGTCTTGGGACACTATACTTCGCAATCTGCCGGCGGGCGCGAAGCTGCCGCAGGTATGATCCTTAAGCTCGGACCTGCAACCGTCTTATCCGTATTCCTGATGGCTCTCCCGATCGCTGTTCTGTTCTCCGCCGTCCTGATGACCATCGCTCTCTTCGCCAAGACCTACAAAGAAGCCCAGAGCTATCTCACCCCTATGACATTCGTGGTCATCATACCCGCCATTGCCGCCATGCTTCCCGGCGTCGAGCTCACTCCAAAGCTCGCGCTCATTCCCATTCTCAACGTCAGCCTTCTCTGCAAAGAACTCGTCGCCGGCACCTACCACTGGAATTACATCGCCATCATCTTTTCATCCACCTGCGTCTACGCCGCCGCCGCCCTCTTCATCGCCATCAAAATGTTCCAGCGCGAATCCGTCCTCTTCCGCTCCTGATTTTCGTCCCTTCCTTGTAAGGGCGCAGCATCGCTGCGCCCTCCGCTCGCACTTAGCCTGATAGCAACTGAATCGCGCACCAACTGGCCCGAAAATCGCCAGTGCACGACCCTCCGCACCGCGCCTCTTCCCTCTATCCGCCAACCGCAAAAGAGCGCACACTGGTCCCGAGGCTAAACCCATGGCGGCCCTTGCCAGTTCTTGGAAAAGAAAACGCGACGACCTGAAGAAGAGGCGGGACTCCCTGTTCGAAATCTACTCCCGGGATCCTCAAAATTTTCATCTCGCCCGCGAAATCAAAGACATCGACGACGATATCGCCGAGTGCACCCAGCACGTCGAACAGGAAAGACGCGCCGAGCAGCGCGCCGCCGCGGCCGCCGACAAAGTCGTCACCACCCCAAAATAAGACTGGAATAACTCCGATGTACTGAACCACCCTGCGCCTGCACGAACCTTGCACGGCAATTCGAACGCAATCGCTGTTGAAAGCACTCCAGACTTCGGCTTAACGTGCTACGGATTGCACCCAACTGGCGAACGCGTGCCACGCCGCGGTCTTGCCGATAGGCAATCGGATCTGCTGCACAAAGATCAGGAAAGCAGCCGCCCCGATCGTCGCGCGATGCACCTTGCGCGTGGACCAGAGGTCATACGCCACCAGAACAATCAGGAAGCTGTAAGACAGCAGCGCCGCCGCCGGTGCGTTTCTGAACACGAAGCCAATCGGCCAACGAGCAATCGCGGCGATCAGCAGCGCCGTCGTCGCCACGAAAATCAGCCGCTTGTGCGCCGCGGGGTTCGAGCGCGATCGAAATGCAAAGCAAATGAGCGTCGCAAGGATCAGCATGTCCGTCAGCGGAATAATATAGAAAAACTTCGGATCGCGCCCGGCTGGCCCGGCTTCCCGCACCAGCGAATCCGTCGCCGCCAGCACGCCGAGTACTACCATCAGGCACGCCAGCAAAAAGCCCGCAATACCAAGCCGCCGGTGAATGTCCACCCGGCCCGCGGCAACCAAAGTCGTCTGCGTTACGAGTAGTAGGATCCAGCAGGAAAAAGCCGCCCCATGCAGGTGAATGGTCAAACTCGGCAGCGGCGCGCGAAACACTCCCGCTAGATAGTAAGTGTGCGCAAAACCTACAAAGACGGTAGCCAGCATCGCAAAAGCCATGCCCGAAAAAAAGAGATGGTCGTAACGGCAGCCCGGCAAGCCCATGGAGAGCTTAACGGTGTTGTTTGCGGAGGCTACGGCTGTGGCCATCATTCCTCTTCTACTCATTATTTCAACGGAGAAATCTGGGAGCCCTGGAAGGGGTTGCATGGAGTGTCGCTGAATTGAGGCTGGATAGCTAGCAAATACCTGCGCTGTCGGCTACGCCGGTATTAGCGGTAACTAACGCACTGATTTACTCCCGGATACTAGCACTTGCTATCCCTGCTTGAGGCCAGCTCTCCTCCAGGACTGGCCGTTAGTTCCGATTAGGGCATCCCCTCCCTCGCTTGGCCGCGGAACATAGTAAGTTAGAGCAGGGCTGTGCCCCGTCCCGCCCTCCGAGGAGCCTTCCGATGGTGCAGATCAAGGGTTCCGCTATCCTGGAAACCATCAACCAGGTTAAGCGGCGCGCCGGCGAGGAAGCTTTCCAGAAAATCCTCGCGCTCCTCGACGAAGAAACTCGCAACGCGTTCAAGGGCGAAATCTATTCTTCCAGCTGGTACTCGCTCGATTTCTTCACCCGTTTTCTCGAACTCGAAATCCGTGTTCTCGCCGGCGGAAAAGAAGAGATGGTCACGCGCGGTTCGGAAGCGGTGATCGAAAGGCAGCTCCACGGGATTTACAAGGCATTCGTGAAACTGGGTTCGCCCGAATTCGTGATCAAGCGCATCGCCGCCGTTCACGCCACTTATTTTCAAGGAGTCCCGATCGACGTTCAGCTCCCGGGAAATGGCAAAGCACTGATCAAATACACCGGCTTTGAAACGCAGCACCGCATCATGGGATTTGCCATTGTCGGTTTCTTCCGGAAAGCCCTGGAGATTTCCGGAGCCAGGGACGTCGTCATCTATTTCCTCACCCCCATCGAGGAAGGCCGGGGATACGCCGAACTCTCCATTTCCTGGAGCTGACCGAGCATCAAGAGGCCCCCGCCGGGCAAAAGCCCAGTCGTCCGGCCGATCTTCCCGTAGCCCTGTCGGCCGCTACTCAAAAATCAAGCTGCCCTCTAAAATAAAGATAACTAACTGGTACACTTCTGCTACTATACGAGTTGGGAACTAGTCTGCCTTTTTTTGGAGTGCGGCAGCGACGCTGCCGCTTTTCTTCCTGCAGAGCCTGCCGCCCAGCGTTTTTTTTGATCACTTTCGTATACTCCTTCGGCTCTGCCGGCTGGTTTTGTTTTTAACCCTTCAAGTTTCAGAACCTTGCAATCTCGATGGGTAGTCAACGGCTGCAAATCAGCTCCTACCTTTATTTTGAATCTCTTGCGCACTCTTTTCCGCTCTTTTTCACTCTTCTAACAAAGAGCGTTTCATAAGCCTTTTTATTTCAACAATTTCCGCACTCTTTTCAAAAACACCCGGGGTATGGGGGTACCCCACTCTCTTCAATTCCTAAGGTATTACTTGAACTACCTCTACCCCATTCTCGTATCCTATTGCAGGGACACTACATGCGCCGCCGCCTCATTCGCATCGCCCTTATCCTATTGTTCTTTCCGCCGCTTCTCGCCGCGGTCGGAGGGTGGCTCGCCGGCCCCGCTTTCCTTCACCCCATCCGCCGCGAGCTGACCCCCGACCTCCTCCGCGAAGCTGACGCCTCTTTCACTGTCACCGGAGGAACCCGCTCCGACTTCGATGTCCGCGCACCCGATGGAACGCTCCTCAAGGGTTGGAAGGTCCGCCCGAAGAATCCCAACGGCAGCTGGGTCCTCCTCTTCCACGGCGTCGCTGACAATCGTATTGGAGTTATCGGCCAGTCCGAATTTCTTCTGCTTGCCGGTTACAGCATCATTATGATGGACGCTCGCGCCCACGGCGCCAGCGGCGGCCCTATCGCCACCTACGGCTGGCTCGAGCGCAATGACACTCGCGCCATCATCGATGCCCTATTCGACTCGGAGCGCGTGCCCTGTCTTTCCATTCAGTGGTCGGGGCCTGGCTCCCCTTGCCCGGCGCCGAAACATATCTTCGCGCTCGGCGAATCCATGGGCGCGGGTATCGCTCTGCAGTCCGCGGCCGTGGATCCGCGCATCGAAGCCGTCGTCGCCGAAGCCTCCTTCGCCAATCTCCGCGAAGCCGCGTACGATTACGCCGGCTTGCGGAAATATCCGTGGCTCGGCAAAACTCTTTTCGCCCCGGGCACGTGGACACTCTTGTACCGCGACGAAAAACTCGCCGGCTTTCCCGTCGCGAAAGTTTCCCCGGTAAAATCCGTTGCCGTGCGAGCTTTTCCGGTCCTGCTCATTTGCGGCGAAGAAGACGTCGCTTTGCCCTGCCGCCATTCGGAAATGATCTACGCCGCCGCCCGCGGCCCCAGGCAGCTCTGGGTTGTCCCCCGCGCGTTCCACACCGCCGCCTTGGGTTTCCAGCCTGAAGAATTCCGCCGGCGCGTTCTCGCTTTTTTCGCCGCCGCTGCAACTCCAGATTCTCTTCCACACTGAATTCCATACGCGGGGCTTGGAATCCGCTTGACCATTCTCACCACCGTGTCTAAGCTTCCAAAATTCAAGTAAGGTTGCCAGCCACAAAGGAAATACGGCAAGGCGAGCGAATTACTTTTGGCCCGCGGCGAAGCTGCCGGTTTTGCCGCCTTGCGCGTTTCCTTCACTCGGAGGATGGGATGAAAAGCTGGTTGTCTCAATGTCTTTGTCTTGCCGCGCTCGCCGCATTCATTCTTACATCATCGGCCAGGTCCGCCGGCGATTCCGCAGCGGAAAGTATCTTTTACAACGCTAAAATCTTCACCGGCGAACCCGAACATCCGTACGCCGAAGCCGTCGCCATCCGCGGTGACAAGATCGTGGCCGTCGGCAGTTACGCCGACGTCAAACTGGCCGTCGGAAAAGATGCCAAAGCCGTTGATCTCCAAGGCAAAACCTTGTTGCCCGGCCTCATCGATAGTCACGCGCATCCCATGGACGGCGGCCTCTCCCTCACCGGCGCCGATGTCGGCGATCAGATGCAATCCGTGGACCAGCTCACCAAATTCGTCGCCGCGGCGCAGAAAAACCGCAAAGGAATGCGTGGCGATATTCTTTACGTCAGCGGCTTGCCGCTGGCCTTCTGGTCAAAAACGGACGAGCTGAATGCCCGGTTTGATTCCGGAGTTTATGCGCAGCAGCCCGTCTTTCTCGAGGGCATGGACGGGCATACCGGCTGGGCCAATCGTGCTCTGCTCAACAAGGCCGGCGTAACGAAAGAGTTCGTCAGCCAACTTTCGGACCTGGAACGCAGCTATTACGGAGTCGGGCGCGATCTTCAGCCCAATGGATTCGCCGTCGATTCCGGCTTGAGCAAGATCCGGACCGTCGTGCCGGCGCCCACCAAGGAGCAATGGCTCGAAGGAGGGCGCGCTGCCGTCCAGTATCTTCACAGCATGGGAATCACCGCCTGGCTGGACGCCGTCGCCAATGAGCCTGTCCTGTCCACCTACAAGAGCCTCGCGGAACGTGGCGAATTGACCGCGCACGTCGCCGCGTTTCCTGTCGTGAATCCGCGGAACGATCCCGCGCAGGAGCTGGCGGCCTATCAGAAACTGCGCGCGAAATTTGCCGGCGTTCCGGAACTGGCGATGCCCGGAATCAAGGTTTTTGCCGATGGCGTCGTGGAGTATCCCTCGCAGACCGCTGCCCTTACCAGGCCGTACCGCAACACCGGGAAATCCGGCGAACTGCTTTTCGATCCCGCGCAGTTCGCGGTCCTGGTCACCGCCGCGGACAAGCAGGGACTGATCGTCCACATCCACGCGCTCGGAGATCTGGCGGTGAAGGAATCCCTGAACGCCATTCAGGCCGCGCGCAAGGCAAATGGAAACAGCGGACTGCCGCACACGCTCACGCATGTTCAGCTTGCCGATCCGGAAGACTTCATTCGCTTCCGCCAGCTGGGCGTGATTGCGGCGCTGCAGCTTTTGTGGGCCGAAGCTAGCGGAGACACCATCGAATTGATGAAGCCATACCTCGATCCTGCGGTGTATCAATGGCAATACCCGGCGCGTTCGATGCTCGACGCCGGCGCAACCATTTCCGGAGCGAGTGACTGGCCCGTTTCGAGTCCCAACGTCTTTTGGGCCATCTACCAGGCGGAAACCCGCAAAGGCCCGGAAGGCGTGTTGGATCCGGAGCAGCGTATGCCCCGCGCCGCCATGCTCTACGCCTATACGCGCAACTCCGCGCGCGCCTTGAACCAGTTGGACCGTATCGGCACGATTGCGCCCGGCAAGCAGGCCGACCTGGTGCTCGTGGACCGCGACGTGACGACCGTTCCGATTGAAGAACTGAAAGACACCAAAGTGCTTTGGACCATGTTCGGCGGAAAAGTTGTCTGGGACAGCGCCGCGGCCAGTAGCAAGAAAACGAACTAGACCTTTTCCGGGGAATTGCGCGCCGGGAATGAGTCGCACTGAATCGCCACACATGGCTTAGCCGGGAAGATTACAGCCAGCGTAATTTATTTTTTTCAGAACGGTGTTCACCTTCACTGCACCGGATCGCGCCGCGACTCCCATTCCTGGCTCAGTCGCCGGACGGTCTCTCGCAAACGCACCGCCAGTGCAGCGATGGGTTCCAGCCGCTGCCGTCCACCATAGGGATGTTTCCCGTCATCCTTGCGGTGAATTTCCGCCAGCAGCAGCTCCGCGTTTCCCAGGATTCCCGTCAGCGGATTATTCAATTCGTGGCGAAGCACTTCCCCGAAATTTTCCTGCCACTTCTCGAAAGGTTCCAGGGTACCACCCACGGCGTTCTGCGCACGGCGCAATCGCCGTTGAATCAATCCCTGGCATTACTTGCATCTTGGATTCCATTTCAGGAAACCGGATGGACATATTCATAAATCAATACGTTAGCTATGGAAGTACCAATCTGGCGAGTTCCAATTTGGGCCTGCACTGGGGCTGTTTCCTGTCCATCCGGCCCAATTGGGGAATTGAGCCAGAAGGATTCTGTTCCTAGGCCGGAGCAAAAAAAGCGGGCTCCCCGAATCTTTCTCGAGGAGCCCGGTGCTTTCATTCTCGTATGGTTTTAAGTTTTGTTTCCCCGCCCGGAGTTACGAGTCACTCCGGACGAGGGCTGCTTCCTCTACGGGTTGGCTTTCTTCTTAGGCGCCGGAGGAGGCGTTGTTCCCTTGGCCCCGCCAACACCCCTGCTGAGCAGGGTCAGAGCGTCGCGGGAATTGAATGGGAACTTGCGAACGGACTGTTCGCCAGTGGTGCTCAGGGTGACGTCCACGCGCCGGTTACTGGCCAGGCGAACGGTCGTGAGGTTCTTGAGGATCTTGGCCTTTTCCTCGGGATTGAGGTCGGTATCCGCCTCGATCTGGGCCTTGACCTGGGCATCGGTCATGTTTTGTTCAAATCCGAAGGCCTTGAGGTCGATATGGTCCGCGGGAACACCCTTTTCGATCAGGTAGTTCTTGGCGCGCGCCACACGACGCTCGGAGAGCTTCATGTTGTAATCCTTGGCGCCGCGAATGTCCGCGTGACCTTCAAGGATCAAGTGGGCGTTCGGTCTGAACTTCAGATAAGACAGGAAGTCGCTGGCCAGCGTGTCCAGCGTGGCAGCCTGACTCGGCTCCAACCCGCCGTTGGGTTTGGAAACCGACGGTAGAGCGGTCGGGAAGTAGATGCTGTGCAGGGCAAGCTTGGTTTCGAGTTGCTTGATCTGCGCAGATTCCTTCACTTCAACTGTGGTCGAACCTTCGGCTGTACCGCCGCGGCCGTCACTGACCGCGCACTTCACGGTATACATTCCCGGCTGCAGACCAGTCGAATCGAACTCGACCTTGGGGCCGCTTCCGTTAATTTGTCCACCGCTCGTGGTGTAGCTATAGCTGAGCGGATCGCCGTCCGGATCGCTGGCGGTCGTGGTGATACCCGTGCGTTCACCAACGGTGATGGGGCTGCGGTCCGTGGAGCACGAAGCGACGGGCGGACGATTGGGCTTCTCTTCCACCTTGATGTCCGCGCTGCAGGAGGCCGTGCCACCCTTGCCGTCGTCTACTTTCACGCTTACGGTGTAGCTACCAACGGCCACACCCGAGGAATTCCAGCGCGCGTCCGCGCCAGTGCCGTCGACGGCCCCACCCGTAGCGGAATAGCTATACGTCAAAGGATCGTTGTCCGGATCGCTGGCGGTGACATGAACCGCCACGGAGTCGCCGGAACCCGCGTAAACCGATGCCGGGTTGACGGCGCACGAAGCCACAGGCGGATGATTCGGCGGAGGCGGCGGAGCCGGGAATCCGAATCGCAGAACCAGGCCGGTGGCGGCACGGAAGTTGTTCTGGCGTGAACTCGAGCCCAGCGCGGAGCCGGAGAACGTGGTCATCAGGTAATCTAGTTGGGCGAAGCGCCAGGCGATGTTCTTGGTGAACACGATGTCTACGCCGCCGCCGGCCGCAATCGCGAAGGCGCTCTGGTTCTGCGCACCGACCAGAACGGAGCCCGCGCTTGCGCCACCAATCAGGAATTCGCCGAAAGGAACGAAGCGGTTAAATTTCCGCAAGTTCAGCCGCGGACCGAACAGATAGGACTCAAACCCACCGCTCACTCCGTTATTGCTTCCCGTAAGGGGGAAAGCGTTGCGCGTGAATTGGTACCCGCCTACTTCGGCGACCAATCCAATCCATCGGGAGAAATTGTATGTGAACGCTACTGCCCCGCCATTGTTGTTGAAATTCGCGAACGGATTGCCAGGGGCAAAATTGACGTAATCATAGGTGAAGGCAAGTTCGACCCTGGGTGTAAGCATCCCGGGAGAGCGCGTATCCTTGGTGGCATCGGCCGGCCCCGGAAACGGGGTTGGCCGCGGGGTCGCCGGCAGCGCGAACACGCCGCTCTGCGGCGTGACGTCGCTACTGGCGGGGGTGTCACCCGGCGCGGGGCTCTTGTCCGCAGCGGCATTCTTATCCGCAGCTGCACTTGTTCCATTGCTTCCGTCGGTAGTTCCCTTGCTCTTTTCCTGTGCAACCAACGGCCCTGCCAAAAACACACTCATCGCCACTACTACGAACCACTTACGCATCTCATTCCTCCCTAAATTCGCTGCTCCCGTTTGGCTTGCTCTTCGGGCCCCGATGCACTACCGCTGCAGTTGGCGAACACAGTTGGACGCCTCGCAGCTCCATTCATGAATCCGTTGCTCCCGACTGGAAAAGATAACTCTCCTTATACCATTGCTAAAACCGGAGAATCTTGCAGAAGCAACAGAGCGCGGTGCCGTAAGGTTATGTCACAAGGGCTATCCTCTGCAACTATTTCCTTTGTCCCTTTTGGGACTTCGCCTCCGGGCACTGTCGGACGGCCTCGGGCAACCGTCGTCCAGCTCACAGCTTTCTGGCGACGTAGGTGCTGACGCCGTAGGTCTTGCGCAGGATCTGCCCGGTCTCGATCGCTGGCCACAGCATCCTGTCAATTACCGAAGCCGGAGAATACACCGCGTACTTCAGGGCGGTGACCAAGCCGGGGCGCAGATTGCGGATTCTCCGGAACTCCTTGCTGGTGAGCGGCACGTCGCGAAATTTATAGCCCTTGCCGAGGATCCGCGTTCGAATCATGAACGCGAGCCAGTTGTAAGGCGCCATTTTGTAGACGCTTCGGCCGTTGTCTTCCTTTTCCAGAGAGAATCCCGTTTTGTTTAAATACTGGTTTACGGTTTCGCGCGTGAAGAAATAGAGGTGGCGCGGAATGTCCTCGCAGAAAAGATGCCGCGAAGCGATGCTGCCAAAATTCGGAACCAGAAATACGAACAGCCCACCGGGCTTTACAATCCGTGAAGCTTTTTGGAAGCAGCCCATGGGGTCGTGCACGTGTTCGAACACGGCCCAGGCCGTAACGGCATCGTAGGTGGGCTCGTTCACGGGGATGTGCTGGAGTTCCTGGGTGTAAATCGGGAAATCTTTTATTTTTTCCGTGGATTCTGAAATCTCCACGCCTTCCACTTCCCAGCCGCGCGCGGCCATGAAACGCGGGAAGTCTCCATTCGCGCAACCCACGTCCAGTAATTTTTTGCGCGCGCTGGCGTTCTGCACTCCCGCTAGATAGTTCGCTTGCCGCGTGTACCGGCGCGTCAAATAGCGGTCGTGGCTGGAAGTCGGCGGACCCTGGTAATACTCCGTCGGGTAATATTTCTGGATTTCTGCAATCGAGGGGCGCGGATTGAGAAAACCGAGTCCGCAGCGCGAACATTCGACCACGGCGAAAAATTCGTCGCGGAAAAAACGGCGGTCCGGCATCTCGTAGACCTTGGTGTACTCCCGGGAACCGCACAAGTTACAAGGGACCGTCTCCAAATGCGCTCCTCCTGCCCACTGATCTCATCCGCCGAAAGCGTCCGGCGTCCGGGCTCTTGCGTTACACTGTGTCGCTGGCGGCCTTTGTTTCAGGCGGCCGCAAAGCGGCCGACGTTTCAGGCAAAGCGGCGGACACCAATTCTATGAACAAGCTCACGATACTCGACAACAAGTGGATGGGACAACCGCGGACCATCGCGGCGGCGCTGCTGGAATCGGAGGGCCATCGCGCGCTCGTTGACCCGGGCCCCGGTTCGACACTAGAGACTCTTCGGCAGCAACTGCAAACGCACGGCCTGACCGTGCGCGATCTGGACGCGATCCTGCTGACGCACATTCATATGGATCACGCCGGAGCCAGCGGCGCAATGGTTCGCGAAAATCCCGGGCTCCGGGTTTATGTGCACAAGATCGGCGCGCCGCACATGGCCGATCCTTCCAAACTTCTGGCCAGCGCACAACGGCTATGGCCCAAGGAGCTACAGCGGCTTTTCGGTGAGATGCTTCCCGTTCCTGAGGAGAATCTGCGCATCCTCGATGGGAACGAGACGCTCTTACTTGGCTCGCGCAAACTGGAAGTTGTGTACACTCCCGGCCACGCTTCGCATCACGTCAGCTATTTCGACCATCAGGAAGGAATAGCTTTCGTCGGTGATACCGCGGGCGTGCGCATCGAAGGCCATGCGTACGAAATGCCCGCTACGCCGCCACCGGATATTGACCTCGAAATCTGGGATTCTTCTTTCGCGGCCATCCTTGAGCGCAAGCCGTCGCGGCTTTTTCTTACGCACTACGGCTACTCTGAAAATCCGGCCGAACATCTATTGCGGTTCAGGGAACGACTCCATCTATGGGCGGCGCTCGCGGAGAAAAGCGTTCGTGCCGCTTCGAATGATTCCGCGGCTATGGATGCGTTCATGTCGGTCACGCATGCGGAAATCGCGCAGCACTTGCCTCCTGGCGAAGTGGAACACTACGTCTTCAGCGCGGGTCTCAATTTGTCTTTCCTTGGACTCGCACGCTATCTTCGCAAGCGCGCCGCAGCGGCTTCCTGAACGGCGGCGGATTTTTTCTGCGATTCGAATGAGCGATTCGAGCGGGTGCGGCGGAGTAATTTGCCCCCGTAAACTTCGCTGCTCAAAGAAAAATCCTACGCGGTGGTTTCCGAGGAAGATAATTCGGCCGACGCAGCGGGTTCAGCTGCTGGCGCGGCCAGGGCCTCGAGGCGAGCCGAAAGCGCTTCGACAAGTAAATCGACGAGTTTCGCTGCGCCACTTCCATCGGCATCCTTGTCTGGATTGTATTGCGCTACATCCAGGCCAAGCAGGTTCTTGTGCTTGGCGAATTCCACGAAGGCGGTGCGAACTTCGTCGAAAGACATGCCGCCGCTCCCGGGAACGTTGACGGCGGAAAAATCCTCGAGGGCGATCACATCGGTATCGAGATGCAGAACAAATTCGCGCGCGTCGGCGTGCACCTGGACCAAAGCGTCGTGCGCAGCTTTGCCAACGCCACTGGAACGGACGTTCGCTGCGTCGATATGCCGTATGGGCGATTTGGCGAGAAATTCCTGCTCCGGCGGATCGAGACGTTCGAGACCAAAGAGGGTGACATCCGGCTCGCGGACGAGAGGCGCATCGCTCCAGAAACGCACCAGCTCCGGCGCGCCCCTGCCGATGATGTGGGCCACGACCATACCATCGATACGGCCTGAAGGAGTGGAAGCGGGAGTGTTCAAATCGGCGTCGCGATCGAACCACAGCAGGTTCACGTGTTTGTAGTAGCGCCGTGCGCCGGTCAGAAGCCCGATCACTTGCGCGCAATCGCCGCCCAGGACGAGGACCAGCGCGCCGCTTTTTACCGCAAGTTCCGCGCGCGTCTTCAGGTCGTTCAATCCGGCGACGATGGCGGGAAGATTGCGGGCCCGGCGGTGCTCTTCGTCATCCGCGAAGAGTCGTGGGGCGCAGTCGCCGTAGTCCACGACTTCATAACCGGCGGATTGCAGCTTTTCGGCAAGCCCGGCCGCACGCAAAGCCGCCGGCGCCTTTTCGCTGCCCGCAGAAAACGCGGCGGCGCTCGAAGGCGCGCCTATTAAGGCAATCTTCTTCGGCTGACGGACGATTTTGACCGCCAAGGTCTGCTCCTTGTGTTGTGTTTCCCCTGTAACGCCTGGCAACAGCTGAGCGGACAATCCAACGACCGTCCCCTCGAACTATTCGGGACAGATAGAGATCACCCTGCCCGAACTTGCGAACTGCAAACTCGTTAGCGGCGCGGCGCCGGCGCAATGGTCGCCAGTTCCGGCGGTAGCGTGAAGCGCACATCTTCGCGGATCAAATCCAGATCACGCTGATCCGTAAAGCCGAACTCCGCCAAGCGTTCACTGACCTGCTCGACGAGTACTTCCGGTGCGGACGCGCCGGCCGTCAAGCCGACACGGGCGACACCGTCGAGCCATTTCACGTCGATGTCCTTCGCTGAGTCAATCAATTGCGCTTTGACGCCGCTGCGCTGCGCGACTTCCACCAGGCGGTTCGAATTGGAGCTGTTCGGTGAACCGACGACCAGGATCAGGTCCACGTCTTTGGCGACTTGCTCGACGGCTTCCTGGCGGTTCTGCGTGGCGTAGCAAATGTCGTCGCTGGCAGGGCCCTGAATCAAAGGAAATTTCTGGCGCAGACGAGCCACGATTTCCTGGGTGTCATAGAGGCTCAATGTGGTTTGAGTGAGGAACGAGAGTTTTTCGGGATTGTCGACTTCGAGCGCGTCCACGGCGGCGACGGAGTCCACTACGATGGTGCTTTCGGGGGCTTCGCCCGAAGTGCCGACGATTTCCTGATGGTCGCGATGGCCGATGAGGATAATGGTGCGCTTTTCGCGGGCAAACTTGAGTGCTTCCAGATGGACCTTGGTGACCAGCGGGCAGGTGGCGTCAATCACTTTCAGGGCGCGCGACTTGGCCTCGTCGCGGACGGTCGGCGGCACACCATGGGCGCTGAAAACCAGCACGGCGCCGTGTGGGACTTCTTCGATAGCTTCGACAAAAATGGCGCCGCGGCGGCGCAACTGCTCTACTACGTAGGTGTTGTGGACGATTTCGTGGTGCACGTAGACAGGGGCGCCATAGGCTTCGAGGGCCAATTCGACGATATCCACCGCGCGCACGACGCCCGCGCAGAAGCCTCTCGGCCTCACCCTCAGCAAAACTTTTCCATTCGTCACAGTCGGCATTGTCATCCTAAAGAGTTATTTTCCTGAGACTCTATCATACCTTACGCCGGACCTTACCCGCACCCCCGTTTCCTCAGAACGGTGCTGCGCAAGTTGCGAGAGGACTGCTTACCGGCGTAGCTGACAGGATCTGCCCGGGAGCCATAGAACGCTGCCAAGCGCTTGGTTCGCTATGGTAGGATGCGCGAAAGCGCGCATTTTATGAGCAGAGACAAGACATTCTGGAAGACGCTCTCTCCACGATCCTTCGGTTTATTTCTGCTGGGCGTATTCCTGGTCTTCAGCGCCATTGGGTTTGCCAGCGACGTCACGGATATGGGACGCACGCCGATACTCCGTTTTGTTCTGAGCATCCTGATCTCCGGAATATTTCCCACGCTCTATGCCTTTGGCGGATTCGCGCTGCGCAGGCACTTCTGGAAGGCCTTCATCCCTATTTTTGCCTTTCATTACTTCGTGATGTACAAACTCAGCGTTTCGCTTCCTTCCCCGCAGCAATTAGTGCAGATGGATGCCGGCGACATTGCGCGGATGCACAGCCGGCTGTCCTTCGACGGGCTGGCCATCATGGTGGTGGTGGCGCTCGGATACGCGTGCTTCCTGTACGTCACGATTACCGAGGGCCGGCGCTATTTCCGCGTGCATGCGGAGATCGAGCTGGCCACGGAGATTCACCGCGTGCTGGTGCCCGCGATTGACAGGAAGATTGGCGGCTATGAGTTTTACGGGCGGTCGTCACCGAGCGGAGAAGTCGGCGGTGATTTAATCGATCTGGCCGGTTCGGAAGAACACTGGGTCGCTTATGTGGCGGATGTGGCCGGGCACGGGGTGGCGCCGGGAGTGGTTATGGGTATGGCGAAAAGCGCGGCGCGCATGCTGCTGAGCTCCGGGGATGACACGGGACATCTTCTGACCCGGCTGAACGAAGTCCTTTATCCGCTGAAGAAGCCGGATATGTTCGTCACTTTTTGTTTTCTTGCCAAGAACGGGGAGGGATTGCGGGTTGGGCTTGCCGGCCACCCGGCTATTTTGCACTTTTCCGCGCGGACGAACGCGGTAACGCAATTGGAATGTCCGAATATGCCATTGGGGATTCTCCCCTCCGGGGATTTCGAAAGCTCCGGAGTTCGGGCAGAGCCCGGAGACGTGTTCGCGCTTTACACCGACGGGTTTCTGGAACCAGCGAATGCCGCCGGGGAAGAATTTGGGATCACGCGGCTACAGGCGGAGATTCAGAAAAATGGCAAGGAGGGTCTGGATGTAATTTGCCGTTCCCTGCAGGAGAGCGTTGCAAAGCACGGAGCGCAGTTCGACGATCAGTCGCTCTTCTTGATTCGAAAGCTCGCGTAGGCCCTATCCTCATCAATAAAAAACCGCTCGACTGTGATTTGCGATACGCCTCGACCAGACCGTATCGCCGGTTCATGGCCAAATTGGTGCTCGCTGGGTTGATGAGCTGTAATTAGAATATAGCCACCATGGCAAAAGAAATGACGGTAGTGCCGGTAACACTGGAAGGTCGGCACGTTCGGCTGGAGCCGCTGGCGAAGGCGCACGTGGCGGGGCTGGCGGAGGTTGGTCTGGACGAGGAATTGTGGCGTTGGATTCCCACGCAGGTGCGGACGGCGGAAGAGATGGCGGCGTACATCGAAACCGCGCTCGAGGAACAGGCAAGGGGCGTGTCTTTGCCGTTTGCAATTGTCGAGAAGGCGACGGGCCGGGCAATGGGCAGCACGCGCTACGGCAACATCGATCGCGCTCATCACCGAGTGGAGATTGGCTGGACGTGGGTGGCGCGCGAGTGGCAGCGCACGGCGGTGAATACGGAAGCAAAATACCTGCTGCTGCGGCACGCGTTCGAAACGCTGGGTTGCATCCGCGTGGAACTTAAGACGGATTCGCTGAATGAAAAATCGCGTGCGGCGATCCTGCGCATCGGGGCGCAGCACGAAGGCATCTTTCGAAACCACATGATCACCGCGAGCGGGCGCATCCGGCATTCGGCTTATTACAGCATCATCGATTCCGAGTGGCCTGCGGTGAAGGCGCGGCTCGAATCCAGGCTAAATTCCCACGGAAGCTAGCACGGCTGCGGCGGCGCGCCGCGATGCTTCTTGCGCAACGACTGGTCTTTCGAGCAGCGTTCCCGCGACTTTAAATAAGGTAAGATTCGAGGCTGACAACGAATCCTTAATTCGCTCGCGCGTGCTGTTCCCGGCCAGCTTCAGCAAATCCGGCACGACCGGCGGAATCGAGTTCGAGAGAACGCTTTGGCCCTTCCAGACAATCCGAGAGACCGGCGGCGCAGCGAACGCGTGATGCTGCAAATGCGGATCACGGTGATCGCCGACGACACGGAGCACAAGTCGCGCCAGGAGGAAGCGCTGACGTTGATCGTCAATGCCCACGGCGGGCTGCTGAAGTTGAAAATGGAAGTGCACGTGGGCCAGCCCATGCGCCTGGTGAACCCACAAAACAAAATCGAGCAAAACTGCCGGGTGGTGCGCGTAGAGGATACTTCCCCGGAATTCTTCTCCGTGGCCTTCGAATTCGACGCGCCGAATCCGAAGTTCTGGCCGGTGGTTTTCCCGCCTTCGGATTGGGATGCTCCAAGCACCTGAGGCGAGCTCTTATTCGCTTCGATAAAAACGCTTCGCTGCTTTTTTTGACCGCGCCAGCTGATAAAAATCGGCGCTCTTTAGGTTCGCGCTGTTCCTCTCTATCCTCTTAGGTCGCATCATCGAGACGGGAGCGGGCGGAATCGAAGCGATCAACGAAATGTGCGCATAGGTGCAGAGGCAGCTCATCGAAAGATACGGACTTACAGACCTGATAAAGTTCAATCGCTGGTCGAACGCGACAATCTAGAGCGGTGATTTACATTGAAGTGAGGCCCGCTCCAGCTTAATCTTCCGGCTGCCTTGAATACGATTGTTCGTAAAATGCGCTTTGCCGCCGCTATCTCCAACAAGCTTCGCTGCTGGTCTTTTTATGCGTTCGCTTGTTACCGGGGAACGGGCGGGAGACCGAAGTACATCGCTGAAGATTGGAGCGAGATCAAACTGGAACTCCCGCTTTCCTGGCGCACGCGCAACTATGTAGGAACGATATTTGGTGGCAGCATCTACTCCGCGATCGACCCAATTTACATGCTCATGCTCATTCGCCGGCTGGGGCCTGAATTCATCGTGTGGGATAAGTCGGCGAACATTCAGTTCAAAAAGCCGGGGCGCGAAACGTTGCACGCACACTTCCTCGTCGGCGACGAAGAACTGGCGGCCATCCGCCTCGCCCTTCAGGGACAACGCTCCCTCGACCGCTCTTACGTGATTCATTTGGTGGATGGTTCCGGAACGGTTTGTGCCATCGTCGAGAAAACCATCTATATTCGACGGCGAGAGTCGCAGGCTGTCAAAAGCTAGGGCAACAGACCGAAAACGGCGACGCTATTTGCGGTGCCCACGTAAACTCTCCCGTTCGCAACCATCGGGGTGATGAATTTGTTGCCGCTGAAGTGGTCGCGATTGCCGGCGGCCTGATTCGAGTCGTAGAGCTCCTTGGTGAGGTTGGTGGCGTCGTAGGCGAAAAGGATAGCGCCGCTGTTCTCAATGGCCCAGACGATTCCATTGGTCGTGCCGTTAGCGGAGATGCTTGGCGTAGTGCCGGGATAGCTGAAGCTGTGAGCGGATTGCGAGGAGGGAGTGCCCGCGAGCTTTGCGCTGGCCACTGGAAATGCCTTCAGCGCATCGTTCACGGCGCCGTAAAAGACGGTGCCGTTGAAATAGGACGGCTTGGACCACACCCCACCGATCTGGCCGGAGATCACCTGGTAGTTGTTGTCCTGGTTGGCATTGAACTTGCCCATACTGTCGCGATCCACGACGTAAATATTGGCGTCCTTGCCGGCGCCGACCGCCAAGTGGCGAGTCTGGCCGCTGGCGTCGAGGACATCGGGGAGAAGGAGCGGCCCGCCTGAGCCAAAATCGGTGTCCGCGTTCGATTCCGCGACGGTGTTCAAGGGAGTGAAGTAGTCGAGCAACTTGAGCTGTCCCGAAGCCAGTTTTACGAAGCAGTTGCCGCAATTGGCATTTGCGGGGAAATTGCTGGTGTTGAGTGTGGTGCCGAAATCGCCGTTGCCTACGATAAAGTAAATGTTTCCGGAAGAATCCGCGGCGGGAGCGGCTCCGGCCATCCAGATGCCGCCTTCATTGCCATTGGGCACCAGGTTCAAAACACTGGTTTGCGCGAGGGTGTCCGCGCTGAAGGCCATAACCCAGGCGGTGTAAGGACTGATGTCGCAGTGGGATGACCATGTGGTGTAGATCGTTCCGCTGATTTGCAACAGGCCGGGCCGCTCCTTGTATTGCTTGGGATCAAAGACGACGTTTCCGCCGGAACTATTGGCGCCGGTGCCGGGATACGTTGCCGTGATGTTTTGCGGGCCGCCGAAGAGTTCCGCGCCGGTGAACAGGTTCAGCGCGTGCAGCCGCTGGAAATAGGTGCCGCTGGAATTCTTCGACATGGCCACCACATAAATGGCATTGCGGGAACGGTCGACGACCGGCGTCGCGGTGATGCCAATCTCCGGCGAGACCTGGCCGCAGCCGCGATTGTCGCTGGTGGTTTCGCCCGTGCCAAGAGTGGAGGTCTTCCACAGGAAAGTGGAAGTGGTTCCGTTGATGGAGTCGGCGTCAAACGCGTAGACCGAGCCGTGCTCAGTGGCGATGTAGAGCACATTCTTCTTTTGCCCGGCGACGGTGACCTGCGAGAGATAGAGTGGCTGGGCATCCACCTTTCCATCCACGGCGAATTCGCCCTTTTTCCCGAAGGTTGCGGAAGTCACATTTGCGGGAGTCAGAGTGGTTTCATTCAAGTTCTGGCCGGAGCGGCTGTTGTCATAGTGATAGGTAACGACGTCGACGGTGGATGTGGAAGTGCCAGGATTGACGGTGACCGTGGCGGAATTGCTGGTGATGCTTCCCACGGTATTCGAAACGACGACGCGGAACATCGTGCCGCTGTCAGCCGTTGTGGTGACCGGCGTTGTGTAGCTCGCCGCTGTCGCGGTGGGGATGTCCGAGCCGTTTTTCTGCCACTGGTAGGAAAGCGGAGCGGTGCCGGTGGCCACGACGCTGAATGTGGCGGTCTGGCCGGCGGTTACCGATTGATTGGCAGGCTGCGTGCTAATGGACGGAGCGACGGCAGCGGCGTCCACGGTCACAGTTGCTTGAGTGCTCGTTACGCTGTTTACGCTGTTGCTGACGATGACATCGAATTTCGCTGTGTTATCAGCGGCCGTGGTCGCAGGTGTGGTGTAACTGGAAGAGTTTGCGCCGCTGATATTTGCTGTGTTCTTGCGCCATTGATAGGCGAGCGGAGCAGTGCCGGTGGCCACGACGCTGAATGTGGCGGTCTGGCCAGCGGTTACCGTTTGATTGGTGGGTTGCGTGGTGATGGAGGGTGCGACGGGAGCGGCGTTCACGGTCAAGGTCGCTTGAGTGCTCGTCACGCTGTTCACGCTGTTGCTGACTACGACGTCGAATTTCGCGCTGTTGTCGGCCATGCTCGTGGCAGGTGTCGTGTAGCTGGCCGCTATGGCGCCGCTGATGTTGGCGGCATTTTTGCGCCATTGATAAGAGAGCGGCGCGGTACCGCTGGCCGTGACGGTGAACGTGGCAGGCTGGCCCGCAGTGACCGTCTGGTTCGCAGGTTGCGCCATGATCGACGGTGCCAAGGCACGGGTGGTATTTCCCGAACCGGCAGGACTCGTGAGGCCGGTACAGCCGGCAAGGCCGGCGCAGAAGAAAATCGCGGCGGATTTGAACGCGACGAGAATTCGGCGCACGAGCGTTACCCCCGATTCGGTTTCCGCGGCTGGACGCAGAAGGAGCCGAATCTTCAGAGAGGGACGATAGGGATTGCGAAAGAGCGAACCTTCGGCCCTGCCAGTTATAACTCCAGATTAGGCTCGAAGCGAAAACATTGCACCTGATCGAAAGTACAGTTGTTGGCCAGCGCGATAACCTGTGGCGCACCTGGATTTCGGGCCTGCCGGCTTGCCTCCTTCCGCGCTTCCCTCTATCCTCGATTCCCTTATGGAACTCCAGGATCGTGTTGCGCTGATTACCGGGTCGGGCCGCGGGATTGGCCGCGCCATCGCGCAGCTTTTTGCGAAAGAAGGCGCCGCGGTGTTTTTGACTGCGCGGACAGAGAAAGAACTCAGCGCGGCTGCGGCAGAAATTTCCAGCGGCGGTGGGCGCGCAGCCTACGCTGCCGCAGACCTGACGATGGAGGCGGAGTGCGCGCACGTCGTAGCCACGTGCCGCGAAAAATTTGGCAAGGTCGACATTCTGGTAAATAACGCGGGGCATTACGGGCCGGTCGTGCCGGTGGAAGACTATCCGCTGGCGGAATTTGACAAAGTGATTGCCATCCACCTGCGCGCGGCCTTCTTACTGTCGAAACTGGTTCTGCCGGAAATGTATGCGAAGAAATCCGGCGTGATCCTGAATATTTCCAGCCTCTCGGCGAAGACGGCTTATGCGTGGGGCTCTGCGTATGCGGCGGCAAAAGCGGGCATGCTGGGGCTGACGCGCGTGATGGCGGCGGAAGGGGCGCGGCAAGGCGTGCGGGTGAACGCCATCTGCCCCGGGCCGGTGACGGAAACGCAAATGTCAAAAGAGCTGGGCGCGGTTCTGGCGAAGAAGATGGGAGTGAGCGGGGAGGAACAACTGGCCGGCTTTCTGAACGGTTTGCTGCAGGGACGCGCGCAGACTGCAGACGAAATTGCGCGCGCAGCGCTGTTCCTGTGTTCAGAGCAATCCAGCGCGATGACCGGACAGTCCATCAACGTGGATGGTGGCGTGGCGTTCTACTGAAAACTTTTCGAAATGTCCGCTGAAAGATTTGGACCGGCATTCGAACCGAGCGCGAGTTATTCATAACGCAAGACAATCATCGGATCGACGCGCGTGGCGCGGCGCGCCGGAAGATAACACGCAACGAGCGCCGTAGCCACCAGCGCGGCCGCCGCGAGAGCGAATGCCAGCGGGTCGGACGCGCTCACGCCGAAGAGAAGAGTGGAAATCAGCCGCGTCAGGGCCAGAGAAGCAACGACGCCGATGGCGACGCCAATCAGGGCAAGGCGCATCCCTTGTCTTACGACCAGCTTCAAAATGTCACGCGGCTCGGCGCCGAGTGACATGCGAATACCCACCTCCTGCGTGCGTGCCGCGACGGAGTAACCCATCACCCCATAAATTCCGATGGCCGCGAGCAGCAGCGCGAATCCCGCAAAAACCCCGACGAACTCCGACAGGATGCGCGGCTGGGCAACGGATGTGGCCACCACGGACTCCATTGTGGCGATGCTGGAGATAGGAAGAGTGGGATCGATCTCCGCGATTTTGGCGCGAACCGCGGACACCAGCGCTTCGGGATTCGCCGCCGAGCGGACAATCAGCGTGGTCGTGGGCCAGGGAATCTGTTCCAGCGGCAGATACATCTCTTCCGAGCTGGCGACGTTCAACGCGTTGAATTTCACATCGGCGACCACGCCGACAACTTCACGCTGAATCATGTCACGCGAATTGGCAAGGTGCCGGCCGATGGGATTCTGGCCGGGCCAATAGCGACCCGCGACGGTCTGGTTGACGACCACGACTGGCGGTGTGGACGCGGTGTCGCGTTCCGTGAACACGCGTCCCTGCAAAAGCGGCGTGCGCACGGTGTCGAAGTAACCGGTGCTGACCTGGCGCATGGCAGTCAACGGGTCTTTTCCGACGCCCTGGCAGACGGTTCCCTCCGGACAAAAATACACGAACCGAATCGCGCCGGAGAGCGGCAGATAACTCGTGAAGCCCGCGGAATCTACGCCGGGGGTGGATTTAACGCGCTCGGTCAGCTGGCGGTAGAACTGGGTCTGAATTTCCGGCTGCGCGTAGCGAGCTGGCGGGAGATTCACGAGGAACGTCATCAAGTGATCGGAAGAAAAGCCAGGGTTCACCTTCATCAGCCGGGAAAAACTCTGCATGAGCAATCCGGCGCCAGTCATCAGGATCAGAGCGACGGCCATTTCCGCTACGACCAGCAAGGCGCGCAACTTCCCGCGATGACCGCCGGAGGAGGAGCCGCGCGTTCCTTCCTTCAACGTCTGGTGTAGATTGCCCGTCGAAGCCTGCAACGCTGGCACAAGGCCGAACAAGATCCCGGTGACTACACTGAGCAGCACCGAAAAAATCATCACCGGAACATCCAGCCGCGTTTCCGACAGTCGCGGCACGGAGCCCGGACTAAACGCACGGAGCGCGGGGAGCGCCGCCGCGGCAAGAGCCACGCCAAGCACACCACCGAGCAAGGAAAGCAAAAGGCTCTCGCTGAGCAATTGTCGAACCAGGCGGCCACTAGATGCTCCAATCGCTTTCCGCAGAGCCATCTCCCGCTCGCGTGACGTCGCGCGAGCGAGTAAAAGGTTTGCAACATTGGCGCATGCGATCAACAGGATGAATCCCACTGCCGCAAGCAGCACAGCAAAACCCGGACGCAGCGGTCCCACGAGACTTTCCTCAAGCGGCACAGTGGAAATACCGAATTTTTCCGAATCAACGAAGCCCGTAAACTGGCTGCGATAGCGCGCATCAATGGTGTCCAGCTCGGCCTTCGCAGCCGCCAGCGATTCGCCGGGCCGCAATCGCGCAATCACATTCAAGTAGCCCGCTCCAGTTCGAACCTGCTCCGGGCGCAGGAACGATGGATCGGAAACTCCGGGCATCCAGATGTCGGGCTCCGGAAACTGCAACGGGAATCGAAAGCGTGGGGGAAGAATGCCAACCACCGTCACTTGGCGTCCATCAATGTTGAGCGAGCGACCCAGCGCGCCCGCGTCCGCCGCGAAGTGGCTGTGCCAGAATCCATCGGAGATGATGGCCGCGTCCGAAGCGCCGCTGGCTTCCTCCTCGGGAAGAAAATCGCGGCCGCGAATCGAAGTAATGCCGAGAACGCGGAAAAAACTGCGAGAGACGCGATTGCCACTAACCGCTTCGGGCTCGCGTTCCGTGACGAGGCTCAGCGTGGTGCCGTAAAACGCCGCGCTACCCTCAAGCGTGTGGCTCTGCTCCTGGATTTGCGTGAACTTCGTGAAAGACAAACTCGCTCCGGGTGTCCCGGTTTGCCGCAGCAAGCCAGAAAGAAAGAGAAGTTGCCCGGGATCCTTGTAAGGAAGCGGCTGGAGCATCACCGCGTCCACGACGCTGAAAATCGCGGAGTTCGCGCCAATTCCCAGCGCCAGGGTAAGGACCGCGACGAGCGTGAACCCGGGATTCTTGACCAGCATGCGCAACGCGAATTTAAGGTCTTGCACCAGGTTGAGCATCGCCCGCCTCGCTGTAGCCAGTGTTAATACTACAGCGTTAGACCCAGCTTTAGGCGCAGTGTAAGCATCCAAAATGGCTCCGGCTTCGTAGCGCCATGTTGACGAGGATCGCTGGTGAACCTGGAACCAGCGCAAGCTTTCTCACTATGATTGGCGAATTCGCTTTGCAATACGGCATCGGCTCAACTGCAATCGGCGTCTCGCCCTCGAGCGCCCACTTTCTCCATCTGGGCTCGAGAGGAGAAAGCGCAGATTCCAATTCTCATTTCACATCATTCTTATAGACCGTGCCGCCCTTCATCACAAATACCACTCGCTGTAATTCCGTGATGTCTTTCAGCGGATCGCCCGAAACGGCTACGATGTCCGCCCACTTCCCTGCTTCGACGGTTCCCAGTTTGTCGCTCCAGCCGAGCAACTCAGCAGGGACGGACGTGCCCGCGCGGATCGCCTGCATCGGAGTCATGCCGTACTGCACGTAGTATTCGAACTCCTTGGCTTCGTTCAGCACTTTCCAATCGAAACCGCCGGCGTCTGTGCCCAAGGCGATTTTCACTCCCTTCTTGATGGCTTTCGGAAAGTTCTCGCGCTGCAAATCCGCCATTTTCGGCCAGTTACCGCCGCGGCCTGGAGCCACATAAACGCCTACGGTAATCGTCGGCACCCAATAAACTCCTTTCTTCGCCATTTCATCCATCAGCGCATCGGTGAGGCCATCGCCGTGTTCGATGGTGTCCACACCGGCGCGTAGCGCGGCGGCGATGCCGTCGCTGCCAATCGCGTGCGCCGCCACTTTCTTTCCGAGGCGATGGGCCTCGTCCACAATCGCCCGCGCTTCCTCGTCCGTAAAATTCACCATCGAATGCAGCACGTCGTCTTCGAAGTGATACCGCCTGTCCGAGTAATACTTGATCCAGTCGGCTCCATACATCGCCTGTTCGCGAACGGCTTTGCGCGCGCCGTCCACTCCGTCCACGCTCTGTACGCCCGTCGGCACTTTCAGCTCCCACGAGTATCCGAGCAACGGATACATTCCCGTCGGAGCCATCGCGCGCGTGGCCACCTGCATGCGCGGGCCGGGAACCTCGCCTCTGGCAATCGCCATCTTTACATCCACGTCGGCAAACATCGCGCCTTCGGTTTCGACGTCGCGCAAAGTCGTAAATCCGTGCAACAGTGCGATGTCCGCGTTGCGCGCGCCAAGGATCGCGCGGTAGGGGATCGACTCCTTAAGCAATTGGGTGTCGTACTCCTCGGAGGTGATGTCGCCGTTCAGCATCACATGGGTGTGCGCATCGATGAATCCAGCCAGCACCGTGGCCTTCGAAAGGTCAATGGTCTCCATTCCTGATGGGGCCTTGCCACTGGGCGTCACGGATTTAATCGTGTCTCCCTCGATCACGATCAGCGCGTTCTCAATGGGCTTTTCGCTCTTGCCATCGATCAGCTTTCCTGCGCGGATAGCAATACTATGCGGCGTCTGAGCGGAAGCTCCAAGAAAGGTAACCAGACTCAACAAAAAAGCAGCAACGAAACGGCGCATGTCAAATTCCTCCCTCAAGGACGCACAGCCTACCAGAGATACAGTCAATCGTCGCGTCCTTCCAACACCCCGTCCGAAACCAGGGAAAACATGGCCAAGCGCAAGCCGGACATCGACAACCGCCCAAGCTTCGGCTAACATCAGCCGCGTGGGGTCCAGAGGGAAGCCTTCTTCACTCAGCCGCGGCGAAATCTGGATTGCGGTTTTGTGGAGTTTGCATCCTCGCGTAAGCTTTTCAACATCAAAGCAGAGGTGTTTTCATCCGAATGTCCTTCGAAAATCGTTTTCTTGGGAGGAGACGTGAGCCACTCGACTCTCGCTAGTGCTCCTGGGAACACCACCGGCGAAGACGCTCGCCGCAGCACGCGCATTGAACGGTCCGTTCCGCTGATCATTTTTGGCCAAAACCGCCTGGGCGAGCCGTTCGTGGAACGCACCGTCTCCACCAGCCTGAATCTGCACGGCTGCCGGTATCCGTCCCGCCACGACTACGGGGTTGGCTCAATGATTACGATGCAGGTGGTCGGTCTGGAGGTGGAGCCGAAACCGCCGGCCCTGCGTGCGATTGTGAAGTCCGTACACATGTCCCACAGCGCGCGCGAACTGCAGCAGGTCGGCGTGGAGTTGGAAATCCCGGGAAATGTCTGGGGCATAGCTGCGCCACCGCAGGACTGGCTGGCCGCTGAAGGCATGAGTTCCTCCATGGCCAGCCTCGGAACATGCGTCGAGCCTGCAGAGGAACCGGCCACTCTGCCTGCCAACCTCGTGGAGCTCCCAGCTCGTCCGGAGCCGAAGATGGCCGAAGTCGCCACATTTCCTTCTCCGTCCCCAGCCGCAGGTGCGGCAAAATCGCCGGCCCCCCAGGAGCCGGAGCCGCCAAAACAGCGGCGCGTGGTCATCACGCCCGATGGGCTCGTCAACGCGTTGCAGGGCAAGTTGCAGCTCGCCGCGGAAAAAGCCGCGCAAGCAGCAGTGGCCAAACACGTCGGCGAAGCTGTTCGCCAGGCGCTCCGTTCCATCGAGGAGATTCGCGCTTCGAGCGTAAAGGAAGTCGAAGAGCTTTTCCCCGCGCGAATTGAATCCATGCGAATCTCCACGAAGGAACAATTCTCCGGCGATGTGGCCTCGCAGTGGAAGGAGCAGATGGAACTCTATCGAGGCCAAGCGGAAGACATGGCCCAGAGGCTTGAGAGGCAAGCGGGAGACTTGCGGCGTGAACTGGCCCGGGCACAGGAATTCGTGGAAAAAATGTCGCGGGAAATTGAGCCGCAGATCCACGCAAAGATGAACGAGGCGGTTACCCAGGCGTCCGTGGAATTCGAAGGCGCGACGGCCCGTGCCGCGGAACGGCGCTACGAACGCCTGCTGGCAAGCGCGCAATCGGTAACCGACGAAGCTCTATTGAAACTGGATGCACGCTCCGCCGAAGTCCAGGCGTTGGCGCAGAGCGCCGTGAACTCCGCTCTGGGGGCCTTCCAACGGCAGGCCGAAATGCATGTGAATATGGCGCTCTCGGAAACGAAAGAACGGGCGGCTTCCGCGCTCTCCTCGCTCGACGCGGAGAGCCGCGCCGCGTGCGATGCCAGGCGCCTGGCCCTGGAGTCCGACGTGGCTCGCGCTGCCGAGCGCTCCACCGACCAGTTCCGCAAAGGCATGAAAGCCTTTTTGTACTCGTGCCTGGTGGCGGCCGTCAGCGCCGTGGATGAGCATTCGAAAGCCACGCTCGACGGGCTCCTCAAGGACAATGGTAAAGGACTATATGAAGCCAACGGGGACTCACGCACCCAGGATGAACCCGAAATCATCCCTAATTCAGATATCGACCCGCTGACGCACTAGGAATAGTCTAGACGGGGAACCGGCCCATCTCTCTTCGCCGGAATCCCCCGAGACCAAAGGAAAAAGGCCAACCGTTCTCTCAGGGCGGTTGGCCTTTTTCCTTTTCACTCTTGCCGCAGATCCCTCGTCATTCCTGAAGGAGGCAGGTTGACGGTTCCTGCGAGTGCTCTGGCCGAAGCCAGAAGGTCATCAATCAAGCTTAACGGGCTGGTGCCGATCCGGGACGCCGAAATGGCCGGCGCGCCAGATCTTCGACACTGTCGATTCCCTGCCGGGTGGCTACCATCACCGGGTGCTGGCTGTTGGCGAGCTTTTCAACCGCCGTGGCCCAAATCCTGTGCATCATGTACAGGCTCCCGATCACTGCCGCGATCGCGGCGAATCCCACGAAAAACAGGGCAAAGGCAGCCAGGATTTCCCAGACGAAATACGCTTGCAGCGCGACTACAGTCGCCAGGAACCCCCACATCCATTTACGGCTTTTGTCCTTGGTCTTCATCTTCTTCCCCTCGATTCCCGTTCCCCACCGCATTCAACGATTGCCCCTCAGTGGGTTGTTCCTACTCAAATCTTCTTTCGTTCCTTAGATGCAGGGCCCTGTCCGTTAGGTCCATTTCTGTCCGCCGCACCTGTACCATTTGACAGCTTTCCAGCCCAAAACGCGATGGTACAGTAGACACATTTTGAGGGATAAACCACGCTACTAGTACCGGCCGTTTCAGTTTGAACCATTGTAACTTACAGAAAATAAATATAGTTAATTTCCATCAACTTTCGCCCCCGTTTTCGCCTCTTTTTCCCTGTACCACCTGTGGAAAACCTGTACCTTGGTACAGGGGGCAAATTCTCCATTATTAGTGACGCCGGAACCCCTTGCGTATCAATCCCACACGCCCACACGGCGCTTGCCGTCAATTCGCGGGCATGCTTCGCGAAGATCCCGAATCCCTTCAGGAAGGGACGCGGCCAGCGGACTTCTGCTGCCGTTGTTCCACTTGTCTAAGTGTGTTCTAATGCGACCTTCGCGAAACCCTCGCGTCTCCTATGGAATTTCTCGGCGTTCTCGCGGCGATCCTCCTGATCCTGACCCCCATCCTTGCCATCGCCGCATTCATCCGAGTTCAGAAGCTGTCCGACGAACTGAATAAGGCTCCCCTCCACGATTTGGTAGGCCGTATTAAGACGCTAGAGCGGCAGCTCAGCGCGATCGAGAGGGCCTTCGCGTCTCGCGAGTCAGTTACCGCTCCGCCGCCAAAGCCGGAATCGTCGGCGCCTGCCCCAGCGTTCCCAGTCGCTCATATTCCTTCGACTTCGCCAGCCTCGTCTCCGCCGCTCCATCCGTCCAGGGAACTTCCCAAGCCCCATGAAGTCTCGACCCTTCCTCCTCGGATAGACGTGTTCGCGGCACCGCCCCTGCACAGTTCACAATCGAAAAGTTCCTCCGTTCGGGACATGGAAACGCTTATCGGCGGCCGCTGGCTGAACCGCATCGGTATTATTGCCATCATCAGCGCGGTCACTTTTTTCCTCAAATATGCGTTTGACAACAACTGGATCGGCCCCAGCGGCCGCGTGGCCATCGGGATTCTGCTCGGCGCCGCGATGCTCCCGTGGAGCCATTGGCTACTGCAGCGCGGCTACGCCTACTTCTCCGAGGGCATTGCCGGACTGGGTGCAGCGGTCCTCTATCTCTCGATCTGGGCCGGTTGCCAGTACTACAAGCTCTTCAGCCTGGACGTCGGCTTTGCAGCCATGATCGTCATCACCGCCGGGATGGCAGCCGTCGCCCTGGGCCGCAATTCGCAGCGCATCGCTCTCCTCTCACTCTTTGGCGGGTTTCTCACGCCCATCCTCGTCAGCGAAGGCAAGGACGCCCAGGTTGTGCTCTTCACTTATCTACTGATTCTCGGCGCGGGATTGCTGGTGATCGAAATGCGCCGTGACTGGCGCACGCTTACCCCCATTTCCTTTCTTCTCAGCCAACTCTACTTCTGGGGCTGGTACTCGGAGTTTTACCGCCCGAATAGACTCGAGCGCACGGTGATCTTTGCCACGCTCTTCTTTCTTCTCTACGCTGTGCTCCCCGTTCTTCGCGCCGTGCGCCTCTCCATGCTGCAGGAACTGGATGTCATCGTGGTTCTCGTCAACTCTTTTGCCTATCTCGCGGCACTCTATGTCATGCTCTGGCCGCAGGACCGCTGGCCGCTGACACTCCTGGTGCTCGCGCTGTCGGGCGCCCACGTACTCGTGGCACGGCTCGCACCGCCGCCGAAATCCGGCGCATCGCCCCTTACCCGATTGCTATTCGCTGGGCTGGCTCTGACCTTCGCCACTCTAGCCATTCCCATCCGCCTCGAAGGCAAATGGATCACGCTGGCTTTCGCCGTCGAAGGCGCCGTCCTCGTCTGGACGGGCTTTCGCTCGTTGACGGGATTTCTGCGCACGGGCGGCTACTTCCTGCTCGCCCTCGCCGCCGTCCGGCTACTGATCTTTCCATTGCCCGCACCGCAATTCCTGTTCAATGAGCGGTTCGCAGCTTACGCCGTGCTCATCGCCTGCTTCGGAGTGGTGCTTTACGCCGCGCGCGAGCATGTCTCGTCTGTTGGCCACGATGAATTCAACGCCCTCGGCGTCTTCGCCGTGGCTATCAATTTCTTTGCCCTCCTGGCGCTCTCGCTCGAACTCTGGGATCACTTCGGTTCCCATTCCGGCCTGGGCATCGATTCCGGCCTGGCACAGCACTTGTCGCTTTCCCTTCTCTGGACCGCCTACGCTTCCGGCCTGATTGCCCTCGGCGTCAGCCGGCAATCCGCGCTGCTGCGCTGGCAGGCGCTCGCGCTCTTCGGCCTGGTGGTCACGAAAGTCTTCCTCTATGACAGCTCGTATCTCGAACGCTTCTATCGAATCGTCTCCTTCTTCATTCTCGGTCTGGTCCTGCTCGTCGTTTCCTTTCTCTACCAGCGCAAAGTCGCTCGCGAGCGACCCTCTTCATGATGCGCAGAACCCTTTCTCTATCGCTCGTCTTCGCCGCGCTCGCCGCCGCCACGTTTGCCGCGGACTTGCCTGACCCCTGGCGCTCCTGGCGCTATTCGCGCCCCATCGAATCCGCGCGATCCGGAATTCTTAACTACGCGACACTTGATCGCGAAGTCTTCGCTCACTCCGAAAACTATCTCGCCGACTTGCGAGTCATCGACGACCTTGGCAACGAACAGCCTTACGAAGTAAGAAACTTGCTTGCCCCGCCGGCTCAGAACGTCGCCCTTCCCTCTACCCTCAGGGAGAACAGCTTCGTCCCCGGCCAATTCACCCAAGTCATCGTCGATCTCGGCGATCGGCCAGGTTTTCACAATAGCCTCCGCGTGCAAACCCCAGAATCCGATTTCATCAATTGGGTGGAAATCGCGGCCAGCGACGACGCCCACCTCTGGCGCATCGTCAATCCTCGCGCGCCTATCTCGCGCTTTCGAAGGGAAAACCTCGATGGCAGCCAGACCATCCATTACTCCGAGAACAATGCCCGCTACTTGCGATTGCGCATCAAGGAGCCCGCACATCAATTCCCTGTTACCAGCGTTGAAATTTTTGTTACGCAGAACACCCAGAAAGAGGATCTTGCTGCCGCCCCTCTTATTGCGCTGCGGCCTCCGGAATCAACCGGCGTGCCATCGCGAACGCAATGGACCGTAGATCTCGGGAGCTCCACGATTCCCGTCGCCGAGTTGAACTTCGAGACGGACCAGCCGGAGTTTTATCGGGCTGTGAGGATTTTGACGAGCATGGATGAAAAGGAGTGGCAATCCGCTGGGGGCGGGGAGATTTACCGCTACACCACGAGAGGAAAAACGGAAGAATCTCTCCGCGTACGGTGCTGCGATTCCTGGGGAGCGAGATATTTCCGCGCGGAGATTCTGAACGGAAACGATGCGCCTCTTTCATCCGTTCGAATGTCGGTCGCCATGAGGCTGCGCTTCGTCCTTTTCCGTCCCCGGGAAAATCGCGCGTATCGCCTGCTCTATGGCAATGCCCGCGCTTCAGCGCCGCAATACGACTTTGCTCGAACGCTTCACATCCAGCCCAACGAGGAGCTGCTGCACCTCAGCCTCGGCACAGAAGAGCTGACCGCGAACTACGCCGACCCTCGCCCATTCACAGAACGTCACCCCAATTTGTTATGGATCGCACTTGGCCTCGCCATTGCGCTTCTCGGATACGCCGCCCTTCGCGCCCTGCGCACGCCGGGCGCCACTGCGTCGTAGTGACGCGCTCTACCGGTTTGAGTCGCACGGTTTTTTGGAATTCTGATCTTCTGGAGAGGCCGTTCACTTCGAAAGAAATGCGTTGCCAGCCCGGCCTAAGCCTGGCTCGCTTCTAGTTCCCTTTGAACACATAACCCAAATCGAACGGCAGCTTGCCATCCACGCGCAACACTTTCACCGAACTGTTGATCGAGTACACGTCCAGAATCCCAACGGCTCCGGGTGTGGCGCCCACGGTGCGCAGCAGTTCCTCGTCGCTCTCCACAATCTTGACCATCATGCGCGCTTCATTCAGCTTTGCAATGGTTGATTTGATGTCCCCGGGCTCGGCCCCAAAGAGCTTCTGCACCGCCGTGCGCATCCCCGGAGACTCCGGATCTTTCATAACCAGCGTAAAGGCCTTGCCATCAGGCCACGCTTTCTGCACGCCCTTGCACAGCTTTGTCAGGTCGGCAAGCGGCACATCCGTGATCTTGCTCCCCGCCGACACAACAATCGCCATGTTCTTTACGGCTGGAACCACGGAGTGAGCCAGAACGAAAATAAAACACAGAACTGCTGCCACGCGCAGACATTTCGCAGAAGCCTTCACACGCATCATTCCCCACTCTCGCTTTCAGGCAGGTTAACCGAAGTATGTTCACCGGCAACGTTCCCAGGCAAGTACCCGTCACGCACGCTGTGTCCAACCGTGCGCCTCCCCCCTCCGTTCTCCCTTTGCCGGCCTCTTGTTCATCATCGCGCACACCTGTCCCTTCGGCCAGTTTCCACATCTGCCGTGCCACGCTAAGTTCATATTGGAGATCACTCTGCTTCCATGAGCCCGACGGGAGTCCGCATGATGCGTCGCTTCACTACCCGCTTCTTTCTTCTGATTTTCCCTTCTTTCTTTGCAGCCAGCGCAGGGGCGCAAACTTCCGCAGCTCGCGTCGAAGAGACCGCCGTGCGTTCTACCGAAAAAACGCCCGCGATCGCCCCGGTTCCCCAACACTTGTTTGGAGCCATTGCGCTTTCCACGCGATCCGAAGAAGCCCGCGGGGCGTTGGAACTGGCCATCGACAAGTATGAAAACGCTATGTATGACGACGCCGTAGTGCATGCGCGCCACGCCACGGAAAAGGATCCGCGCTCAGCGCTTGGCTACGCCATGCTTTCCTTCGCTGCCCGACGCACCCTTCCCGATTCCTCGGCGCTGGCGAAAGCAAAATCCTTGCTTTCCCAATCGGCTTCTGACGAGCAACTCCTGGTCCGTTGGATGACCAGCATTCAGGAACGCGATCTTCTCCCCGCCATCATGAGCATGAACGATCTCTTGAAGCGCTATCCCAGGAACAAGCACATCCTTTATCTCACCGGGGAATGGCTGTTTCTTCAGCAGGATGAGAATCGGGCGCGGACGCTCATGGAGACGGCCCTGGAAATCGATCCAAATTTCCCCGCGGCCTTGAACCGCCTCGGTTACCTGTACGTCCAGATCGGGGAACCCCTCAAAGCAGTTGCCTCCTTGAAGCGCTACATGGAATTGCAGTCCACCTCCGCTAACCCCGAAGACTCGCTCGGCGAAATTTTGCGCCTCTCTGGGGACGACCGTGGATCGCTTGAGCACTACGGTGCCGCCCTGCAAGTCGATCCAACCTACTTCCCCTCGCAGCTCGGCTTGGGTGACACGCTGACTCTCATGGGAGATTTCGGCAACGCCCGGCAGGAATATGACCGCGCTATCCAGATTGCAGACAATCCCCGTGACGAACTGTATGCAAAATATCAGAAGGCGCTTGTTTATTTTTGGGAAGGGCAGCCGGTCCAGGGATGCAAGGCCCTTTACGATCTATCCGAAGAAGCCGCCAGCAAGAAGGAGCCGAATGAGCGCTTTGATATCGAGCTGGGACGCGCCATGCTCGCCCCTAACGTGCAGAACGAGATCGATCAGCTAGGGCTCCTGTCCGTTTTTCTGGCGCAACCTCTCGCGGGAATGAGCGAAGCGGACCGTGGGGTCGCTCGCGCAACCGTTCTTCGCGAACGCGCGCGAGTCGCGGCACTGAACCGCTTCACCGAAAATGCCGTCGAGGCCATTTCCGAACTCGAAGGTCTCGCGACATCCTCGCGCGATCTCGTCATCGAGAATGCCTACGAGTCCGCTCGCGGTTACTTGCTCTTCGCGCAAGATGATCTTACAAGCGCCAAGGACGAGCTAGCCGCTGATCCGCAGTCACCCTTGGCGCTGCAGCAGCTGGCCATCACGCAGGAAAAACTGGGACTCGCCTCCGCCGCCCAGGCGACCCGCACGCGCCTGAAATATCGGCGCGGCCCCACCGTCGAGTGGTTCCTGGTCACGCACATGGATTCCAGTTCATTACACCAAAAGTTTCAGGACAAATAACGCGCGGCCCCGGCGATACCCTCGCCGCAGCAAGGCGCTTTGCAATTCTGAATTCCCGGCTACGCCTTCTTCACCAGGCGCGTAATCCACACCAGTATCACCGCGCCGATGAACGCCACGATGATCGACCCGATCATTCCTCCGCCGGGCCAAATCCCCAGCATCCCAAAGACCCAGCCGCCGATGATGCCACCAAGAATCCCAAGGATGATGTCCACCAGCACGCCATAGCCGCCGCCCTTCATCACTTGTCCGGCGAGCCACCCCGCGATAAGCCCAACCACGATCCAGTAAATCATGATGATTTCCTCCCTTTCTTCGCTTAGCTGTGAAGGATAGAACTCTAGGTGCCTACCTTTTAGAACGCGCCCTTGCCGAATGTCAATCGAATACCGGTGGACAGAAGCAAGTCGTTTTTCTTCAAGCCGGGAAGCGGGTTGCTCAAGTAGCCGTCAAGAAAGCTTACCTGCCAGCTCAGCCATCCTTTGAGCTTTGTCGCCGCCACCGTGCTGAACTGGAAGCGGTAATTACCCGTGTCGGAAAGGTTTGGATAGAACGCAAACTTCTCGTTGAGTGATATACGGCTGTTCAATTTTGTTGCCAGTTCTTCGCCGATCACAATTTCTCCGCTCTTGCGCGTCGTGTTCGTCGGCGTCGCCGGAGGATTGGGCGAGAAATACTCCTGCTCGAAGTCGCCGCCGCCAAAAACATCAAAAGTCGTGTTGGCCGTCTTGATCACGTGATATCCCAGGCCGCCGCCGATGGTGTTCCGCAAATCCAGGTGCTGGAACGCGTCATATGCGAAATCCGTGAAACCGAAAACAAAAACCTTCTCGCTCACGTTCAGGTCTCCGCGAAACCCGCCGGCGATGGCATGCGCTGTCGTGTTGCTGACGCCGTTCACGCTGCTGTTCGCATAGATCGCTGTCGTGTAGAACGAGAGCTTGTCACGCTCGGTGACGCGCGCGGCTTTCCCCGCCAGCGAGTACGTCAGCGATTCGGAATTTCCCCGCGTCATGCTCAAGCCCGTGTCCAGAACCCCGCTCCAGAAATCCGTCAGATGAGGATGCCGCAGCCGTTCGATCTGGTCGTCATAGGACTTCTGCTCCGCGTCGTTGCGCACCGCCACGACCGTATCGATTGGTGCGGCGACAGGTCCCGTATCCTTTGTGGCCACATCGAACTTGCTGTCCGACGTCGTCACCGTCCCCACAATCGTTTGACCATCCTTCAACGCCAGGTGCAGCGGTTCTGCTGACTCGATCCCGCTTACTGCATCCCACTGAACGTTGACGTCGCCCGCAAACGCTGTCTTGATCAGCAGCGTCTTGGCATCAGACTTGACGATCGTTCCGGTCAGCCGGTCCCCATTTTTGAGAGTGACTTGGTCCGCCATGGCACTCGCCGCAAGCAAACACAACACCCACGCAAAAAACGTAATTCTTCGCACGTTTTTTCTCCTCTATTGGGAACTTGATCTTACGCAATCGGGCTGGGCCTTCTCTGGGCGCGGCAGGCTTGCTTTTTCTTGCGTAGCTTCGGTCCGAAGTCGCCCTAGTCTACTGAAACTGTCATTCGAATCCAATCAAAACCCTTCGCCAACCGCGGCATTTTGCGTACATTCCTTTTGCGCTTGCTGTATACTTTTTTTCAAATCAGGTTCGGGAGAAATGAATGATTTCACGCGTTCGTCCGTTCGTGGTGTTCCTGCTCGCTTGCGCTTTAATCGCCGGCTGTTCGAAATCCCCGGCCCAGCAAGAAGCCGCTGCCCGCGCCGCATCATCTCAAGCCGCAGGCCGCCCCGCGATCGTCTTCATGACCGACTTTGGCACCGCCAACGACGCGGTCGCCATCTGCAAAGCGGTGATCATCGGCATCGCGCCGGAAGCGCGTATCCTGGACATCACTCATCAAGTCACTCCATTCCAGATTGAAGAAGGCGCGCGCTTCCTCGCCGGAGTCTCGCCCTATTATCCAACCGGCACGGTATTCCTCGCGGTCGTCGATCCGGGCGTGGGCACTTCGCGCAAAGCCGTCATCGTGAAATCAAGAAAAGGTCAGTATTTTGTTCTACCCGACAACGGCCTGGTCACTCTCGTCCTCGACCGAGACGGCCTGGCATCCGCCCGCGAAATCACCAATCCCGCCTGGATGATTCAAGCCGCCGTCTCTTCCACTTTTCACGGCCGCGACATTTTCTCTCCTGCCGCCGCGCACCTCTCCAACGGTTGGGATTTTAATCTCGTCGGCCCGGAAGTTTCCCAACTCGTTCGCCTTACTCCCAAAGCCTCCACCACCACCGACAAGGGCATCGAAGGCGACATCATCGGCCTCGACGATCCTTACGGTTCCCTGATCACCGACATCCCCGGCGACGAATTCAAGAAGCTCGGCTACAACCTCGGCGACAAACTCACCATTCAAATCAACAAGAAGCCGGTGACTCTTCCTTATGTGAAAACCTTCATGGACGTCTCCGTCGGCGATTCCCTTCTCTACATTGACTCGCGCGACCGCGTAGGCATCGCCAACAACGAAGGAAACTACGCCAAAAAATTTGACATTACTCCCCCGCGCGCCATTTTCATCCCCCGCAAGGGTGTCCCCTTCAAGGGGAAGTGAGGACCAGCCGCCCCCAGCTTTCCCACCGAGCGATCGTGGGAACATTTTTCTTAGGAACTTCTCCCCGTCTCCTTCGTATCACTCTGTAGCAAGGCCACACGTGTGCTCATCCGTCCGAGCGCCGGCACAAGGGAGCGGCCAATGCAATTCTTGACGAATCAGCTCAAACAGGTGTTTCGGCGGCTCGGCCGCGCCCCGATGTTCACCGCCGTCACGGTCATCACTCTTGCCGCAGGCATCGGCGGTAACACGGTGGTCTTCAGCGTCCTCGAAGGCGTTCTCTTGAAGCCTCTGCCCTATCCCCGCGCTGAAGAGTTAGTCGGCGTCTGGCACACTGCTCCGGGCTTTCAGATCGCCGATCTGAATATGTCCCCTTCCAACTATTTCATCTATCGGGAGCAGGGGAAGACTCTCCAGGATATCGGAATGTATCAGAGCGACTCCGTCAGTGTTACGGGCGTAGCCGAACCTGAGCAAGTCCGTGCAATGCGCGTCTCCGACGGCACCCTTCCGCTACTGGGCATTCCACCCCTGCTGGGCCGCACCTTCACCAAGGAAGATGACTCGCCCGGCACGCAGGAAACCGTCATCCTCAGTTACGGATACTGGCGTCATAAGTTCGGCGGCGATCCTTCCGTTATCGGCAAAACCATGATCGTGGACGGCAAGTCGCAACAAATCATTGGTGTCATGCCGCAAAGATTTCGTTTTCTCGACCAGGACGACCTTGCCCTCCTCACCCCTTTCCGGTTCGAACGCGCCAAAGTTTCCCTCGGTAACTTTAGCTACGAAGCCCTCGGCCGGCTCAGGCCGGGCGCCACCCTCGAGCAGCTCAACACCGATGTCGCACGCATGCTTCCCATCGTTAGGAATACCTTCCCAGCTCCGCCAGGGTTCAGCGTCAAGCTCTTCGATGACGCCCACATCGGCCCGAACGTTCGTCCGCTGAAGCGGGACGTCGTGGGCGACGCAGGCAGCGTCTTGTGGGTCCTGATGGGCTCCATCGGCATGGTCCTCCTGATCGCTTGCGCCAACGTCGCCAACCTGCTTCTTGTTCGCGTCGAAGGCCGCCGCCAGGAATTGGCTTTGCGCGCGGCTCTGGGCGCAAGTTGGGGCCGCATCGCTGGCGAACTGTGGCTCGAAAGCCTTTCTCTTGGCTTTCTCAGCAGCCTGCTCGGTTTGGGACTTGCCTGGGGCGCCTTGCGCGCCCTCGTGTTGATTGCGCCGGATGGACTCCCGCGCGTTCACGATATCGGCATCGATGGACCGGTCCTGCTTTTCACCGTTGCGATCTCCATCTTCACCAGTCTTCTCTTCGGCGCAATTCCCGTCTTCAAATACGCCGGGGCGCAATTGAGCACCGGCATCCGCGAAGGTGGTCGCGCGCTGAGCCAAAGCCGCGAGCAGCATCGCGCCCGCAGCGTTCTCGTGGTCGTGCAAGTCGCGTTGGCCCTCGTTCTGCTCATTTGCTCCGGCTTGATGATTCGCACCTTCCGCGCCATGACCAAAGTCGATCCCGGCTTTTCCCATGCGGCCGAACTGCAGACCTTCCGCATTTCAATTCCCGAGGCGCAGATAAAGGAGAATGAGCCGGTTCTCCGAATGGAAGAGCAAATCTTGCACAAAGTTGAAGCGGTTCCCGGCGTCGCTTCCGCCGCGCTCTCCACTGCCATCCCCATGGATAGCAATGGCTGGCACGATCCCATCTTCGTCGAAGGCCGCACCTATGCCGAGGGAGAACTCCCCCCGCTTCGCGCGTTCAAGTTCGTCTCGCCCGGCTTCTTGTCCACCATGGGCACTCCCTTGGTGGCTGGCCGCGATTTCACCTGGACCGACACTTACAAGAAACTTCCCGTCGCGCTGGTCTCCGAAAACATCGCTCGCGAGTATTGGCACGATCCCACCGCCGCCCTGGGCAAACGAATCCGTGTCAGCACCAAGGACGATTGGCGCGAAATCGTCGGCGTCGTTGGCAACGTCTACTACGACGGCGTCAGCAAGCCCGCAACCACAGCCGCCTACTGGCCCCTTTTACTGGACCATTTTGAAAGCGATTCGACTACGGTCAGCCGCGATGTCGCCGTTATTCTCCGCACTTCCCGCGCCGGTTCGGAAAATTTCCTGTCGGAAATCCGCCAGGCCGTCTGGTCCGTCAATCCCAATCTTCCTTTAGCCCAGGTTCACACTGTGGAATATTTCTACAAAAAATCCATGGCGCGTACCTCTTTCACGTTGGTCATGCTCGGCGTGGCCGGAGCCATGGCTTTGCTGCTCGGTGTCGTGGGCATCTATGGCGTGATCGCTTATTCTGTTTCGCAGCGCCGCCGCGAGATTGGCATTCGCATGGCCCTCGGCGCGCAGCAGCGGGCCCTCACCAACATGTTTGTGCGCCACGGACTTTTCTTGACCGGCATCGGTGTCGCGTGCGGACTCGTTGTCGCCATCATCCTCATGCGGCTCATGTCCACTTTGCTTTTCAAGGTCAATCCCACCGACCCGCTGACCTACGTCGCCGTATCCGCCGGCCTCATCGCCACGGCGTTCCTGGCCAGCTACCTGCCCTCGCGCCGCACCGCCGCCGTCGACCCCGTCGAAGCCCTCCGCGCCGAGTGAACTTCCCTTACAACTCGCGCCCAGTGCCGCTGGAACCCGTTCAAGCCCCAAGTCTATTCGGCCTTCGCCAGAATAATCCTAGACTCAGATTAACCCTTTAGCTATAACACTCTGTGGGTAGAACCATATTTGGAATGCGGCGGCTTGCCGCCGCTTTTCTTCCAACCGAATAACCTATCTGCGCGCAACCCCTTTAGAATCAACACCTAATGAAAGCCCGTAAGTGTTGATTCTAAAACACTTACACGAGCTCTAAGCCCTTTAAATGCAACACTTATGAAAAACGGGGGGGCCTTATGCTGACCAGCAATACTCCGAGTCTCCCCTGTACCACGGCCACCTTGCTTCCCCAGACGGCCCCCGAACAGACGCGCCCTTTCGCTGATCTCTGTTTTCTGATCTCTCCCAACCCAGAGTTGCTTTTTCCCCAACATCGGCCCAACAATAATGAAGAACTCCCGAATCGCGAGGTCACCATGCCCGAAGCCGTAATCGTCTCCGCCGTCCGCACTCCCGTCGGCCGCGCCTTCAAAGGCTCTCTCCGCGCCACGCGCCCGGACGATCTCGCCGCGCTGGCCATCAAGGAAGCACTTGCCCGCGTTCTCGGCCTCGACCCTAAGGAAATCGATGACGTCATCCTCGGCTGTGCCATGCCCGAAGGCGAACAAGGCATGAACGTCGCGCGCATCGCCTCCCTTCGCGCCGGACTCCCTGTCGAAACCAGCGCCATGACCATCAACCGCTTCTGCTCCTCCGGCCTGCAGGCGATCGCGCTCGCCGCCGAACGCATCCGTGCCGGCTCCGCCGAAGTTATCGTCGCTGGCGGGACCGAATCCATGTCCATGGTGCCCATGGGCGGCAACAAAGTTTCGCCCAATCCCTGGCTCGTCGATCACTCTCCCGACACTTACATTAATATGGGACTCGGCACGGAAAATATCGCCCGCAAATTCGGCATCACCCGCGAGCAAGCCGACCAGTTCTCCGCTGACTCCCACAAAAAAGCTCTCGCCGCCATAGCGGCCGGAAATTTCAAGGACGAAACGATTCCCGTCGAAGTGAAAATCACCGCGCTCCCCAACGGCAACGGCGCTTCCTCCAAGCCAAAGGGCGGGTCGGTGAAGCCCACAACGCAAACTTTTACTTTCGCGACCGACGAACTTCCGCGCGCCGACACGAATCTCGACGTCCTCGCAAAACTCAAACCCGCTTTTCATGCAAAAGGAACAGTCACCGCGGGAAATAGTTCGCCCATGAGCGATGGCGCCGCCGCGGCTGTCATCATGTCCGACGCTCGCGCAAAATCTCTGGGCTTGAAACCCCTCGCGCGCTTCGTCGCCTACACCACCGCCGGTGTTCTCCCTGAAGAATTCGGCATCGGTCCCGTTCGCGCCATTCCTAAAGCATTAAAGCTCGCCGGGCTCTCGCTCAACGACATCGCCGTCATCGAGCTCAACGAAGCCTTCGCCGCGCAATCTCTCGCCGTCATCCAGCAAGCCGGCCTCGACGCTTCCCGCGTCAATCCCAACGGCGGCGCCATTGCCCTCGGCCACCCCCTCGGCTGCACCGGTGCAAAACTCACCGCCACCATCATTCGCGAGCTCCAGCGCCGCAACGCCCGCTACGGCATGGTCACCATGTGTATCGGGGGAGGTATGGGCGCCGCCGGCATCTTCGAGCGCCTCTGACCTATGTAGTGGCCGGTCTTTAGACCGGTGCGTTCTGTTTCTGCTGTCGTGTTCTGGTTTTGTAGGCGCCGGGCTTTAGCCCGGCCCGCTTCACTGATGTCGCGTTGCCCTTGTCGCGGCGAATTCATCTCGCCATTTTTCTTTTCGCTTCGGCATTCAATCCTTGGGGGCCTCGATGAAACCACTACTGTGCTTCGCGCTGCTGCTTCTAACGTTTTCCTTGAACGCCCAGGCCCCCACCGCCGTCCCCATCCCCAAAGAGCCCCACCATCACCTCGTCCTCGAAAACGACTACGTCCGCGTCTTTCGCGTGAGCGTTCCCGCTCACGAAGCCACTCTTCTCCATCAACACGACGTCCCTTACCTCTACGTTTCGCTCGGCCCCGCCAATGTCATCAACGCCGTCCAGGGCAAACCCGAAACCCATCTCGTCATGGCCGACGGCCAACTCGGCTATTCCCCCGGCCACTTCGCCCACATCGCCCGCAACGAATCCGACCTCCCCTTTAACAACGTCACCATCGAATTGCTGAAACCGCAGGATGAGCCACACAATCGTTGCGCAAAAATCATCGACGCTCCCTTGAACGCCTGCCCCCAGTCGGAACTAAATCGCGATGCGATCGCGATGCGATCAATGCGCGTACCCGTACCCGTATTCGAGACGGATGAACTTCTCATCGAAGCACACCTCGTCGAAGCAAACGGAACTGCCTGGACCAAAACAGCGGGGCCCGAGCCCGCCCGCCTGTTAATCAGTCTCGGCGACGTCAAGCTGAAGGTTGGTTCTTCCGACCAGATGTGGACAAATATGCATCCCGGCGACGATATCTGGATTCAACCCGGGGCCCATTTGTCCGTCGTAAATCAGTCGCAGAATACGAACGCGCGATTCCTAGTTTTTGCTTTCAAGGACAGTGCTATAACCAAGAAACCTTGAGGCGCCTAGGATCTCCCTACCTTTTCTTCGCTTCGACGTGGACGAGCATCGTCTCCGGCGCGTCTTTCATGGTCATGAATTCTTCGCTCACCAGCGTTCCCGGGCCGGTAACCTTTGTTACGTTGCGCAATTTCACTGACCCGCCTTCGGCCGGAAACTCGAAGCGATACACCAGCGCGTCGCCCTCGAATTGTCCGGTCTCCACGACCGCGCCGGGGAAGTCGTTCCCGAATACGTAAGCTTTGTATGCTTTTTCCCTGGCGTCCCAGGTCATCACGATCAACCCTTCAAAATCGCCCACCGGCCCCTGCGAGTGAAACGAATTGACGAGCGATTGCCCGCCTGGCCCGAGTTTGCTTGTGTACACCCCGGTGTTCTTCCCGCCGTTCGGGGCGAACGCCGACTTCGGATACGTCTCGGTGTAGTCCCATTCGCCCAAATAAAATTTCAGCCGCTCCATCTCCGCCACGCCGGGCTTAGCCGCAGGCGCCGCGGGTATCGCCGGCTTCTCACCAGTTTTTTCCTGCAGTGCCGCCCACAGTGGAACGCTCAGCACCATCGCGATGGCAATCGCCACAATCATGCGGACACTTGGAGTGTTTTTCATGAGTCCTCCCCTGTGAAAACATTCTCTGTAGTTGCGTTCACCAGTCGTTCTCGAATTTCCTGATCGTGCCGTGCGAAATACTAAACGCGGACAGCCGGATTTGCACTTCGATTTTTCCAAGCGCTCTTTCGATGGCCACCCACAACAGCGCATCATTGAGTTCGCGCGCGCTGACGCAAAATCCACAAGTTGCCGGGCGGGCTGCAGAGATGATTCAGGCCGGGCTCGCATACCCCATGCCTGACAGGACGCTTCGCATAAAAGCAAAGCTGCCGCTCACTCCCGGCATGGGATCGTCGGGATGAATCTCATACTCTAGATCGACGAAGCCCGCGTACTTCGTGGTGATCAGGGCATCGAACATCCTGCGCACCGGGATGATTCCTTCTCCTACTGCGACCTGGCTGTCCTTGCTCTGGAAATCTGTGAGGTCCTTCATGTGCACGTTAAACAGCCTCGGGCCTACCTCGTGGATCGCCTGAACCACATCCGTGCCTGAGCGCGCCGTATGCCCGACGTCGATGCAGCACCCCATGCGCGGGTCCATGCCTTTTACCGCTTTCAATACCTCCAGAGGCGAAGGCCACAATTTATCTTCCGGCCCGTGATTGTGGATCGCGATGCGGATGTCGTACTCCTTTACGAACTTCTCAATTCGCGGGAGCGTTTCCGGTGCCGGGTCGCCCGCGACAATGACGGCAATCCCCGCGCGCTTGCAGTATTCGAACTTGCTCCGGATGTCCGCATCTTCGTCTTTTGTGAAATAGATAGTTCCGGCGGCATGGAGGCTGATGCCCGCGGCGGCGTAGTCGGCCAGCGCAGCCGCCTCCAGCTTCGCATCCATGGGGAGATGATCTTTAACATCTTTGGCATTCAGCGCGAACACCTTGAGTTGCTTCATGAAGACGATCAGCTGCGCGCGGCTGAAATTGCGGAAAGTGTAGCTGGCCAGACCCAAGCGAATGGGCGACGGTTCGCCAGCTGATGGCTGTTGCTGAGTGAATGCGATGAGGTCGCTCGAAGCAGCCAACGCTCCCACAGCGAATGCGCCGGAGCGAACGAAATTGCGACGAGTGAAGTTATGGTTCATAGTCGGCCAATCACAAGGGCTGATTTCAAATCCTGCTTACACCCTGTAGAAAAAGATCCTTTCCTTATTTCCTTACATAGGAAAACTCGCCGCATTCTCACGCGCGCGGTTCCCAGCCCTTCTCGTATTCGCGCCCCCACATCTTCATCGCTTCAGGGTCGTTCTGGATGCGCCCGTCCTTTGTGTCCAGATGCAATTCGCGATTAACTTCCCAGGCGATATTGGAAAGCTGCAGCATCGTAACGGCGACGTTTCCGGCCGAGATCGGAGCGTTGAGCTTCTCGCCCTTACGGATTGCCGCGATGAAGTTCGCGAAGTGGGCGTCGGTCATGGAATCGCGCCCGAGGGTGTCGGAAGATGAAGTCTGACTGCCAACCTTAAATTCGCCGGTTTTCTTGCCATTAAGGTTGTAGATCTCGTAGCCGTCGCGATCCACAAGGACGGTGCCGGTTGTTCCCATGATGGCCGAACCACGATCACGCCCGTAAAATTTCATACCCTGGCAACTCTTGCCCTCCCACGACAACAGCTTGTCTTCGTACTCGAAGCTGGTTACCAGCGTGTCGTAAAACTGCCAATCGTCTTTGAACTGGTATCTCCCGCCCGACGAAGTGACCCGCTTGGGATAGTCAACGCCCAGCGCCCAGCGGCAGACATCGACTTCATGCGTGCCATTGTTGAGTGCTTCACCGGTGCCATAAATCCTGAACCAATGCCAGTTATATGGGTGCACATTGTCCCGATAGGGACGGCGCGGCGCCGGACCTTGCCAGAGTTCCCAATCCAGTTGCGCCGGCACGGGCACTTCTTTGCCTGTGCCGATGGACTTTCTCACATTGCTGTACCAGGCTTTTGCGTAGTACGGCCTCCCAATGATGCCTTCGTGAATCTTTTGGACGATATCGATGGTGTAAGTTGAGGAGCGCTGCTGGTTGCCCATCTGCACCAACTTTTGATACTTCTGCTGCGCCTGGACCAGCATCTCGCCTTCGGCGGGATTATGGCTGCACGGCTTTTCCACATAGACGTGCTTGCCCGCTTGCAATCCGGCAATGGCCATCGGTGTATGCCAATGGTCGGGACTGGCAATGGTGATGGCGTCCACCTCCTTGTGCTCAAGTATTTTGCGAAAGTCTTTTTCCGTCGCAGGCGCCTCACCCATCTCCTGGCGCGCGCTGTCAGCAAATTTCTTGAGAATGTCGCTGTCCACATCGCAGACATGCGAAATGCGGGCCGCACTCTTGTTGGCCTTGAGCGACGCGAGATGGGCATAGCCCCGCCCGTTGAGGCCGATAACCGCAAAATTCAGCCGATCGTTGGAGCCGAGGATCTGGCTATAGCTCTTCGCCGTTGTTCCCACGGCAAGCCCCGCCGCGCTTATTGCAAGTGCATCGAGAAACTCACGTCGTGTAACCATCATTTTCCTTTGGCGACCGGCCGGGGCTGCTGAGCCGCAAACTGCTAGAATAGGTGCTGATCATCAGGAGATGCCTACTACTTTCCCCAGTCGCCAGAGCCCGTCTATCCTTAATATGTTGGGACGCATCCGCCGCAGGCGCAGTATACATCCGCCTGCAATATTCTTGGGCCCATCAAGAGACTGGCGACAGAATGGCCCCTGACCAAGCGGCCAGGTCTGCACCGGTAACTTTTAAAGGCGTCAAACATTTCGGGAATCCAAAATCCTTTCGCGGAGCATCATAATACGAGGGTGGTGATGCTTATGCGCAGATGCACGCCTTGGGGAGTCTGGCTAAGCCTCGGTTTGCTGCTTTGGGGATTTCCAACATTGGCCCAGTCTCAGCAGCCTCCGATTGCGCCGGGAACGGAAAGTGAAGCGGCGGACGCGCCGGGAACCCGTACGTCGGGCCGCGAGCGATTGCCCGCGCAACAGGAGACGGGAAGCATCAGCGGGACCGTGGTTGATCAAAGTGGAGGAGTGGTCGCTGGAGTCCGGGTAAAACTTACACGCGACGATCAATACCCAGACCAGGAAGTGTTCTCCGGCGGCGATGGGCAATTTTCTTTCCCCAATATCCCACCCGGGCCCTTCCAGATCATCATCTCCTCAGCGGGCTTCGCCACGCAGACGTCGTCGGGAATCCTGCGTTCCGGGGAGACCTATGTTGTCCCGGATATCGCCTTGACGGTGGCCACCGCAATCACGGAAGTGCGGGTCGTGCCTTCACGGGTGGACATAGCGGAAGAGCAGATCAAGGCGCAAGAGCAGCAGCGCGTCCTCGGCGTCGTTCCAAATTTTTATGTCACCTACATTCATGATGCAGTTCCTCTCTCCCCGAAGCAAAAGTTCGAGCTTGCCTGGAAGACGTCGGTGGATCCGGTCACATTCGGCCTGACCGCGGCCATCGCGGGAATTGAGCAGGCGCAAGGTAGATTCAGCGGATACGGGCAGGGTGCAGACGGTTTCGCGAGGCGTTACGGCGCCGCCTACGGGGATTTTGTGACCAGCACGCTTATTGGCAGCGCGATTTTGCCGTCGCTCTTCAAACAGGATCCACGCTATTTTTACAAAGGAACCGGAAGCAAGCGATCACGGATTCTGTATGCGATCGCGAATTCGGTGATCTGCAAGGGAGACAATGGACACTGGCAGGCCAATTATTCGGGTATTCTCGGCGGTCTTGCCTCCGCCGGTATTTCGAATCTCTATTATCCGCCGGGCGATCGCAACGGAGCGGCATTAACATTCGAAAACACGCTGGTTCAGATTGGCGCAGGCGCCGCCGCCAATATCATCCAAGAATTCGTTATCCGGCGGTTGACGCCAAATGCTCCCGGCCACAATTCGTCCAAACCCTAATGCCTGTTAGGAACGGCATTGCTTGTCCTTGTACACGGAGGCGACTGGGACGAAGGGGCTTAAGGAAGTCATAAACCGCCGCCAGATCTCTGCCTAAATCAGATACCTCCTCGGCTACCAAAAATCGCTATAGCCGGCTTCGGCGACGAAGGATACTTCTGGGGCACACAAAAAAACTGAGGGCAAGCCCGCTTTAGGTTGGGGCTTGCCCTCAGACCGGGGTGCAGCAGGTGGGGGCTACTTGCGGAGTTCAGCAATGAGGACGTGCTCGGTTGACGCGCGATTCTGAGCGAGCAGCTCATCCTTCGAAGGCGCCGGGATCGAGTAGCGGAACTGCACGCCGAGATCGGCGGAGTACATTTCGCTAACGAAGTAAGCGTCGCCACGGCGCTCGATGGTCAATTGGCTCGGCTGGCTCTTGGAGCCGGTGGAGGTCGCGATTGTCACGATAATCGCGGCGGCATCTTTCCCGCGAACGACCATCTTGTTCGGCGATGCGGCGCTCTCCATCGAAAAGGTGTACTCGCCGGCGGGCAATACGGCGCCTTGCCAGTGAACTTCATTTGGCAGAGTAAAACTGCCCTGCCAGGCATTTTGCGCAGAGACGGGCTTCGCGGAAGCGCAAACGGCAGCCAGTCCAACAGCGGCCATTGCCAATAAACGAATTCGATTGGTTTTCATGATGAATCTCCTTTCAAAACCGATTTCCTTTTTATGCCTCACGCTTTGCTCTTGGAAATCACACAATGGAGAGAGCATTTGACGTGCCAGGAGAACGCGCATTTTCCTTGCGTTTGTGTTTACCGGCAGAAGTAGTTGATGCAAAGAGACATGGGTGTGAATTTGCAGCCCTCGGAACAGGATCCGCCTGTTCTGCAAACAAAAAAATGCTATCCGAACGGATAGCGGGACTATCGATTCGGATATGGCGTGGTCCAAAGATTGGATTGTCGCGGCTCTGATCCTGCGCCGAGACATTCGAACGCCCGCGTTCGCTAGTGGCAATTGCGGTACAGACCTGGAATTGTGGCCAGCTGCCCCAGGAATAAAACGGCCCTCAGCTGTGGTTCCGCCGAAGGCCGTTTGGGGTGATGCGTATGGAAGCGTAATTCGTTCAGTGCAAGTTACAGGCCGAAAACCGGTGCGGTTCCTTGGTTGCTATGTCGGAGGTGACGCAACCGAAAAAGCCAACGAGGCCAGGCGCTCCTGCGTAACCCAAATACGCATCAGTGTCGAAAATATCCTCGAGGGATTTCAGCAAGGAGTAGTGGTTGAAAGGGGTATTGGAAACCGTGCCAGGCTCGAGAAAGGGAGATAGAAGCACGGCGCCGGTCCGATCACCACCATAGCTCTGAAAAGTCAGGCTGACAGTCGAAGTGATATTGGTGGACTGCGGAAAGGGTGCCAGGTTGGGACCAGGCTGTTCGTTGCAACAGAAAAGTCCCGGGGCAAAAATGGAGAGACCCGTCGCGGTCGGCTGAACCGTCAGTCCCCCCTCATCAAAAGCAATGACGATGAGACCGTCACGCTGATAGGCGGTAGAAGCAGTAATGAGAGGAATCCATTTTTGGAGAAACGCATCGGCGGAGACAAGGCCGCCCGGTTGGCCGTTCTTGCAGGGAGCGTCATGGCCATCGTTGCAGAGATTGGGAGTAATGAAGACAAAGCTTGGCGTATCGGACTCGTGTTGGAGGTCCTGAGGCAACAGATTCAGATTGACGACGTGAGAAGCGCAATCGGGTGAGTCGATGATGGAATGGAAATAGACGAAGGGATTATGGCGAGAAGCATATTGATCACCGAGAGGAACGGCGGCCGATGGAGCTTCTGAGGATTGCGTAAGATCGACGGAATTGAGAGCAGGGTGGCCGCACGTGGCCGATTCGCGGGAAGGATCATTGCCCATGTCCTCCATGTAGCCGCGCCAAGTCTTGCCGATGGCGTTCAATTGGTCGGGGAGGGTCTTAATGGAGGCGGGATAGACACACCCACTGCCAATGGCCTGACCATCAGCAGTAAGACCGGTCAGTGCAAAATCCTGAAAGACCTGACAATCATTGCGCGTCTGAGGGGTAGCCGCTTGTCCGCTGATCATGGCAACGTAGTTGTCCAAGCTCACGTGGCCCGTGCCGTAATATTGGGTCAACAGAACGCCTTGACTGGGCAGCGTCTTGGAAAGGAACGGGGCCTTGGAGTTGGGGCCAAAGGTAACGTCAAACCCTTCGTTTTCCAGAATGATGACAAAAACGTGCTTAATGCGATGGTGGGAGTCATCGGAATGGTTCGGTGACGCGAGGGTCTTGGCAGGGACTATTCCGAGAACCGCCGTCAAGAACAAAAGCAGCCAGAGTCGCTTGATCGTTGTCACTATCTCCTCCAGGGATTTGGATGATTTCAAAATTGAAACGAACGAAATTGTCCTTATACAGGCGCAGGCGAGCCGCCGGGAAACAGGATAAGTGAGGATTGTTACTGCGGGATTACCACGGCGTGGAGCTTGTTTGAACGAGTGAGCAGTAAGGAGTTGCGTGGTGGCAGGGGGAGAGCGCCATCCCCCCTAGACCGCAGAAAGCCCATGCTCTTCCATTCTTGCCAAGAGTTGGCGTTGAGGCATCCAATCGGTAGACTCTCGATAGCGGTAAAGGAGATAGCCATGTCAATACGGCCAGTGAAGCGGTTGATCAAGTCCAAGCCGACGATGGAGGGGGCGGGAGTGCACCTAAGGCGCGCGTTTGGCTTTGGGAATACAACGGAGTTTGATCCGTTTTTGCTGCTGGATGATTTTCGCAACGATGTCCCGGAGGATTATCTGGCGGGATTTCCGTGGCATCCACACCGCGGGATCGAGACGATCACGTATGTACTGGCGGGGACGGTGGAACACGGCGACAGCATGGGGAACCACGGTGCGATCGCCGCTGGAGATGTGCAGTGGATGACGGCGGGAAGCGGGATCATTCACCAGGAAATGCCTAAGGGCGACCACGCCGGGCGGATGCACGGGTTTCAGTTGTGGGCGAATCTGCCGTCGTCGCTGAAAATGACGCCGCCGCGCTATCAAGAGGTGAAGGCACCGGAAATTCCGGAGATCAAGGACGACGATGGGACGCAGGTGCGCGTGGTTTGCGGGAAATTCTGGGGGAAGACCGGGCCCGTAGATGGCATCGCCGCCGATCCCATTTATCTGGATGTGTCCGTGCCGCCTGGGCGGAGGAAGACATTGCCAGTGGGAATGACGCGGCACGCCTTCGCGTACGTTTTTGCGGGAGACGGAAAATTCTGCAACGCGTCAGAACCGTTGTCGGTGCCGACGGAGCCGGTGAGCTGGGCAGACACGAAGCCTCCCGCGGAAGCGGACAACCGCTCGCTGGTGCTGTTCGATAGCGGCGACGAGTTGATGGTGCAGGCGGGCGAGGAGGGCATCCGGTTTCTGCTGGTATCCGGCAAGCCGCTGGAAGAGCCCGTGGCGTGGTACGGCCCGATCGTGATGAACACGCAGGAACAGCTGCGGCAAGCATTCCATGAGCTTGATAAAGGAACGTTTCTGAAGCAGAAGGCGGGGGGAGCGGGCGGATAGAGTTGTCGATTTTGGGGGTTTCCGTTCGACTAACCTGCAGGAGGCAAGACCATGCAATACCTGATGCTGATTTATCACTCGGAAGCGGGATTTGAGAAAACAAGTGAGACGGGCTTGGCTGCCATCTACCAGGAATATGGGCAATTGAGAGAAGAGCTGTCCGCAAAGGGCAAGTTTGTGGGCGGCAACCAGCTTTTGCCAACGACCGTGGCGACGACGGTCAGGGTACGTGAAGGCAAACGTGTGGTGACGGACGGGCCGTTTGCGGAAACCAAGGAGCAACTAGCCGGCTATTTTCTTGTGAATGCCGATGATTTGGACGAAGCCATCGCCATCGCGGCGCGGATTCCCTCGGCCCGCAACGGGACGATTGAGGTGCGTCCGATTGCGGTTCGCGGGAAAGCAGTGCAAGCGTAGAATTCACGATCGTTAAATGTTCCGAAACGGCGCAACGCTCTTTGCGTTGAGTGCGACGAAGCGCTGGGGCAAAGAGCGGCGCCGAACTTCCTTCCTCATGGATTTTGAAAAACTGCATCGCGAGGAGTCGGGACGGATTCTGGCGACATTGATTCGTCTGCTGGGAGATTTTGACCTGGCGGAGGAGATGCTGCAGGAAGCCTATGCGGTTGCGCTGCAGAAATGGCCCGCGGAGGGAACGCCGGCGAATCCGCGCGCCTGGCTGGTCAGCACGGCGTGGCACAAGGCTATTGACAGGCTGCGGCGCGGCCAACGATTCGAACGCAAGGCGGAAGAGATTGCGAAGGCCGCTGAGCTTGCCGTGCAGCCGGAGAGCGGTCGGGAAGAACAAATGCTTTCGGATGACCGGTTGCGCTTGATCTTCACCTGCTGTCACCCATCGCTGCCGATGGAAGCGCGGGTGGCGCTTACGCTTCGAACTGTTTGTGGAATCACGACCGAAGAAATTTCGCGGGCGTTTCTGGTTCCCGTGGCCACGATGGCCCAGCGCCTGGTGCGGGCGAAGGGGAAAATTCGCGAAGCGGGGATTCCCTATCGAGTGCCTTCGCAGGAAGAGTTACGCGACCGGCTGGATGGCGTGCTGCTGGTCGTTTATCTGATATTTAATGAAGGCTATTTAGCCAGCAGTGGCGATGCGCTGGTCCGGCGGGAACTCTGCGCGGAAGCTATCCGGCTGGGGCGTGTCCTGTCTGGACTTCTTCCTCAGCAGGCAGAGGCGCAGGCACTGCTGGGCCTAATGTTGCTGCACGATTCACGACGCGACGCGCGCGTGAGCGCAGGCGGCGATCTGGTATTGCTGGATGAACAGGACCGCAGTCTTTGGCACCAGGAGCAGATTGAAGAAGGAACGAAACTGGTGGAAACGGCGCTGCGACACGGAGCCGTGGGCGTATACGCTCTGCAAGCTGCGATCGCGGCGCTGCATGCCAATGCAAAAACTGCGAAGGATACGGACTGGCCACAGATTGCGGCTCTGTATGACGCACTTTTGAGAACGCACGCATCGCCCGTGATCGAAGTGAACCGAGCGGTGGCAGTGGCAATGGCTCGCTCCCTCGAACAGGGGCTGGCGCTACTTGACGAACTTGAGCAGCGAGAGGAGCTGGGAGAATTTCACCTACTTCCCGCCGCACGAGCAAATCTGTTGCGGCGTCTTGGACGAAAGCCCGAAGCGGCAGAAGCGTATCGGCACGCTCTGACGCTCGCGACTAATGACATCGAACGGCGATTCCTGCGGCGCAGACTGGCGGAGATTGAATACCTGAGCGAGGCACCAGATTAAAGAGGAGAGCGGTCCGACTCAGAGGCAGGCCCTACAAAATATAAGGTTCAAGAGGTAGCGCGTCCCCAAATGCAGATCTTACGGCGCGGAGACCAAGGGCAGTTCGATGAAGGTGGCTTGGCCGGGGGCGTGGTAGATGCGTTGGGTGGCTTTGCGGAAGTCGTTGGGCTTGGCCCAGAAAATGTTGGGGACGAAAGTTTGTGGATTGCGGTCGTAGAGCGGGAACCAAGTGGACTGGATCTGGACCATGATGCGATGGCCGGGCGGGAAGACGTGATTCGCAGTAGGAAGCGCGAAGCGATAGAGCAGCGGCTTATCTGACGCGAGTGCCTTCGGCGTTTCGAAACTTTCGCGGTAGCGGCCACGGAAAATGTCGGCGGCAACCATGAGTTGATAGCCGCCCATTTCTTGTTGCGCGCCGACTTCGTCGGGGTAAAGATCGATTAGCTTGACGACCCAGTCGGAATCAGTGCCGCTGGTGGAAGCAATCAAGTTGGCGACTGGTTGGCCGCTGATTTTCATCGGGGCGGTCAGCGTGTCAGATACGAATGAGATGACGTCGGGACGGCCGGAGACTCCACGCTGGTCATCAACGAGCCATTCCCTCCACGGCACATTGCCGGCAAAACCGACGGGATGGCTGGGACGCCCGCTAAAGGGCACGGGCTTGGCGGGATCGGAAACATATTCCTCGAAGGGAGCTCCGCCCGCCGCAGGCGCGGTGAAGCTTAATTGCAATCCGGGATTGAGGTAGAGCGGCGTTGGTTTCACAGTGCAGCCGCTGACGCACCCGGCGGGCCACGCCGGCAAACGCCGCCAGGTGTTTGTGCCGGTTTCGAACGCGGTCACTGGCGCGACATTGCTCTCGGGCGCGCCGTCTTTCAAATAGTGCGCCAGGAAGGGCGCGAGAATTTCTCTGCGGAAATACAACCCGGTGTCGCTGTCGAATTTCACTGCGCCCAGTGAACTGCCATCTCTGATTTCCTGCCCGTGGTGCCAGGGACCCATGACAAGAAATACCATGTCATTGTTTGTGTCTTTAGGCTTGATCGCTTTATAGACCGCCATGGCGCCATAAATATCTTCCTGATCCCAGAAGCTGTCTACGAGCATCGTCGGAACTTTGAGCGGCTGCCCGGCAAGGATTTTGTCCATGGCTTGCTGCTGCCAAAAGCTGTCATACGCCGGATGAGCAAGAAGCTTTTGCCAGAAGCCAACTTGTTCGAGGCCTCGGCGGCGCCCGAGTTCGCCCGCCGAGCCGGCTTGCAGATACATATCGTAATCGTCGTAGTTGCTGGTCCACCAAAGCTCGTCATTCTTGCGCGTAGCATCCTGTTCGTAGATATAAGGCAGGTTCAGCTCGCGAAAAGCGCCGTAGTGAAACCAGTCATCGCCCATCCAGCCGTCCACCATGGGATTCATCGGCACAGAGACCTTGAGCGCGGGATGCGGATTGATCAGCGCCATCAACGGCAAGAAACCGTCGTAAGAAATGCCGAGGATGCCGACCTTGCCATTGCTCTCCGGGATATTTTTCACCAGCCAATCGATAGTGTCGTAGGTATCCGTGGCGTGATCGACGCTCGTGGGATTGAGCGGGCCGCGGAGCGGGCGGTTCATCACGTAGTCGCCTTCGGAACCATATTTGCCGCGGACATCCTGAACAACGCGGATGTAGCCGCCTTCGAGGATCACTTCGAGGACGTTGTCATAGCCATGGAGGCTGGGCCCGAGATGCGAGCTGTGCTCATGAGTGGTGAGATCAGTCGCGTCATATGGCGTGCGGGTGAGGAGGATGGGCTCGTTCTTGGCACCTTTGGGGACGAGAATGACCGTGTGGAGCTTCACCCCGTCGCGCATGGGGATCATCACGTCACGCCGGATGTAATCGAAACTCGTGGTGACGGGTGTGAATTGGGCGGGCGATTCGCTGGGCAAGGATGTGGCAGGTGATGGCGGCGGAGTCTGAGCCGCAGAGGTACAAGCGAAAACGAGAACGCCGAGTAAGGTTGAGAGCAAAGTTAGGGCGCGAACGCAAGAAATCGACTTCATCAGAGTTCCCCAGTGATGCGTGGAATGGTCGTGGATTATACCCCGAATTGGCTTGCTCGCCACTTTCGGAACGTGAGCCGGAGTATCGCACCATGATGGAAAATGATTCCGATACAGGCAATTTAACGGTGTTTACTGCGCCGTTCGGCAGGAGTAAAATGGGTCGATACGGTTGGTGCTACCCGCCTCAGACAAGCGCTTGACCGAATCGTGTTTGCAGCCATTCCCTTCTAGGAGCGACCCCATATGGCGACGGCTACTCTCACCAAGCCCGCGGCAAAAGGCGGCAGTTTTCTGCTGGAATCGGCGCAGCCCGGCGACGTCTTCACGCCCGCGGATTTGACCGACGATCAGAAGCTGATCGGCCAGACCGCCGAGGAGTTTGTGCTCAAGGAAGTTTTCCCGCTCATCAAAGATCTCGAGAATAAAAAGCCCGGTTTGATGCCCGAGTTGGTGAAAAAAGGCGGCGAAGTCGGCCTGATGGGCGGCGGGGTCCCGGAAGAGTATGGCGGCGCAGGCCTCGATAAGATTGCCACTACCGTCCTCACGGAAAAACTTTCGATCTACGGCGGCTTTGCGGTGACGCATGGCGCCCACGCTGGCATTGGCACCTTGCCTATCGTTTACTTCGGGACAGAAGCACAGAAGAAAAAATATCTGCCGAAGCTCGCTACCGGGGAATGGATTGGCGCGTACTGTCTTTCCGAGCCGCAGGCAGGGTCCGACGCGCAGAATTCGCTGACGCGAGCGCAGCTCAACCCCGAAGGCACGCACTATATTCTGAATGGGCAAAAGATGTGGATTACCAACGGCGGCTTCGCCGATATCTACATCGTGTTTGCGAAGATTGACGGCGACAAATTCACAGCGTTCATCGTAGAGCGCACCTTCCCCGGATTCAAGCCCGGCAATGAAGAGCACAAGATGGGAATCCACGGCAGTTCGACGACACCGATTTTTCTGGAAAACTGCAAGGTCCCGAAGGAAAACCTGCTGCACGAAATCGGTCGCGGACACATTGTGGCTTTCAACATTTTGAACGCCGGACGCTTCACCCTGGGCGCTTCCGCCGTCGGCGGCTCGAAGTATGTGCTTATGACTTCTTCAAAGTACGCGAAGGAGCGCAAAGCCTTTGGCAAGCAGATTGGTGAGTTCGGCTTGATGAAGGAAAAACTGGCGGAGATGGCCATCCAGATTTTCGCGGTGGAGTCGATGGTGTACCGCTCGGCCGGAAATATCGAGGCGGCTATGGCCGCGGCTTCGGGGTCCGGCGACAAAATCCAGAATACGATGAAGGTTCTGGAGGAATACGCCATCGAGAGCTCCATCGCCAAGGTTTACGGCAGCGAAATGCTCGATTTCGTGGTGGACGAAGGGGTGCAAATTTTCGGCGGCTACGGTTTTCACGAAGACTATCCCGTGTGCCGCGCGTATCGCGACTCACGCATCAACCGCATATTCGAGGGCACCAACGAAATCAACCGCATGCTGATCATCCAGATGCTCATGAAGCGAGCGATGGGTGGGCAGCTCCCGCTGATCCCCGCGGCCATGAAGCTCGCGGACGAGATTCTTGCCGGACCGTCGTTTGAGGAAGCACCGGAAGGCGTACTCGCCGCAGAAGCGCGCGTGGTCGCCAACGCCAAGAAAATGTTCTTGCAGGCGGCCGGCGGCACCGTACAGAAATTCCGCGAAAAGCTCTCCGACGAACAGGAATTGATCGGCGCCCTTTCGAACGTGGTCATGGAAATATATGCCATGGAGTCCTGCCTGCTCCGCGCACAAAAAGCTGCCGCGGCGAAGGGCGAATCCGCAACGCAGACGATGATCGACGCGGCACGCGTCTTCATCAGCGATGCCGCCGAGCGCGCCGAGCATGAAGCCAAGCGCGCCATCGCCGCTGTTCACGACGGCGACATGCTCACCACACAGATGGCCGTCCTCAAGCGCTTCGCAAAGCGTACGCCGGTCGACACCATCGCCCTGCGCCGCCGCGTCGCCGCGGCCGTCCAGTCACAGGACCGCTACCCATTGGAAGGCCGCTAGCGATCTCGCAGTCTAGAAACACAAGATCGCCGTACATAGCGGTTCAGGGACGAATTGTTGAGGGACTGCCCACGAGCGGATCCGTAGAGTCACTCGCGTTCGAATCAGCAGGTTGTGAATCGGCAAGATTTCGAGTGCGGTAATTCTGCCCCGTGCCTGCCAGGGCACGCATCCACACTGGCGGGCTTGTTCCTTAGAAGATTCCAATAAACTGAATTCAGGAAAAGGACTGTCTGCATCGCGAAAGAACGGCCAAGAATGCCCCGTAAACCCTTACTTCTTGCGCTTTTAATCGTCGCGCTACACGTCTGCGAAGCCACGACCTTGGGAACGTCTGCGCTCGGCACGTTCCTCGCGAACTGCTTGCAAATCTCCGCGTGCGCCTTTGCTGCCGTGACGGCTTACCAGGCGCACCGCCGTGGGCAGGGCCTGAGCCGCCCTTTTTGGCTACTCGTCTCCATCAGCTTCGTCATTTGGGCGGCCGCGAATATCGGCTGGATGTACCACGAAATTGCCTGGCACACGCCTCCCCCCACGACTTCCATCGTGCGCATTCTGTTTGGCATGCAAAACATGTTTCTTGCCATGGCGCTGTTTCTTGATCACGAAAAAGATGCATCGTCGCTCGATGCGGAATCCATCCTTGATTTCATTCAGATTGCCATCGTCTTCTTCCTGATCCTGCTTCAATTCTATTATCTGCCAGCGCGGCATTTTGAGGCTCCGGCCGCGATGTTGCTGGGTGTCCGCGTAAAGACTACGGAAGATCTTCTGCTTGTCGCTCTGGCGCTGCTTCAGGCGGTGCGCGCGCGGGCTCCGCACATTCGCAAATTGTATGTTGGGCTTGCAGTCTACCTCCTGGCTTCCAGCGCGGGCCCATCCTTTGCAGCCTATGTGCAGAGCGTGAGGCCGTCACCGACCGGAACATTCCTGGACCTGGCTTGGACGCTCCCGCTTCTGGTCGGCGCATTGTGGGCGGCACAGTGGCGGCCCTACCCTGTGGCGGAACCAGCCGTACGGCTGCGGGCAAAAACGTTTGGGGAGTTGATGCTCACGAACGCTACGCTGGCTCTCGGACCGCTCATTGTGCTTTTGCAAATTTCCCAGATTGGATCAGAATGGCGCCTCGTCCGCTTTTCGCTTCTGGGCATTTCGATTCTGTGTTTTGCCGCCAGACTGGGCTTGAGCGAATTCCGCTTTGCGCAGAGCTCCGACGTAACCCAGCAGCACACTCTCGCGATGGAAGCGGCAGCTGACGGCATTTCCATTCTTAAGGCGCCTGGGGAAGTGGTCTACGCGAACTCCGCTTTCGCCAGGATGCTGGCAATTGAACACCCGCGAATGCTGCTCGGCAAAACGTGGCGAGAGATCTACGATCGCCGCGACGTCGCTCTCCTCGAGGAGCAGATTCGCGAAGTGCTCGCAAAATCCGGCAAGTGGTCGGGACAAGTTTCTCTGCGCCGTCGGGACGGCAACAGGATTCCCATCGAAATGACCATTACGGTCATGCCTCAAGGCGGCACCGTGTGCGTGGCCCGTGACATTACCGAACGCCTGGCTACCGAACGTGCCCGTACGGAGACGGAAGCGAAATACCGTACGCTGATCGAACAGGTGGCGGCCGTCAGTTACATTGCCGAACTCGGCCTCCATGGTGTGTGGCACTACGTCAGCCCACAAGTCGAATCTATCTTTGGCTATACGCCGGACGAATGGCTTTCCGGATCGGCTCAGTGGATTCGCTTCATTCCCGAGGAAGATCACCCAATCGTCAAAGCGGCAGAAGAAGCGTGCATCAGCGCCCGGAGCTTTCAGGCCGAATACCGCATCGTGCGCAAGGACGGCCAGATCATCTGGGTCAGTGACACTGCCGTGGTGGTTCCCGGAAGCGATAACCATCCGCTGATGGAAGGTATCATCGTTGATATCACCGAGCGGAAAGCGCTGGAGAATCAGTTGCAGCAAGCGCGGAGGATGGAAGCCGTCGGACGGCTCGCCGGCGGCATCGCGCACGACTTCAACAATCTTCTCACCATCATCAAGGGCTATGTGGAAATGGCCACGAATCGCGCCGCGAGTCAGCCGGAGCTGCGCGGCGATTTGCAACACATCGGGGATGCTTCCGAGCGGGCGGGAGCGCTGGTGCGGCAGTTGCTGGCCTTCAGCCGCAAGCAGGTCCTGAAACCAAAAGTACTCGATCTCAACAGCATCGTTCTGAATCTGGACAAGCTCTTGCGCCGCCTGCTTGCCGAAGTCATCGAAATGAAAACCGTCGTGGGGAAAGATATTGGCGCGGTCAAAGCCGATCCTGGCCAGATCGAGCAGGTCATCATGAATCTGGTGGTAAACGCGCGCGATGCCATGCCCAAGGGCGGCAGGATTCTCATTGAAACCTCAAATGTCGAGCTCGACGAGACCTACGCGCAGGATCACGCCACTGTGCGCCCCGGCCGCTACGTCATGCTCGCCGTCACCGACACCGGCATCGGCATGGCAGCCGACACGGTCGCTCACATTTTCGAGCCTTTCTATACTACCAAGGAGAGCGGCCGCGGCACGGGTCTAGGACTGTCCACCGTTTATGGCATCGTCAAGCAGAGCGGCGGATATATCTGGGTGTACAGCGAGCCTGGAAAAGGTACAAGCTTCAAAGTTTATCTGCCGCGAGTCGATGATCGCGTCGAGGCCGCGTCGACCGTGGAAGCTCCCGGAGCTCCCGCTCGCAATGGCAACGAGACGATCCTGTTAGTGGAGGACGAACCTGCCGTTCGAGAGCTGACCCGCATGGTTCTGGCCGGCCGCGGATATTCCATCCTGGAGGCCCTGAATCCGCAGGACGCGGAGCGCCTGGCTGGAAGCCACCGCGGGGAAATTCATCTCTTGCTCACTGATGTGGTGATGCCCGGAATCAGCGGACGCGAGCTTGCCAAGCGGCTCACCGCGCGTCATCCCCATCTTCGCGTCCTGTATATGTCCGGTTATACCTACAACGTGATCGCAGAGGATGGCACTCTCGAAGAAGGTATTTCGTTCCTGCAAAAACCATTCACGCCCCAGGCGCTTACACAAAAAGTCCGCGAGACGCTCGACCGCGTTTCGGCAAGATAAAACGCAGCACTTCCCGGTGTTTGAATCGCGGTAACAGAAATTGCCGGCTTGTTATTGCCTCCAGCCGCTGCCCACAAAAGCCAAATGGCGGTGATGCTCAAGGCGGAGTACAATCTTTCTCCTGCAAAATCCGTGAGGAATTTTTAAATGAAAAGCAAAGTTTGGACCGGCCTGCTGTGTCTTATCGCGGGAATGTTGTTGTTCGCCTACTTTTGCGGTGCACAAGGTAAACCCGCCGCGGATCTGATCATCACGAATGCCAAAATCTGGACTGTGGACAAATCTGAGCCAAATGCGCAAGCCGTAGCCATGCTAGGCGATCGCATCGCCGCCGTCGGTTCGAACGCGGAAATCGATGCCTGGCGCGGCCCTCATAGCCAGGTGATCGACGCTGGTGGAAAACTCCTCCTCCCGGGCTTCAACGACTCCCACGTGCATTTTGTCTCCGGGGGGATTCAGCTCGACAGCGTCGATCTGAAAAATGCCGCCAGCCCGCAGGAATTTGCCCGGCCGATCGGCGAACGCGCCAAGCGAACTCCCAGGAACGAGTGGATCGTGGGAGGCAACTGGGACGAAACCAAGTGGAACCCGCCGAACATTCCCGTCAAAGAGCTCATCGATTCGCTCACGCCGGACACCCCCGTTTTTGTAACACGCTACGACGGGCACATGGGTCTGGCCAATTCTGTAGCGCTTCGCCTCGCGGGAATTACCGCGAAAACTCCTGATCCGCCTGGCGGCACCATCGTCCGTGACGCTCAGGGAAATCCCACCGGCGCATTGAAAGACGCCGCGATGGACTTCATCTTCAAAGCCATCCCGCCGCGCACGCACGATCAGCGCGTCAAGATCATCAAGCGCGCCATGGCCTACGCGAGCTCGCTCGGCGTCACCAGCGTGCAGCATATGGGGCCGGATTACGAAGACATCTCCGTCTACGCCGAACTCCTCCAGCGCGGCGAGCTGACGGTCCGCATTTACGCTGCTCCGCTGATCCCCCAGGTGGACGACCAGGCAAAAATCGGGATTCGCCACGCGTTCGGCGGTCCGTATTTGCGCATTGGCGCGCTGAAATCATTTGCCGACGGCTCGCTCGGCTCCGGCACCGCTTATTTCTATGAACCATTTCTGAACCAGGGCGAGAATCGCGGCCTGCTCTCCGATGAGATGCAGCCAATTTCTCTCATGCGCGAACGGATGCTCAAGGCCGACGCCGCCGGGTTGCAACTTTGCACGCACGCGATCGGCGATCACGGCATCTCGATCATTCTCGACCTCTATTCAGACGTTGTCCAAGCACATGGCGAAACCGACCGGAGATTTCGCATCGAGCATGCGCAACACATGGCTGCGAAGGATTTCGACCGTTTCGCGCGGCTGCACGTAATCGCTTCCGTGCAACCGTACCACGCCATCGACGATGGGCGCTTCGCGGAAGCGCACATCGGCCGCGATCGCTCCAGCCGCACCTACGCTTTCCGCACTTTTCTCGACCATGGCGTACGCCTGGCGCTTGGCACGGATTGGGAAGTGGCGCCGCTCGATCCTATGCAAACCGTCTACGCCGCCGTGACCCGTGCTACCCTCGACGGCAAGAATCCCGGCGGTTGGTTCCCGGAGCAGAAACTCACCGTGCCGGAAACCATCGAGGCCTACACCATGGGCTCGGCGTATGCGGAATTTCAAGAGAAGGAGAAGGGTTCGATCACGCCCGGCAAACTCGCAGACATGGTACTCCTCAGCGACGATATTTTTTCCATCGCCCCGGAAAAGATCCGCGACACGCACGTCCTGAAGACGATTGTAGGTGGAAAGTTGGTTTTTGACTCTGCTACCGCTGCCGCAGGGAATGCTCCGGACCAAAGCCCTAAGGCAGCCAAGAAACTCGTTCCAGGAAATCAGAACGGCGCACCCACGCACACCCGAACCCACGACGCATTATCGGGAGCCAGATGCGCGCCCGCCACTGTCTTTTTGACGCTAGTTATTCCTTAAAGACTAACGGAGGCCCGCTGACTCGCTTCCCATGGAGGTTGACAGTCACTTCCACGCGGTCAGCGATCTTGATGAAGGGAATGCCGCTGTTCATTCCGAATTCCTTGCGGTCGAACGCCATTGTCCCTTTAATGTCGCCCGTGCCTGTCCCCTTGCCGGAAACCACGAGGCTCAGCGTCTCGGGCTTGGATACTCCGCGTATGGTAAAAGTTCCCTGCACATCAAAGGTGGTGGGACCGGTCTGTACAATCTTGGTGGAGTGAAACGTGATCAACGGATCGTGCTTGGCGTCAAAGAAGTCTTTCCCCTTCAGCTTGTCGTTCTTCATACCACTTCCGGTATTCACACTTTCCGCCTGAATCTTGATGTCCAGCACGCCTGATGTAGCATCCGTGGACGGATAAGTCAGCGTGGCGTCCCACTTGTCGAACTTGCCCTCGATCGCCACCGACGCTTTCACGGAGAACTGCACCGTGCTTTCGACCGGGGTAATTTCGAAAACAGGACCTTGTGCTTGAGCCAGCGAAGGCACTGCGGCTGATACGAAGAGGCAAAGAACAGCTAATCTCATGAATTCCCCCAATCGCGAATCGAGCGAATACATTCCATCACCGATGGTTTCACCCCCGCTTGCCAGTTACCATTGTCAGAACTGACAGGCTATCGAGAGCCATAACGACTTTCCTGCCGATGCGACCATTTGTTGCGCGCAAATTGCCATAACCGGCTGTAATGAAGGATGTTAGTCACTTGGCGGGGCCAATGCTTGACCCAACCGCAATCCAGTAGTGGCAGCCGCATCCAGGCTCGATACTGGCGGTCGCTGGAATTGTCAACGCTTCTCTGGAGAATTTCGACTCCAAAAGGGTGTAAGGGCTTCCATGAATCGTACGCTCCGGCTCCAACTCTTCACCAAATCACGCCTTCCTTAATTCATCGAAAGAGAGTATCTTGCCTTCAAGTGTCCCTTGGCGACTACGAACGACCTTCGTCGCTACCCGCGTCTCTCCTCTCCGAAAGGGACGATCTTAGCCTGGCAGACTGCCAGCAGGAGATTTGTCTCGTCAGTAGATAATCTCGCGTTGGGTGGGTTGTACGTTCGCACTCCTGAGCCCCCTCCTCCAGGAACATTTATCCAGTTGCTGCTGGATGTGCCGGCAGGAGAGGTGCGGGCGCGCGCCGTCGTTCAAAGGAGCAAGCCAAAGGAAGGCATGGGCGTGAAGTTTGTAGCGATGCAACAAGAAGATCGGGCGCGATTCTTTCGTTGGGTCAAGCATCTCTCATCCTAAGTCCACTGTTTCAATTTAAAATTGAGTTCTACTGACTTGGCCCAGATGTTTTGAAGAATGTCCGAATCGACTCTCTCCTATCTCTCTTCAACACACCCCCACCGCCCCCTTCCCAATCGCTACAGTTGGGGTCAAACTTCTCTAGGCTTCCTCACAGCTGCTCCATCAGTTCAGCTGTCGTGAAATGAGCGGCCTATCCGTGGACCGCATTTCCGTCGTCATCCCGGTGGTCTTCCGCCAATCCACTTCATTGACGTCCACCCCGCCCTTGCGTCCTTGCGTATCCTGGAACATCAACAAGTCGCCGTCTCTCTGGTACTTGGCCACTTCATAGATCTGGTTCGACTTCGTCACCAGGATCGTGGCTCGTTCGCTGGTCTGCCCATTGCTGGATTGCTGTCCCATGGCTTGTATGGTTCCGGCGTTTTCGCTCGCGGCACTCGCATTCCTCACTACGGCCAGCTGCATCGCATTCGCCTGCGGCACTGTGTTGTAGACGCTGGGCCGCGCGGAGTACGCGTACGGCGGACGGTCTGGATGACTGGCTTGTGCCAGAGTCCGCGGGACGACGATGTCGTCCATCAATCGCAGCTCCATCGGTTCCTCTCCCTTTAGCGTCGGCCGCGGGCCGCGGAATGGCAAGCTGATCACCTTCCAGGGCCAGAGTGGCGGAATCATCCACTCCACCACGTCACGAGTTGCATGACCTTTGCCGTCGATAGCGCCTTGCTTGTCCACCTTGTAGCCGCGGGCCTGAATCACCTTGGCCGGCACTGGCAGATCTCCGCTCGGCAGGATTATTCGATCAAAGGAAAGCTTCAGGTAACCCTTCCCGACGAAATGTCCCGGCTCCTTCTCGGCTTCCAAATGTCCGCCGAGCATGCTGCCTCTCGGGAACAGTGGCTTGCCGAACTCCTGCATGGTCTTCAAATGGCACAACACCGGATCGCCAACCGCCGCTGTCGCCGACGAAAAATTCGGCTCGTCCAGCGTACATTGCAGGAGCGTGCCGGCCGGCACCAGCAGGTCTTGGGCACGGATACCTTGTGCCAGGAGCAGTAGCGCCACCGCACTCAACAGCATTCTGATGAGTCGTTTCATGGTCATCCTCCAGATTGTCTTTTTTTGTCAACGGCCAGTCGAGCTAGCCGCTTCTTCCGGAAGGCGTTCCCGAACGCTCCACACTGGATACACCCAGGTACTACCTACCGTTGCTGGTCCCCAACCCAGAGCAGTTCAAAAAGTAGCTCACACTTCGGGGCTGTTTTTGTCGGGCAATTCTTGTGAACCGGTTCTAGTACTTCCCGTGATGGGCGTTCTTCCGGCTGCTTTGACCCAAACCTTTCCCCGATCACCAGCCGAGTGGCAGACGGTCTGGACTTATCTCAGAGTGGTTCTTAGCAAAGTGGCGCATGGGGCGGCCTTCCGCGGGGTGGCGCACCGTCAGCGAAAGTGGTTTAATTCGGGCTGTTCGAGGGCAGCACACGGACAAGTCTGGTGAAGCGATGAAGAAATACAAATTCAAGGCCAAGATTCAAGAAGGCGATGGCGGCGGGGCCTTTGTCTTCTTCCCATATGATACGGCGAAGGAATTCGCCACCAGAGGGATGGTCCCTGTAAAAGCGACTTTCGATGGTGTCCCCTATACGGGTTCGCTGATGAAGTACCGCCATCCACTGCACACGCTGGGTATTCCCAAAGCGATACGCGAGCAAATCGGGAAAACGCTGGGCGATACCATTGAAGTCGTCGTCTGGAAAGACGAAGAGCCAAGAACCGTCGAACTGCCCGCTCCATTTGAAAAACTGCTCATGAAGGAAAAGCTGCTTCCGATTTTCAACGCGCTGAGTTACACCCACCGCAAGGAGTACTGCCGGTGGATCACCGAAGCCAAGAAGGAAGAAACGCGAGCGAAGAGACTCGAGAAGTCCGTTGAAATGCTAAAAAGGGGAGTGAAGACTCCCGGGTAGAACAACCCCTCGAATTGCCCTGGCACTCCGGTAGCTTTTGCCACAACGGCGGCGCCCTAGGGACGCGGGCCGTCCCCATGTGGTTGTGCGGGCTTCAGATTTCCCTCCAGGCGACTACGTTGTGGTGCTGCAATATGATTCGCCACGTGGGCAGAAGATGGATAATTGACCTTAGATCGCTTTCCCTCGTTCACCATCTGTCTATGCGCCTCAAGCCAGGTTGGAAGCTCCGGGGTTTCCTGATTCCAATGCACAACAGATGCTTCATCGCACCAGATGAGCAACTTGGGCATGGCACCGCGATGTGCGCCCGAGCCTCGAAACGCATTCATCGCAGCCTCGTCTTCCCAAGCCGTCATAGTCCAAAACGCATTCCGTGCTTCGCGCAACAGTCTCCCGCCCAGAAAACCAGAAGCGCGTTCCGTCTGGCGGACAGACTGCATCGTTCGCCAAATGAACAGGGGGAGATAGCGGAGGGACCGAACCCGCAAGCGCGTCACGGAAATAAAAGCCATCTTAATGTATTCATCCTCGCGGCATGATTTGCATCATAGGCTTTTCGGCAAGAGCTGGAAAGTGGCTGGGTAGGAGTCCATGAACGGCGCGGTCGTTAAGGCACTTAATCCCTGATCAAATCACAAGCTGACTTGGTTCAATCGTCACGAGACCAGGTGTCCGGAATGCGACTGCTCGCGCGCTGGGGCAATATGTCAGCGCATATCCGCTATAAATGACCGAAGTCTGCGTTCGTACCCTTGACTCGATCCCGCCGCCAGAGTCTTCTTCATTGCCTCGAGCGTTCTGGTGGCCACTCTCAGTGAAGCGCTAATTCGAATGCTTTTGCTTGTGAATCTTGCGACGAATATCGGGCCAGAATTCCTTGGCCACATTGCAGACCGTATTCAACATGATGTCGGTGCCCCAGATACTGAGCGTGTTGCCTAGCGTGCGCTGGCTCTGTGGATGGTAAGTGTTCGAAATACCGGCGGCGACGGCGTTGCCCACGATCTCGGAATAGTTGAATTGAACTTCGCCACTATCCGCACGAGTGACGAAAATGCGGCTGACGGAATACATCGTGCGGTGCCAGGTACTGCCCGTGCCGAGCTGGAAATAGCGGGGATCTTGATGCAGCAGCGTCGGGAAAACCGAGGTCGTCATCAGCGTCCCGATTCCCGTGTCCGCGTAGAACGTACCATAGCGCTTTGCGTAACCTTGCAAACCCTGTCCGTACGTCGGATCACTGTTTCGAGCTTGTCCCATCAGCGCGATCATCCCGATAAAGGAAACCGTGATCGGATCCGACATGGTTTTCGCGGAGAGCTTGAATTTCGTCTTTGCCGAGAGCCGCCCGAACCGGTCCTGGTTTTCGACCGTCGTGTAGTTCGCCATAACGTAGAACAGGCGATTGTTCTTCAAGCCGATTTGCTCCTGTACCGGAGCGACAGCCACGGGGTCGGAGCTCAAGAGCGATTGTTGCTGGGCGTGAAGCGGGAGCGCCCACAGAAGCACAACCGGAGCAATGGCGCCGAAAAGCCGTCTTACGAGTCGTACTACCCAATGGATTTGCACGTGAGTCGTCCCCACTCAGACCAGACGTTGCCGCTAGGACGACTCGATATTGGCAGTCTTTCGGGGTGGTGTATGCCTGACCAAAAGGTCAGGTGTTTCAGGACAGCAACAGCGGCCAACGCAATAAATCGCATTGCCGGAAGTCACCTACACGAGGCGCAACTCACCTCTGCTCGGGGATTTCACGGGTTGATACTGAGCCATTCAGCTTCTCTAATTCTGCCAACTGCTCCCGTATTTTATCCGCGTCTTTCGCATCGGGAGCTAACGACAAATACGTTTGTACCTCAGCAATGGCACGGCCGTAGCTCTTTTTTCGGGCAAAGATATCAGCCAGCAAGAGATGCAGCCGCGGAAAATGAGTGTGCAGGTCTAAATGTTCCGCCTTAAGACCGCTCTTTTCAGCCTCTTCAAACTTGTTGAGCTTGTAATTCGCCACCGCGTTATAAAAATAGGCGTCCGCGTAATTCAAGGAATCGAGATCCAGAACATAGCCAGCAACGGCGGCCTGATTCAATGGATCGAGCTCCAGGATGTGATCCGTAAGATGAAGGACCTCGGTCCAATTTCCTGTATGGTAGGCCATCGACGCGAGCGACAGATAAGGAGGCAGGAACCTGGTATTGATGGTGGTGGCTTTGGTATACGCGCTGCGAGCCGCGTCCTTCTGGTTTTCTTTCTGTAAAACGGTGCCCAACTGAAACCAGGCGTCGGTAAAACTGGGGTAGATCGCCACTGCAGTTTCAAAATACTTGCGTGCCTCGTCAAGATTGCCGTTCTTCTCGGCCTGGAGGCCTTTCTCGTAGGCTCTTCTGCCTTCTTTCGGCGCTTTATAGGGCGTGGCATCGAGCGTCGTGCCTTCAACCTTTACCGCTCTCCGCACCACGATAACGCCAACGTCAATGCTACTGCCGAAGGTATCGAGCTCAACGAGGCTGAGAACATCGGAACGATAACCCGAGGCCGAGACCCGCAGCTCGCAATTCGTCAATTCGCGTCGTGGAATTCCCATGGACGAGTCTTGGCTACCCACAGCATATGACGGACCCGAGTCTGCGCTTGATTGAGGAAAAGAGTCGGCCCTCGATCCCAATTGCATGCTGAAATCGCCGTGCGGAAATGCATACACCTCCTGACGCACGCGGTTGTTGCAAACCCTCTCAACCAACACATTGCTTGGAACTGGTGTGCCGTCGTGGGTTGCCACGCGTCCCCGGAGAAACATTACAAGATCCTCTCTCGATTGATTTGAGTCAGAACTCGAGGGAGAGGGATTCGCTGGACGGCTTGGGGGTCCGGAAGGCGGAGGCGTTGGAGCCGGGGGCTTCTGCGCGACTGTGCCTGGTACCAGAAGTGCCGTTGCGATCGCCAGCACGACGAAAATGTACTTGCGGTGGCTCATAAACTGATGACTAGGGAGGAAGCATCACAGGTTCAAAATCCTAGAGCGCATATCGGCTCAAGTCAAGGCTCCCGATAAATGCGTGGCTACCGGACACGGAACAGCGCCTGCTTGCAGAAGGCGACGCCGGTGCGGCGGGATAAGCTAGAACTGAGTCACTGAGAATAAACGGCCGAGTGTTCCGCGCAGATACTCTGGAAAACGTGCTCGTCTTCCTCGCCGTGAAAGCTGCTCAACGCATACCCGCAGAGGATATCCACATTGAAGGTTGTGCTTACCTCGTCCCAGAGTTGTTCAAGCCGGATCGCTGCATCCGCTTTACCTTCCGCCCACAAGAAAGGCGCACATTCTCCGCAAGCCACAACCCGTGGGTGCTCTCCCGTCAGCGCACTGATGGCTGTTTCAATAAGACCACCAACAACCTCGAAAAATCGGGCCGAGTCAAGCGTGTCATTCACCATGAAAGTAGAAAGTGTTTTGGTAACATCCAAGGGAATGTATGTCCCCTGTTGTGTGGCGGCATCAACATCCAAGCCTTGTGCCTTCAATCTTAGGGCAATATCGTCCCGATGCGATTCGGTAGCGACAACGATGGCCGCATCACCGGCCTGGAGGGCAACGGCGATAAAACGAGCGAAGGTGTCAAGAAGAACGGCGTCATCAGAATAGAATTGAACCTCATGGCAGTGAGGAGCTTTCGCTCTTTGAGGATCGGTGAGCTCTGAGCCTTTTAAGGCGCCCCTGACAAATTGCTTACCCCGTAGAACTGCATCCACAGCAGGCAGTAGTTCGCGTCCGGCATCTCTCTTATGCACGTAACCCAGGGCGCCTGTGCTAAAAGCTGCCTGCACTACGTCTGGAGAATCATGCAGACTTAGGAAGATTATCTTGGAGGTGGGGGAGAGTTGTCGTATCTGTTGAGCGGCTTCGATTCCATTCAGCTTTGGGAGACCAATGTCCAGCAAAACCAGGTCTGGTTTGAGTTCTTCGGCTTTCCGAACGGCTTCTAGGCCATCTGACGCTTCGCAGATGACTTGCCATTCTGGCCGGGCTTGAAGCAAGAAACGGACCTGGTTTCGCCAAGCATCGTAATCGTCTACCACGAGAATGCGAATTGGTGACGGCAGTTGCGCCTCCCTAAGTTTTCTAATGCGCAAAAGTAGTCTTTCTTTATCGCCCCGTTATTCAAGAACACGCCGCGTGCAAATTGGTTGTACAAACCTCACTGTCCCTGCGTCTGTGAAGAGTGCGGTACGCAGTATATTGCCGCAGAGCACTTCGATGGACCGAATCGTACCTCACTTCACCCCCTTTATGAACGGGGACTTATGGTGTAGTGCCTGGCCAAAGCGGAAATCGGGCGAGTGAGATCGGCCGATCCCACAAACGGATCTATCCCACCGCTTGAGATGGCAGCCGCAGGGCGTTCGCTAGGCCGCCACGTGGCTCATCAGCTTCCGCGCTGCCAGACCAACCATCAGCCGCGAAATCCCGGTCATCAGCAGGTTCACGCCTACCAACGTCCCGATTGCCCAAACTGAACTCGATGGCCAATGGAACCAGATTAGCCCGCCCAGGAGCAGTGTGATCAGAGCATTCACCAGCAGCCAGCCCGAGCCGCCTTCTCTCCTCGTCCGGAAGTACGCGATGACTTCGAACGCCGCCTCCATCAGGATAATCACAGCCAGGAGCAGCGTCAGCGTTCCCAATGCCAGCAACGGGTGTGTCAAGAAATAAACTCCGCCCAGGATGTACAGAATCCCGATCAGCACCTGCCAGATGACGCGCCCTGCTCCGCCCCCGCCGAACGCCGCAACCAAGTGCGCCACACCTCCAAAAATCAGCAGCCAGCCCACCAATATTGTTACCGCCAGGCCCGCGACTCCGGGCTCGATAATCGCCAACATTCCCAGAAGGATGAACACCACCGCCATGCCAATCAACCAGCCGCTCGCTTTTTTGATGATCGTACCCGGTCCCCGTAATCCCACGGTTGAGTTTGCTGTTGCCATCGGACACCTCCACTCTCGCTGAACGTTCGAAATCCGCTCCCCACCGGACGGAGCAGTGCAGACAATGGGCCTCAGGCGGAAACGCGCACATTCTACTCCCAAAACTCCTCCGCGTACGTCGCTTTAACGTTAGCTTTCGAATCGGCCATTCTTCGCGCACGCGAAAAAAGGAGTTAGGGGCGTAAATTGTTAACTAGATTTGACGACCGGCTTTCAACCTGGAATCTCGGAGAACGTTCCGCAGAGACAGTCTCAACGGGGTTTTGTGGGCGGATCCGTCGGCACATCCGCCGCGCCCTTGGGCTTCGCGATTGTCGAGAGCGTTTCCACGTTGAATTTCTTGTAGTCCGAATAACGGGTCACCACGCTGACCTTGAATCCTTTCACCAGCAGCAGGCGCACTCCCACGTGGGCCTCCATATAGGTCGGCAGCCACACCTCGTCGTTCACGTACTCCTGCTCGAAAACAAAGCTGGTTCCCTTCTGCAGATTGGCCAGCAAGCCGCCGGCAAACTTCATGTCACCCGTAAAATAAGCTTCCAGCCGCGCCACGTCGTGGGCTTTCTCGTCGATCCACACGACGCCGGCAAGCTTCTGCACCACTCTTTCTTCCATCTTGTGCGGCTTGAACTCGGGATTGGGCTCGAAGTCAAAGACCAGAACGTCCTGGCCGCGGAAACGCTCGCGGCGCGGATTGACAAACTGGCAAGCGCGAAGAAAAACCTCGATTCCCGGTTCATCGCTGTCTTCGCTCTTCCCTTCTTCCTTGGCCCTTTCCTCTTTGGCTTCTTTCTTCGCCTGGCGCTTCTGCAGTTCCTCAATGCGTTTCTGGGTCTTCTCGTTTTCTTTTTTCTGCTCTTCGGCGCTCAGCGGCTTGCCGTCTTTTTTCACCAGCGTCGTTATCTCTTCTCCGTTGAGGTAGAAAAAGGTGTACTCGCTGCGTTCGCGCTTCTTGACGCGGCCGTCGCCCTCCAATTCCGTCTGTTCTTCCGACTGCGACCCCGCGTAGTTTTCCTTAATCTTATCGATGGCCTTCTGGTTGTCGTCAATTTCCTTGAACAACGCTTTCAGGTCCGGCAGTTGCACCTGCGACTTTTTCGGAAAATCAAAAACGCGCTCGCCCACGGTTCCGTTGATCAGCGCGCGCGTCACGTTGATCTCGTAGGCGTCGCTGCCCCGGCGCAATTCGATCTTGTAAGGGAGTTTCACGCCGTCCACCGTCCGGTAATCGTCGTAAAGAATCACTTCTTCCACACCGCCCACCGTCGCGGATTCCTTCACGATCAGGTGCGTCTGCGCATCAAAGAACACTTGGCGCTTCACGCTCGTTGCCGTGGCCACTTCCAGTTGCAGGGCGTCCTTGCCGCGCACCTGCGCAGGCCCCACCAGCGTCACCGTCATTTTGATTTTCTTGGGATTGAGCAGCCGCGAATTGTAGAACTGCGCCGCGGCTTCCAGTTGCGCCCCTTCGGCGCCGACCAGCGTCCCGAGCTCTCCCGATGCGGTCTGATGCCAGGCCGACTTCCCGTTATAGGCTTCGATCAAATTCTTGTCGTCCACCAGCAATTCCGAGTAGTAGCGGTTGGGGAGCCTGGTATCGAGCGTGTACGTCCCGGTTTTTCCGTCGCCGTAGCTGAACGTTCCTTCCAGGGTCAGCGTCTGGATTTTGCCCAGCGCCTTCGATCCGCCTGCGGCCTTCACGTATTGCGAGACGATTTTCTCGGCTTCTTGCGCGCGTGCGGAGTACGCCCCGGCGGCGAGAGTGAATGCAAGAAGAGCGATGGGAAAGCGAGCGCGCATGGGGTTCACTTGTATGAACGCAGTCCCGCGGAAGAAGTTTCAGGAAAGTTGCAGAAAATCCGGACATTCCTTGTCCGAGAACGGGACTATTCGTACCGCAGAGCCACCATGGGATCTACGAGCGTGGCGCGACGCGCTGGGAAAAAGGAAGCAGCAGCCGCCACCAGCGTCAACAGCATGGCCACCCCCACAAATGTAAGCGGGTCGTACGCGCTGACATCGTAAAGAAAACTTTGCAGCAGGCGCGTCAAAGCCAGCGCAGCAACGATTCCGATTCCGACACCGGCGAGCGCGAGCCGCATTCCCTCCCCGACGATCGTTTTGAAAACGTCTTCGGGCTGCGCGCCGAGCGTTACGCGAATTCCAATCTCGCTGGTGCGCTGCGTCACGGTGTAGGACATCACGCCGTAAACTCCGACGGCCGCAAGCACCAGGGCCACCGCGGCAAAGATTCCGATCAGCCAGGTGCGGAAGCGCGGCTGCGCCACGGTAGCCGCCATGTTCTCTTCCATCGTGCGGACTTTGACGAGCGGCTGGTTGGGATCGATTTCCGCGAGCGCGCTGCGCAGCGCCGCGGTCTGAAGTTGCGGATCGGCCGCGGTGCGCAGCACCACCGAGAGTTGAAACACTGGCAGCACCAGGTCCGCCTGCCGGTATGGAAGATACATCTCCGTCTGCGGGTCTACGCCCAAACCGGGGCGCACATCCCCAACCACACCGACAATTTCCATGGTGGGCACCTCTTTTTCGGGTTCAGGGGTCGCGCCGATTTGCAATCGTTTGCCGAGCGGGTTTTCGTCCGGAAAGTATTTCTTGGCCATCGAAGAATTGATGACCACCACCGCCGGCGCCTTTTCGCTGTCCGCAGGAGTGAGGAGCCGGCCGCGAAGCAGTGGAACGCCGAGCGTCTCCAGATAATTCGGCGTGACGGTGCGGTAGCCCGCGGCGACAAAATCGTGCGGTGTTTTCGGCGGGTGCCCGGTAATGTTGAAGTGGATGACGGATCCGCCGCCACTGACGGGCAGGAAAGAAGCCGCGCCGGCCGAACGCACGCCGGGGAGGGCCCTGGCGCGCTCCACCAGGCGGTCGAAAAATTGGTAGCGCTGCTCGGGCTTGGCGTACGCCGTTTGGGAAAGTGGAATATCCGCGACTAGCAAATGATCGGGTTGAAAACCGGGCGGCACATCCTGCAGCCGCGAAAAACTGCGCAGCAAGAGTCCCGATCCGACGAGCAAAAGTACTGCCAGTGCGATTTCCGAAGCGACAAGAATTCCGCGAAGTCGATGGTGTCCGGGCCCGGAGGTGGAGCCGCGCGAGCCCTCGTTCAAGGTTTCGCGAAGATCGAGTTTTGCTGTGCGCAATGCGGGAACCAGCCCAAAAAATAATCCGGTGAGCAGCGAAACCACAAAAGTAAAAACAAGGACGGAGCGGTCCAGTTCAATGGGCACGACTTGGGGGACGCTTCCGGCGGAAATTTTCAGAAGCGGCCCGAGCGAGGCCCAGGCCAGGAAAATTCCCAGCAGTCCTCCGCCGAGCGAAAGCAGAACGCTTTCCGTGAGCAATTGGCGCACGACGCGGGCGCGGCCGGCACCCATGGCCGTTCGAATGGCGACTTCCCTGCCCCGGGAAGCGGCGCGGGCCAACAAGAGGTTGGCGACGTTGACGCAGGCGATCAGCAGCACGAGGCTTACTGCACCAAGGAGAAGAATCAGAGCGGGTCGCACATTTTGCACCAGTTGCTCCTGCAGTCCGACGACGTCGGCGCTTGTGCCGGTGTTGTAATCGGGATACTGCTGCTCGAGACGCTTGGTGATGCCCACCATTTCGACGCGCGCTTGTTCGCGGGAAACGCCTGGCTTTAACCGGGCGATGGCAATGATTCCGGGATGCCAGTTGCGATCATCCGGCAGAGTGACGGCCCAGGGAACAAAGGGAACGAAGACATCGGCCGGTTGCAAAAGTTGAAAGCCAGGGGGAAGAACGCCAACCACAGTATAGGGACGCGAATCGAGAGTGATGGGTTTGCCGATGATTTCCTTCGAACCGCCAAAGCGTCGCTGCCACAGGCCGTAGGTCAAGAGCACGACGGGAGCGCTGCCAGCGCGATCTTCCTCGGGCAAAAAGGTTCGGCCCTCGCGGGCTTCCACACCGAGAAGCGGAAAAAGGCCAGCCGTGGCCATTCGAACGGTAAGGAGTTCGGGTTCACCGGCGCCGGTAAGACTGAAACCCGTGGCGCGTGTAGCTTCCATGGATTCGAATGAGCGGCTTTGGTCGCGCCAATCGACAAAATTCTGATAGGAGGTCGAAATCGTGGGAAAAGGACTTTTTTCGGCGACGATGACCAGCCGCGAGGGATCGTGGAAGGCGAGAGGCCGCAGGAGAACGCCATTCACTACGCTGAAAATGGCGGTGTTCGCGCCAATTCCGAGTGCAAGCGTCAAGATAGCAATAGCCGTAAAGCCTGGACTTTTTGCCAACAGGCGGAACGCATAGCGCAAATCCTGCAACAGATTCTGCATGCAACCCCCAGACAGACGTCCACTTACACTTTAAGACGCGCGACGCGGCCAATCGTTTCCACTCAAAACCATGGAGCAACGAAGGTCTTATGTCAATTCGCGGATTTTGGCCGGTTCAGATATTTTTCGTAGAGTGATTTGTGCCGGTTATTGGTGGAAGTGAGCTGGCCCCGGATAAAGAGGTAGCGCACATCGGTGGTGATTTCCAGTGGGTCACCGTTGGTAACGATGATGTTGGCGATCTTGCCCGGCTCGATGGTGCCGATCTGGCTGCCAAGGCCAAGAATTTGCGCGGGATAGATAGTGACCGCCCTGAGGGCTTCGTCATAGGGCAAGCCATGCGCGACAGCATTTGCCGCATTCTGCCCCAAGCGCCTGGCGAACGAATTGTCGAAGCTGCCGAATGCAAATTTCACGCCGGCGGTTGCTAGCTCCGCAGGCTGGGAAAGCAACTGATCATAGGGATCATCTTCATTGAGAGGCAGAGTAAGCATCGGCCGGAGGATGACGGGAATGCCCTTCGAGCGCAGCAGATCCTTTACTTTGTAAGCTTGGTCGCCGCCGGCGAGGACCATTTTCAAATTCTGTTTGTCGCAGAACTCAACGGCGTTTCGAATGTCGCGGGAGCGGTCGGCAAATACGAGTAAGGGCATCTCGCCACGAACCACGGGCACAAGCGCTTCCAGTTTCAGATCGCGGTCGTATTTCGCTGTGGAACCTTTTTCCATGACCTGGGAATAGTGGCGGGCGCGTTCCAGCCAGTCGGTGAGTTCGGTTACCTGCTTGTCATAATCCTGCTTGGCTTCGGAAAAGGGCTTTTCTTTTCGAGTAAAGGTTGCAAAATCGAATGTCCGCGTTTCGATTTCTGGCCAGTAGAGGGTCATGGCCGCATTTTTCTTGATGAGCATCTCATCGATAGTCCAGCCGGAGAGATTGATCGCAGAAGCTTGTCCACCGAAGACGCCGCGTCCACCGCCCGAAGCGAACCCGCCGCTGCCAGGAACGACAAGAACTTCCGTGATGCCGGAAGCGCGAGTGACGGGGATATGTTCGCTCGAGGGGAATACCGCGGTCGCAGCGACGACATCCGGGTTGTAGTTGCCGGTTTCTGTAGTGTCCACTGTGGCGCTCACGGCGCTGATTTCACTTAAGCCCATCTGCGTTACGGGATCAAACAACCCGGGATAGACCTGCAGTCCTTTGCCGTCGATGGACTGAGCGCCAGCGGGGACTTCCACGTTTGCGCCAACAGCCGCGATTTTCCCGTCACGAATCACGAGCGTGCCATCATCGATGGTATTGCCCGCGAGGGTAAAGATCTTCGCGTGAGTAATAGCATACGTGGTGGGGGGCGTTTGCGCGCGAAGCGCGGGAGCCGAGAGAATGCAAAGAAAGTTCAACAGGCCGAACACGAGGCGAACTCTCAGACTAATTTTCACAGGGCACCGCCGAGAAGGAAGAATGAATCTTTAGTCGTGCGAGTCTGCGCCGCGGAATCAGATGGCGGTTTTGGTTTCTCTTCCGGTTTCTTTTCTTCCGGTTTTTTCTCTTCCGGCTTTCTGGCGTCAGGTTTCTTGTCGCCGGGCTTCTGACCGATAGTTACGGTGGCATCGGGCTTTTTCTCGGTGGACTTTTTTTCCTTGTCGAGGAGAGCCTTCTTTTCTTTTTCGCGCGCGGGCCGATCGGCAATGTCGCGCTGGCGGTCGAAATAGACGCGGCCATCGATCAGGGTTTTCTGCACGACGGCGTAAGCACTGAGCGGATCGTGATTGTAAATTGCGAGGTCGGCGTCCTTACCAACGTCAATGGTGCCGACGCGCTTGTCAATGCCAAGTTGCATGGCCGGATTCAATGTGACCATTTTCAAGGCTTCGTCGTGAGATAGGCCCCCAAACTTCATGCTCTTGGCAGCTTCCTGATTCAGATGAGTGGCTTCTTCGGCATCGTCGGAATTGATGGACACTACCACGCCGCGGCGGGTCATGAGAGCCGCGTTGTAAGGGATAGCGTCGTAGGCTTCGACTTTGTACGACCACCAATCAGAGAAGGTAGATGCACCCGCGCCGGAAGCGGCGATTTCATCGGCAACTTTGTAGCCTTCGAGGACATGCTGAAAGGTGCGGACTTTGAAGCCAAAATCGTGGGCTACACGAAGAAGCATCAGGATTTCGTCTTCACGATAGCAGTGCGAATGAACGTAGCGCTTGCCCTCGAGCACTTCGACCAGCGGCTCGAGCTTGAGGTCGCGGCGCGGCGGAATGAGATTTTTTTCACCGGCGGAAGCGCGTTTATTGTAATCATCCCAGGATTTCTTGTAGTCGCGAGCTTCGGTGAAGGCGCCGCGAATGGTCTCCTCGACACCCATGCGTGTGGCGGGGTATCGCTTGGGCTGGCCGGGAGAACTGAAATTCGAACGCTTGGGATTCTCACCGAGAGCAAACTTTATTCCGGGAAGGGCTCCTTCGAACGGGAGCTTTGCTGCGGGCTGGCCCCAGCGGAGCTTGATAACTTCCGTTTGCCCGCCGATGGAATTGGCGGAGCCGTGGAGGACGTTGGCAACGGTAACACCACCGGCGAGGTCGCGATAGATGTCAATATCGTCCGGATTGATGACCTCGGCGATGTTGGCCATGGACGAAACGGAGACGCTGCCTTCGTTAACGCTGCCATCCACGGCGATGTGCGAATGGCAATCGATGATACCGGGCATGACGTATTGTCCGGTGGCGTCGATAATCTGCGCGTCTTTGGGCGCTTTGATGGAGACGCCGACTTCCGCGATTTTGCCGTCCTTAATAAGGATAGAGCCGTGTTCGATGGTACCGTGCGAAACGGTGAGGATGGTGGCGTTTTGAATCAGGATGATGGACGGTGCATCGGACGGATTACCGCGAGTTGATAAAAGCGGGAAGAAGAGGAAGCAAAGGATGCAAAGGAGGTAAAAGAAAGAAGCGCAGAAGAGGCCCATGTTGCGCATGCGCGAAGCTCTCACTGAGCACCTCCGTGGGTGAGCGTCGTGGATGAAACTGTGCCAGGTTTGACGCCGGTAAAGTCAATGCTGAGTCCCATGACAGCGATGGAACCTTTCAGCGAAGTGCCATCGAAGGTGCCGGTGAAAACCACGTCGGAAGGCCCTTGGTCGAGTGGAGTATTGATGGTGAAACTGAACTTGTCGCCGCTCAGATAGCCACTGATGATGTTCGCCGTGCCTCGCTTGCTGGATGTCGAGCCTGAAATTGTGCCGTCCTTCTCCATGGTGAGATCGGCGACGGATTCCTCGGGGCCTTCGGGCGTGGTGTAGGAAAGTTTCCACTTCCCGGTCAAGTCGCCTTTCGGAGGGTCTTTCGGTTTTTCTGATTCGTGTGGTTCGTACTTGCGTCCATCGACGAAGACCATCTTGATTTTTGTTTTTTCCTCAAAGAGATCACCGTCAGCTACAACGAGATTCGCGATTTTCCCGTTTTCGACGGAGCCCAAACGGTCGGCAACGCCGAAGATCTCCGCAGGGGATAGCGTGAGTGCGCGCAGAGCGGCGTCCGGAGAGAGACCGGCGTCAACGGACTTCTTGGTGGCCTTGAGCATGTCCTTAGGTGCGGTTATACCGCCGGAATAGAACGCAAATTTCACGCCATTTTTTGCCAGCGCACCCGGAGAAGACGGAGCGCGGTCACGGAACTGAAGGGTTCGAAGCGAAGGCTTGTCATCGGGATCGGCATCCTTCTCGGCTTCCGGCCATTTCAGATTCACGAGCACGGAAAGTTTTTTGGCGGCGATTTCCGGTGCGACCTCGTACGCCATCTGGCCGCCGTAGAGGACGCCGTTCACATGCCAACGCTCGACGAGCTCGAGGGCCCGGCGAAGCTGCACGGAGTTGTTCGCGGGAATTAAAACCAACGCGTGATCTTCAAGCGCGTCGGCGAGCGCGGCTTCTGTACGGTCATAGCGGGGCCGTTCGACACCACGTGGATTTTTCTCATAGGCGGCCTGCGCCTTGATGCTCCAGTCCGTGTCCAGCCAGACCTGATGCACATAGGCGAGCACGCCCATCAGGGAATCGGGAAAGCCGCTACCGAATCCACCGGAAGTCTGCAGCGAAAGTGGTATAGCGACCGGCGATTTCACCACCAGATCGCCGGCGCGTTCACCACCGAGATCGAGCACCGCCGCCTGCCCTGGAAAAAATCCGCCCTTTGGCACGGAGACAACCGTGGTGAAACCAGCGGCGCGCCAACTTTCGATGCGTTTGTCGGAGAGGCTGACTTCGTCAGCGGCGCTGCGCCACGGCGTGGAATTTGGGCGATCCTGCGGGCCGCGGGCGAGCTCTTGCGGGCGGCGAGGCCCTACGGGTTCGCCGGCGGGCGGGGTGGCGGCGGGGATGCCCACGTCGGTGAAGGAATCAATAAGGCCGGGATAAACGATGAGGCCTTTGCCATCGATGACCCAGGCTTCGGGCGGAATCGCGACGTCTTTTCCGATGGCGGTGATAATGCCGCGGGAGATGACGACGGTGGCGTTCTCGATAGGCGGTCCGGACACAGGCACGATCTTCGCGCCCCGGATAGCGAAGAATTGCGGCTCTCCCCCCTGCGCCAAAAGTGGCGGCGCGGTGCAAAAAAACAGGAGAATGGCGGTGACGCAGGCAGCGGGCGTACACCTGCGGATCAGGCTTGAACTCATGTAAGACACCTCGCGAGAACGCTTTTGAAGGATGCCATCCCCCGGCAACTGTAAAGTCTGACGGATGAGGCTAGTGGGAAGTTTCAGAAGAGTCAAGAAAGGGAGGGCAGGAAAATCGAAGAATCACGAAACGATGCCAGCGGGGCCGAGTTCGCTAGCGGCGGAGTTGGTAAACGAAGTGGTTGCGCGGCATTCTTTCTCCGCAAAGCGATGTGATCAACAAAGTGATTCGAATCGTCGGCGAGTGCGCTCGACCGAGAAACGTCAAGGGTTTTTCTTTTTGCCGAGGAGACCGCCGAGGGCATTGACGGCGTCGGTCGGAGTTTGCGGTGCTGCTTTGGCTCCCGCGGCGGTGGCACCGCCGGCGCAGCCGAGTTGCGACTTGAGCATGCCCGCGGCAAGGCCGCCGACGTCCGGAATAAATTTTGGATCAGCTGTCGTGCCTTGGATCATGAAGGGCACGCTCGTCGTTCCGCCTTTGCAGCCTCCGCCACCTGCGCCCCCCGTGAGTTTTCCGAGCATGCCAGTGGCACTGCCGACCGGACTTCCTGCGGCCCCGAGCGCTCCAGAAAGCGCCGCAACCATTTTAAAGTCGAGATCGTTCTTGGAGTCGATCGTGCCACCACCGGTGAGATTCCCAAGTGAGGGAATCACGGCAACGAAATTATCTGCTTTCAGACCGTCGGGAGCCATCCGCAAATTCGTGGTGAGCTTTTCAATCTCGAGGTCCTTGCCGGTCTTGACGCCGGTGAGCGACGAGATGGCGGTCATTTTCGAGCCGAGATCGAAGCCCGCGAGCTTGGCGTTGAAAAGCCCTACGGTTCCGGTAGTGACCAATTTGTTGGTGGGACCGGTGAGAGTTAGATCGGTGTTCAGCGTCCCGCCTTGCAGAGAAGCGCCTTTCGGGAGATGAATGCCCAGCGCGGGAAGGAAAGCCTCGAGATCATTTGCGGGCATGTCTTTGCCGTTCAACTTGATGTTCACGACGGTAGTTTCGCCGGCGGATTCGTAAGTGCCATTCAAGTGCGAGACGGCGTTGCCGATCTTAACCGTGGAAGGATTCAACACACCGGCATTCTTGTGGAGATTGTATTTGGTATTGAAATTCACGTTGAGAGGGACACTGGCGGGCGCGCCTCCGGCAATCAAGAGAGCCTTGGAGAGTTTCAGGTTCCCATTGGTTTCAGCAACGCCATTTTGCGAAGCGATGGTGCTGTCAAGATCGACGATGCCGCCAAGTCCCGCCGAAGGGTCTAGGAATCCTGTGGTGGCGAGATTCAGGGAGCTGGCGGTCATTTTGGCATCGAGCGGAGTGAGAGAAGTGTCGGCCTGGTCGATGGGTCCGACAGTGCCGTCGAGCTTGAACTTGCCGCCGCCGGGGAGATCGGCGGTGACGGTCACCGGAAACTTCGATGCCATGGAGACGCCAGTGGCCGTGATGGTGACGTGATCGTAAGTGCTGCGCTTCTGGGAATTCGTCGAGCCGACGATGATGCTGCCATCCTTGAGTTCTAGTTTCTTGATGGTCAGGTCCGCGGAGGAATTCGACGAACCCGAGGTTTGCGCTGCGGGAGTTTGTTTGGCTGCCGACTTTGCCGCGGAGCCGCCCAGCGAAGAGTAGTTCCACTGGCCGGCGCCATTGTGGAGTAGCGTCACTTGCGGGCTATCGATGGTGACGCCGGTTACGTTCAGGGTCTTCGAAAAAATCAGCGGCATGATTTCCACGCCCACCTTAAGCGATTTGGCTTTCAGGAAGGGCAACGAGCTGAATTTGGGATCATCGCCGATGGAGAGGTCTTCGGCGGACAGAGAACCGCCGATCAGAGAGAGGCTGAGATTGCCAACTTCGACTTTGCGGCCGAGCGCGGCCGAAGCTTTCTCTTCGATGGTGGGACGGAACTGATTCACAGGGATCAAGAACGGCGCGACGAGAAGAAGTACGACGAGCACGCCGACAACAATAAGGATGGTGCGGAGCTTGCTACTCACGATGTCCTCCAAAACGGAAGGGCTGGCCCAAGCCAGTGCGCGGAATAAGGATGATAGCACAGCAAACCGGACCGAGAGCGAAGCAAGCTTCGTGTGCGAGGTTGGGGGAGCGACGCGCCAAAGGCATGCTCAATCGCGGCGGGTGCGATAAAGAGCCAAGAGCAGGAAGACAGCGAGGGAGATAAAAATGATCGCTCCAAAGAAGGAAACGCGAGAAACATAGTCCTGGTCCGTGGCTTTGGTCGCAACCAGATAGGTCACTTCATCCAGGATTAAGGCGCTGCCGATTCCCAGAAATGCAGGGGCCAGCGAAGCCACAAGCCGGCCGCGCGTGCCGAAGGCCAGGAGAAATGCCGCGGGGAGAACGAGCAGCACTCCAAAAAACAGGTGATGCACCAGGAGTCCGCCGGGGTAGAAATGCTGGACGCGCACGAGATGAAGGTAAAGGCGCAGACATGCAAAGGTGGCAAGCATTGGCAGCAGGATCAGCAGCAGAGTTTTCTTGGCAGGCGAGAACTTCCGAATCTCTTGCATTTTTTCTCCCGGGCACGAGACGCTAAGAAATTTTTAGGGTGCCAGGGAGCGCGCGATTCGGAAACCGTAATCCGCATATTGGAACTCCGGCGGGATGCTGGAACGAGCCGCAGTGCGCGTAACCTTAATATGGTGCCGCCAGGAGCCGCCGCGAGAAGCACGGCGAATGGCGCTTTTAGGCCCTTGCGGGTTCCTTTCCTCAGAGCGGCCGTAGTAGCCGTCGTCGTACCAATCGGCGCACCATTCGTGCACGTTGTCGCCGAGATTGTACAGCCCATGGACGTTTGGTGGATATAGACCCACCGGCTCAGGTCCTCGCTTCCAGCGTTTGGCGTAATCGGGAACCATCTCCGGCGACGCATCTCCCCACGGGTACAACAAACCTTCCGCGCCCCCGCGCGCTGCGCGTTCCCATTCGGCTTCCGTGGGCAAGCGATAAGTTTTGCCGGTCATGGCGCTGAGCCATTCGCAGTAGCGCGCCGCCTGATTCCAGGACACGGCAACAACCGGCATCTTCGGATCATTAAAGTTTGGATCATTCCAGAACGGTGGTGGAAGCGCATTCGTCGCAGCGAGGAAGCAGTTGTACTCCGCATTCGTGAGCTGGAAGGCGGCAAGCTCAAAAGCGTCTATCCACACACGGTGCACGGGCTTCTCATCATCTCGGCCGCGGTCGCAGCCCATTGCGAACCAGCCCTCGGGGATTTGCACCATCACTGGTTCAGGTAATTGGGCCTGCGCGCCGAACGACGATGACGTAGCTGCCATGCCCATTCCTTTCACTCTTTTCAGGCTTTCCGGAACCACCGGGACAGTATTCTTGCAAAGTCACCATACGCCGTAGCGCCCCGCGTGGGCAACCGCGGAAAAAGAAATTGCGGCGAGTTTTCACATTGGCGAGTCTTACCCTGCAAACCACAAATGACATGGGGAAGGTATCACGGCGAGAGAACGCGCCAGCAAAGTTGCATCCTTGATGCAAGGCTGAGAATTGACAGCGGCGCGGCAGCCCAATTCTTATTCGAATGGAACTCGCCACAGACAATTTTCACACTATCCGGTTTGCTGCGAAACTATTTGGCTTTTTTGGCCGCGTCTGATACACCAAAACTTAAGGCAGAGATCCGGGAGGACCAGGATATGAACGCACTATTTCAATCGAGCGCGCCAAGTTCGTCGCAGCTCAACGCCGCACTGCTGATCCTTCGTGTCGCTAGTGCACTCGCGTTTCTCTTTCACGGTAGCGCCATACTTTTCGGCGCGTTCGGTGGTTTTGGCCCAGCGGGGTTTGCCGCGTACATCCACATGCCCGTTGCGGTCGGCTATCTCGTGGGGCTCGCGCAGTTAGCGGGCGGACTGGCCATTCTCAGTGGTGTGCTGTTTCGCGTGGGAGCTGTCAGCGTCATCATCGTCATGCTCGGGGCAATCTTTCTCGTCCATGTTCCACATGGTTTCGACATCGCCAAAGGCGGACTGGAATATGCCCTTACACAATGCCTGTTGGCAGTGGCGTTCTTGTTGACCGGGCCGGGCGATTATTCGCTCAATCCTTCGCTGCCGGCTTCCTTTCGCAAGCTTTAGCTCACGTGGTTTGAACGTCTTCACTTCCACGCATCGGATGGGCATGTGCTACGATGAGCGGATGCGCCCCGCGTATTCGGCTCTATGCGTCCTTGCATGGCTGGCGGTTTTTGTTGGAACTGCGATGGCCCAGCAGGAGCCGAAGCCCAAGGAACTTCCCGATGCTCCCGTTGCAAAGCAGACCACAACGCCTGAAAAGCATGGAAATCCCATCAATGAAACCGTAGGAATTCTGGGGCGCCGCTCGCTCTTCTTTCCGGACCTTGCTACCAACCCAAAGCCACTCAGCACCAAGCAAAAGTTTGAACTCTCCGTCGACCAGAGCGTCGCTCCTTCGCGCTTCATCAGCTCGGCACTCACGGCGGGAATCGGTCAGGCGCGGGATTCCCTCCCTGGTTATGGGGAAGGAGGGAGCGGGTACGGAAAGCGTTTTGGCTCTTCGCTGGCTACTGCTGCATCGAGCAATTTTTTTGGGACCTTTCTGCTCGCGTCTGCGCTGCACCGCGATCCGCGTTTCTTCGTATCTATGCATAGCGGCGTGGGGTACCGCATAGGCTATGCGATCAGCCACATCGTGGTCTCGCGCAAGGACAACGGCAGAAACGCGACCAATTGGCCGGGGATGCTGGGGCCGCTGCTGGCCGAGAGTCTTGCGAACAGTTATTTGCCGGAGCAGGAAAGAACGGCGGGCAACACGTTTCAACGGTACGGCTGGCGGATTGGAGCAAACACCGCGGGAAATATACTGCGGGAATACTGGCCGGTGATTTTTCGGAGCTTGCACCTGACAAAGATTACTTCGGGCTTGACCAACAACTCGGCTCCGCCTGCTCCGGCGGCGACCCGCCCCTCGCCGTGACGAAACCCGGACGAAACGGAAACGCAGGAGAAGTATTACAATAAAAGGACGGGGCCGTAGCTCAACTGGATAGAGCGAGAGTTTCCTAAACTCTAGGTTGGCGGTTCAAGTCCGCCCGGTCCCGCCAGAATGCAAAATTGGAAACTAGAAAACAGAAATTAGAATGGCTCGGGGTTTCTCTTTCCGGTTAATCGACGGGCTTGACGTCGTTCATGAGAAAGAAAAAACCTTCGGCGAGCGTGGGGTGAATGTACACAGCGCCTTTGAGAAGTGTGTAAGGCTGATTCGCGAGCATGAGCGCGCCGAGGATTTGCACCAGCTCTCCGCCTTCGGAAGCGAGGATGGAGGCGCCGAGAATGCGGTCATTCGAAGCATCCACCACGAGCTTCATGAGGCCAGCGGTTTCGCCTCGCTCGATGGCACGCGCAACGTTGGTCATGGGGCATTTTCCAATTTTCAGTTTGTAGCCCTTCGCGCGCGCTTCTTTTTCAGTCATGCCGACGCCACCGAGCTGTGGATCGGTGAACACGCTGTAAGGCACAAGGCGATTTTCGATCGTCAGATTCTTCCCTTCGATAAGGTTGCCGTAGACAATTTGAAAATCGTTGTAGGAAATGTGCGTGAACGCCGGACCGCCCTTGCAATCGCCGAGAGCCCAGACTCCGCGCACATTGGTCTCGAGGCGGCCATTCACCTTGATGTAACCACTTTTGTCGGTTTCGATGCCGGCTTTGTCGAGACCGAGATCGTCCGTGTTGGGGCTGCGGCCAGTGGCAATCAGAAGATGTGAACCGGTGACGTTCGAAGCACCCGCGGGAGTCTGGAAGGACAGAGAAATAGCGCCGTTCTTGTTTTCCACGCGCGTGGTGCTGGCGTTTAATTTGAATTGAATTCCCTCGGCCTCCAGCGCTTTTTGCAACTCCATGGCGATTTCGGGATCTTCGCGAGTAATGATCTGCTTGCCCATGTGAAGAACCGTGACGCGGCTGCCAAAGCGGCGAAACATTTGCCCGAATTCCAGGCCGATGTAGCCGCCGCCGAGGATGAGGAGATGTTCCGGGAGAGTCGTCAGCTGCGTGGCGGATTCGTTGGTGAGATACGGGATGCTTTCCAGCCCTGGAATCGAGGGGATGCTTGGGCGGCCGCCGGTGTCGATAAAGATCTTTTCGCTCTCAAGTAGCTCGTTTCCCGCTTGGAGCTGATGTGAGCCGACAAAACGGGCGTGGTCGCGGTAGAGGTGAACGTTGGGGCGATTATCGACCTGCTTTTGCTGGCTGCCGCGAAAACTGAGGATGACTTCGTTTTTTTGCGCCACGATCTTTGCGAGATCGGCGCTGACGCTCGAAGCGTTGACACCCCAACGCGCAGCGTTGCGCGCATAGTGAGCAACCTGCGCGCGATGCACCATGGTCTTTGTGGGAGTACAGCCAACGTTTATGCAGGTGCCTCCGAGGTCCTTTATTTCGATGAGTGCGACGGTCCATCCGAGATCTGCCAGGCGATAGGTGAGGGGATTGCCGGCCTGGCCGGAGCCGATGATGATGGCGTCGTACTTCATGGAGCTCCTCCGGTGAGAAAACTTGCCAAAACGATACCTCGGATGCTGCAACAATGCATGGTGACCAGAGAAACTCTTCGTTAGGGCAATTCCGCCATTTCGGGAACTTCATCCAGCAGCTGGGCGGTGCATGTGGCGCTGAAGGAGAGTAGCGACATAGGTAATCAGCAAGGCGGCAGCGCTTCCGAGCAAAACTTCCTCTGTGCGTTCGATGGCCGCGGGCAGCCCGGCGCTGGGTATGCCCCCGGTCACACTAGTGGTCATAACGATGGCGACAGTTACAGGGGCAATGCGCCAGCTTCCTGGAACGCGAATAATATTGGTGCAGATGAAGACAGAAACGATGATGCCGAGAAGAATGGACCAAAACGAAGGGCCAAGCAGATATAGAACCAAGAGGCCTACGCCGCAGCCGATCAGTGTGTTTGCGACTCGAGAGTTGAAGGCTAAAAACGCGGCGCCGAGCTCCGGCTCCGTGACGGTGATGACAGAGATCAGTGCCCAGAGAGGATTGTGCCGGTTGGTGCGATTGAGAACAAACCACACGATGACGCAACCGATGAGGATTCGAACGGCATATTGCAGGCCAGACGGCTCGTGAACTACAGGAGCAGGAGTCTCAGCTACGATGGTCATGGATTCCTCGGATGCGCGCCGAGTGTTTCGAAGATCGGCGGCCAGTTGGGTCCGGCATGGGATTCTAATGGTCTTTTCCCAGAATGACGACCTAGGGGGCCTTTAGATCTTACCGCTTTAGATGGCAATCAAATCTGGGCCACTTGCGTCACATTGCCTAGAAAAGTTCTTGCAAGACGGTGCAGAAGTGCGAGAATGCACCTCCACAAGCCGTAAATCCTATGACCTTGGCGATAACGAGAAGGGCCCGATGAGCGAACTCTGGCGACGTGGCATCTTATCCGCAATTTTCTTCTTTTCACCGGGCCTCGCTACGGCTCAAGTCCAGGAAAAGTCCGCTGTGGACGATCCTGCGATGGGACCGGACTATCAGCAGGGCAAGTCCGCTCTGGCTGCCCAAAAGTATGAAGAGGCGGTGAAAGCCTTCAAGAAAGCGAACAAACTGCAAAACGACGCGTGCTCTCCTTGCCTGACGCAGATAGCGTACGCACAAGCCAGGATGGGAGATACAAGAGGAGCCTTGAACAGTGCAGAGAAGGCACTAGCCGCCGCAAAGTCGAACGAGCAGCGCGCGGATGCGCACGCGATTAAGGGCGATATCCTGCTGGGCGAGAACGATGAAAAGAAACGAGCTGAGGCGGAAGCTGAATATCGCGCCGCGATACAGCAAAACAGTCAGGATGCGGAGAATCATCTGAAGCTGGCGGTCGCGCTGATAAAAGAAGTGAAAGATACGGAAGCAAAAACGGAGCTCAACGAATATTTGAAGCTGGCTCCCGATGGGAAATATGCAGGATACGCCCACACGTTGCTGCAGAATCCGCGGCGAGCGCGCGAAGAATATGCGCCGGAATTTAGCGTTACAACCATACGCGGGGAAACGGTCTCCTTAAACGGGCTGGCAGGAAAATTTGTGGTACTTGATTTCTGGGCCACATGGTGTCCGCCCTGCCGCGCATCGGTGGGTGAGTTGAAGGAATTGACCCGGAAGTATCCGCGCGACAAAGTGGTGCTGATCAGCGTGAGTGCGGACAAAGAAGAAGATAAGTGGCGCGACTTTGTAGCGAAGAAAGATATGGACTGGTATCAGTATCGCGACCCTGCGGGAACTATCCAGAGAACGTATGGGATTCATGCTTTTCCAACGTATATCGTTATCGATACCGAGGGCATCATTCGCCAGCGGATTGTGGGAGAAAATCCGCTACAATCGATTGTGGCGCGGTTGAAGACGACGCTTGCAACTCTGACCGCGGACAAGGGAAAACAGTCTGATTGACGCCGTTGACGCGGCGCGGTAGCGTAAGAATGATGGGTACAAGCGGCGCAAGGTCAAAGGGGAACACGGGCATGCTGGCAAGAATCTGCGGCCTCGTGGCGATGTTGGCGCTGGTTGTTGCTCCAGCCTGCGCGCCTCTGTGTGCTGCTCGAAATTGTTCGCAAGTTTCAGCCTCGACCACGGCGGAGAGACCCTGTCATTTGGCGGAATTGATGCACGGCGGTGAATCTCAGTTTCGCACCGTGCAAAACTGCGGCACGTCGGAGTTGCCAGCGGCGATTCTGACTTCCTCTATTAAGAATGATGCATCGCAAGCCAGCCGCGCGCTGACGTTTGAATTCGCCTTCGGCACATCGTCGCAGAAGTTTTTCGGTTTCCACTCGCAACCGAGTGAGCGTGACGTTGCGGGTCCGCCCTCACCTCATCTTCCTGCCACTTCTCGCCTCGATCAGATCCTTCGGATCTGATTTCTTCCATTTAGAAATCTGAAAACAGGGACGTTCGCGCATCGAACGCTTATTGATCTATTCCTAGTTAGGTTTCGTCTTCCATAACCATCCGGCAGAGAAACTTCCCTGGCCCTCTTTCAACGAACAAATGCGGTTTGTATGGATTGGCAATTCAGGAGGCACGTATGAACGGCGCGAGGAGAAAGTTTTTTCAGGATGCTGCGGTGTTTGGGGCGGGATTGTTCAGCCTGGGCGATTCGCTGCGCGCTGAGACCCCTGAGGAAGCAGCTCAGTCGCCGCGCGAGAACGAGAGCGGCAGACATCATTCTCCCTACGGCAGTCACGGTCCTCGCAAAGCAGCAGCTCCGGCGCGCGAGCAGGGGCTGCCGATGGTTACGCCCGACGTGGCGGATTTGACGTATGAAATGGACGCAGGTGTAAAAGTGTTTCGGCTGGTGGCGCAGCCGCTGAAGAAAAAAATCGTTCCGTTCAAAACGATTGACGCATGGGGATACAACGGCAGCTGTCCAGGACCAACCATTCAGGTGCAACAGGGCGACCGCGTGCGCGTGGTGTTGGAGAACCGGTTGCCTGAGTCCACGTCGATGCACTGGCACGGGCTCGAACTGCCTATCGAACAGGATGGCGTACCGTACATCAGCCAGAAACCGGTCGCGCCGGGCGAAAAATATGTTTACGAATTCACAGTCCATCAGGAAGGCACGTTTTTTTATCACGCGCACAGCGCCATGCAGGAAATGATGGGGTTGATCGGATTTTTCGTGGCGCATCCAGAAAGGAATTTCAAGCCGCATGCGGATCACGACTACGGATTGATTCTGCAGGAGTGGGCCGTGCTGCCGAACAACTCCGTTCCGAACACGGCTTCGATGGAATTCAATTGGCTGACATTCAATGGCGTCTCCGCGCCCATGACGACGCCGTTGCTCGCGCGTCTGGGAAGCCGCGTGCGATTGCGCATCGTGAACCTGGGAATGGACCATCACCCGATCCATCTTCACGGGCACCAGTTCGTAGTTACTGGCACGGAAGGCGGGCGCGCTCCGGAATCGACATGGTATTCGATGAATACGGTGCTGGTGGGCGTCGCCCAAGCTCGCGTCGTGGAATTCGAGGCGAAATATCCAGGCGCGTGGATGATTCACTGCCACCTGCCGCACCACATGATGAACAGCATGATGGATCTGCTGCGCGACCGGCAGATTCAAACCGCGGATCAGACGGAAGCAAGAGCCATGGGGCAGATGGAGTCGCTGGCGAAGAGCGTGCCGTTCGAACACGTGCATCCCTCTCCGATCGCGGCAAACGCAGCGAGCGTGCGGGGCTTTCCGCAGGACGCGTTCCAGGAAATGGCGATGGATGAAGTGGTGGAAAAGCCGGAGACCTACGGGCTGCCAAAAAACTGGAGCGCGGGAATGATGGGGATGATGACAATGGTGCGAGTGCTCCCGGACAAGGAGTATGACGCCATCATGATGAAGAAAAAGATGGCAAACGTGTTGGCGAACGAAAAGCGTGACGTTAATTCGTAAATTCGGGGAAAAGAATTAACACAGGGATCACAGAGATCGCAGAGAATCCGGAGAAGAAGAGGAGGCAGCATGCGGCGTATGGCTAGATACGGAGCGATGGTTTTTGTAAATGCGCTAGGAATGGCCGGGGGCCTTCTCGGACAGGAAATGAAAATGCCGAAGCAGGAGCAAAGCCATCATATGGAGATGCCGGCGGTAACTGCAGAATACCCGCGCATGGGAAGAGCGCAAGAACGAGCGCTGGGAGCGCTGGTTACGCTCGAGCAGGTGCAGAAGATTGCGGCCGATTCGAATCCCACTCTGCGGCAGGCGGAAGCGGAAATCCGCGCGACAAAGGCACGCCAACACCAGGCGGGGCTTTATCCCAATCCCACCGTGGGCTACACCGGCGATGAGATTCGCGGCGGCTCGGTCGGTGGCGGAAAACAAGGTTTTTTCCTGCAGCAGGCGGTGGTGACGGGCGGAAAACTCGCATTGAGCCGCGAAGTTTTCGGAAAAGAGGTGAAACTTGCGGAGATCGAAGCGGAAGAACAGAAGATCCGCGTGCAAAGCGCGGTGAAGATGGCTTTCCTGCGCGTGCTAGCGGCGCAAGAACTGCTGGAGGCTCGCCGCGAGATGGCGAAAATCGCGCAGGATGCGGCGGAATCGCAGCGGAGGCTGATGAACACCGGGCAGGCGGATGAAAGCGAAGTGTTGGAAGCAGAAGTAGAAGCGCAGCGCGTGCGCATGGCCGCGCGGATGCAGGAAAACACTTTGCGCGAAGAATGGCGATCGCTTGCCGCGGTCATCGGCCAGCCGGAGTTGCCGCTGGCGACGGTGGCGGGAAATCTGGAAACTGACTGGCCGGAACTGAATGAAGACCAGGCGGTGGAAACCATTGCGAAAGAGAGTCCGGCGGTTCGAATCGCCGATGCAGCTGAATCGCGCGCGCAGAGCGTTCTCGCGAGAGCGAAGCGCGAACCTGTTCCGGACGTGCTGATTCGTGGCGGACTGGAATATAACAACGAAACTCTTGGCAGCGTTCCCGGGGCCAAAGGCTGGGAGGGAATTGCGGAACTCGCTGTGCAGATTCCCCTTTTCAATCGAAACCAGGGAAATTCCGCAGCGGCGAGAGCAGACATCGATCGCGCCGGGCTGGAGAAAACGCGAATCGCGCTGACGCTGCGCGAACGCGCCGCCTCAGCCGTCGATCAGTATGCCAACGCGCGCCTGATGGCGGTCGAATATCGCGACGAGATGCTGCCCCGCGCGAAAAGAGCCTACTCTCTGATGGTGGATAAATACGGCCAGATGCTGGCCTCTTATCCGCGGGTGCTGGACACGCGACGCAAGCTTTACGAATTGCAAATTGAATACATCTCGGCGCTCGAAAGCGTTTGGACCAACGGGATCGCACTCCAGGGTTTCTTGCTCACCGACGGCCTTGAAGCTCCGGCGCGGCCGGGCGAGATCGACCGGCCAATCCGTGAGACCAACGTGCCTATGCCCGAGCGCACCATGTCGCCGCGCGAAACCCTACGTAACCCCTAGTGAATGGCTGGATCGGGTGCGAACTAGGCGCATCCCGTATCGAGTGCGAAACACTAGTACCCCAGTAGCGTTGACCAACAGAAAATTCGATGGGTACTGTCAAGCTAGGGCGCCCGGGTGTCGGCGGATGCGTGTCCACTGATAAGCATAAGGAAACACGGGATCTAAGGTTAGGCGAGGCGGGCAATTTTCACTTTGTGAGCGCGCAGAACCCCGTGTGTTGAAGCGGATTTTCAAAGAGAAATGTCGCTTTGGCGTGACGGAAACTGAAAGAATTGATGACAACCGTAACAAAAGCCGGGAGATACGAGTTCGTCGGTGAACTGGGCCGCGGGGCCATGGGCGTCGTCTATAAGGCCCTGGATCCCGTCATCGGACGCACTGTCGCGGTCAAAACGATCCGGCTGAGCGCGGAGGGTACAGGGCTCTCGCGGCCGGAGCTGCTGGCGAGATTCCAAACCGAGGCGCGAGCGGCCGGCCTGCTGACGCATCCGAACATTGTGGTGGTATTCGACGCTGGCGAAGAAGACGGGCTTTATTACATCACTATGGAACTGGTGGAAGGAAAGAGCTTGCAGGCCCTACTCGACAGCGGCCAGGCGTTTCCCCTGCCGCGGACGTTGCGGATAATGGAGCAGACTTGCAGCGCGCTGCAATTTGCGCATGAGCGCAACGTGGTGCACCGCGACATCAAACCCGCCAACCTGATGCTCACCGCCGACGATACCGTTAAAGTGACGGACTTCGGCACGGCAAAAATTCTGCAGTTCGGCACGGTGCAGCAAACTGCGCACGTGATGGGCACGCCAAGCTACATGTCGCCCGAACAAGTGAAGGGGCGCGCGGTCGATGGCCGCAGCGACATTTTCTCACTCGGTGTGATGCTGTACGAAATGGTGACGGGCGAAAAGCCGTTCCCCGGGCAAAACATCACCACGGTCATTTACAAGATTGTGAACGAAGAGCCGGTCCCACCGAGGCAGATTGATCCTTCGATCCACCCTGGCATCAGTGCGGTGGTGATGAGGGCGCTGGAAAAGGATCCCGACCAGAGATACCAGAACTGCCGCGAAATGCTTGAAGAGTTGAAGAATTATCGCGCGATCTCGGGAGGCGGGAATCCGCAGTCGACAATGGTCGTCGGCAGTGGATCGCCGGCAGCGACGATTATTTCCGGAAATGCCGGCGGGCGCGGGATCGGAAACGAGGAGCAAGCCGTCGCAGCCACTACGCGATCGCTGAGCTCGCGTGCCACGAGCCCCGGACAGACGCCGGTTGTGCGGCGAACAGCCGCCATCGCGCCAGTCCCGGAACCACCGAAGAAAAAGAGCGTGCTTGGCACGATTCTCGCCGCGTTTCTTCTCCTTGGCGTCATCGCATATGGCGCGATCAAAATCAGGCCGGTATTCGAAGCAGCTCGCGAATTGCACGCGGCGCAAGCGAAGGGCGCAAGCCCGGCTCCCACGGCAACAACGGCGTCGAACCCGCCAACAGAAAATCAGGCTCCCACTTCAGGGGGAACTGAGGCTTCCGCCCAGCCGAATGAGTCAACAGCCGCTCCCAGCGAAGAGGTAAAACCGGTGGAACCAAAGCCGGAAAAAGCCGCGGTTAAGAAACCGGAGTCTACTATCAGCCCGAAAGCCGCGGAATACAAAGGGCGCATCGAGCAAGCCATCATCGAAAGAGGCTTGACCGGACGCGCGAAAGTACAAGCCTTCGGAAATACTCTGACGGTGGCGGGCAAGCTGCGGCCCGCGGAGCACGGTGCCCTGCTGGGATTTCTGCGCAACGCTCCCTCGGACGTTCGCGTGATCGATCACATCGAATATGATGACTCGCCGGTAGCCGCTGCGGGCAACCCCCTCGATGGCGGCCACCCCGTGCCTGAGTCGGGACGAGGCGCGATTCACGTGGTGACCGATGTGATTGGCGCCAACGCAGTCCTGCGCGGCCCAGCGGGCCACGTGCTGAACAAGTGCGAGACGCCGTGCAGCTTCAATAATCTTTCTCCGGCGCAATACAGCCTGGAAGTACAAAAAGAAGGATACCAGCCAGTCCAGACCGCGCTTCAGGTGAAGCAGGGCGATGTCCAGGACCAGAAGATCAAGCTCGAGTCGCTCTCCAAGGGCATTTTCATCAGCAGCAAGCCGCCAGGAGCCGACGTGTTCATCAATGGTGCCAAGCAGTCCGGTCAGACGCCTGTGACGCTTCCCCTCGCTCCGGGGCAGTACAATCTTGTCTTACGGCTGCCGGGATATGACGCTTACGCTGGCAACATTCAAGTGAAAGACAACATTCAGACGCAGCTCGATGCGACGCTGAATGAAAAGTCGGCGAGCCACGTCGCTTGGGCACAGGTCAACACGAACCCTAAGGGCGCGGAGATCATTATTGACGGGACATCCACGGGACAATTCACGCCCGCGCGCATTCAGGTGCCCGCGGGCATGCATAACATTACGCTCCGTCTTAACGGATACCAGCCGTCGAAGCGGACGGTACAGGTCAGCGAGGGCGGCACGGTCACAATTGATGAGCCGATGCGACTGAAGTAACACCAAAAAGACTGAAATGGAGGGCGATTGAGCCTTCTCAGACGCTGTCTGAAGTCGGCTGAACCCCTACTCGAAACGTAACAATTTGTTACATACTGCCTCCACTAGTCCTAGGACTTGCTGCAAGATCCGCTGAATATAAAAGACTTAGTGCACATCCGTGCAGGCCGGAGGCGTGCTTTCTCTCTCATCAGGGACCACCTGCCCTGGAAGGTTCTCCTTGGGTTGACCCGGCAGTCTCCCTCGCCCGCAGCCAGGCGCGTCGGCAAAGTCAGAGTGAAGCAGCAAGCGGAGATCTCGTTGGTATTTCGGGCCACACTACCGACTCAGCATGATCCACACGAGGCGTCGTCAAAGCCGGCCGCGGATACGGTCCCGCATTCCGTTCAGGCCTTACCGGGGAAGTTAGCTCCTAGAACCAAACCGGTCGGGATCGACCCAAAGCTCAACGAAGTTCATCGCGCAATGCGAAGCCTGCACCTGCTGCTGCGCTCGGAACGGCTTTACGAAAAAAACCATCCGCGCAGGCTGGACAGCTTGGACGGCGCGTATGATTCGCTCCGGAACACGGCGGACATTCTCGGCGGGCTGGAGATTCGAGTCGAACGCGGTGGCCTTGTCGTGCCAAGGCTTAGCGACTCGCACCTGCCGGACGCACGAGGCGAAATGCAGGCGCTTGCGCGCGATCTGCAGCACGCGGGGATTGGGACACTGCTCTTCTCGAAAAAATTTCATGTGGGCGAACTCGACACGTTTGCAAGACTCGCGAAGGCATCACTGCTAAGATCGGAAGAGCCGGCGAAGGACTTACAGGATGCCTGGTGGCCGGCACGACTTCTGGAGCATCGCGTGGAAGGCATTTCCGTAAATACTCAAACGGAACGCAAGGTGGACACCGTGCTGGCGAGCCTCACCGCCGCCCTGGTGGCCTATGGCGGGCATTCGCCGCGCGAGAAATCCGACACCCCGATTCATGTCCCGGATTTCGACGATCTGGTGGCCAGCCTGCGGCTGTTGGCGCGGCTGACTCCGCCACTCGAGAGTGAGCGTGGTCTCTCGCCAGAAGAAGCAGCACGCGCCATCCACGGCGCTATGGAGGAGGCCAGCCGCGACAGCGTTTGCATGATGCTTAGCTCCGTCTCCCAGTACGGCCCCCGCGAGGGTGAGCGCCCACAACCCTACCTCTTACGCCTTTCTGAAAATATTGTTTTTGAGTTTCTGAATGCGGAGTTTTCCAGCGGTGCCCTCACTCCCACATCAGTCCGGCCGATGTTCCATCGCCTGGGCGATGTGATCGTCGGCTCCGGCGCTTATTCCGGCCCGCATTCTTCTCAGCATCTCTCATCCCTGGCGGTCACCTGGGCCGCGGATACGCATCGTGAAAAGCTGATCGATCGGTTCTGGATGGAGCTGCCCGCGCGTGAAAAGTCGGCGGTGCTGCGTGGCGCGGATGTCTGGTGCATTCCTGTCCCGGCGCTGCGGCAAACTCTCGGCCAACTTGCGGATGCAGGCGCGGATGCTCCGCGTCGTGAAGCGCGCAACATCGTACTGAATTATGCGCGACGCCTGGAACACGAAGACGCCTCGGCAAGACGCGCCGTGGCAGCCGGACTCAACGAACTTACCTCGATTATCGAATCTTTGTGGCCGAATCAAGTACCCGAAGATTTGAGCCGCGGGGCAATGAAAGCCCTGGATAAAGAAACGGTGCCGGAAACCGCAGGGTTACTGGCCGCTTTTGTGGAATCGCTCGGCCGAATCGCCGTGAACCGCGCCGACTATGCGGGATTCGAGACCATACTCACAAATTTGGAACGCGCACCGCGTGACAAAGAGCACGACCACGTGACGGCATTAGCGAACCGCCTTGTGGCGCAGGATCGCTGGCTTCTTCTGGTGGACGCCGCACTGGCGAACCGCGCGCTGGAACCCGTGCTGCCCCGGCTGTTGCAGCGCGACCCTGAACGATTGCTCGATCGCCTGACGCTGCTGCTCACCGATCCACGTGGCGCGGAGATGGTGCCCGCAATGGCTCGGCTGCTGCGCACGATTGGTGTGCCGGTCCTGAATCTCCTCGAGACCCGTCTCTATGAGGCCCGCCGCCAGCGCGTGACGGCGGCCATCAAGCTTCTCGCCGCGGCGGACCCCGAGCGCCTCTTGCGCGGCCTGGCTCGCGCCATGGCCAGCTGGGAATGGAACCTGCAAGATCTGGCGGTAAGCGAACTGACACGCCCGGCCAATTCCGCTTCGGCGCAAAGTGCCGCCTTCGTCTTTTCTGCCATCCTCGCGGATGCTCATCCCCTGGTTGTGCCCATGATGATTGACCAGATTGGGCTGGCACAGGAAACCACTGCGGTGGCGCAGCTTATGGAGATTGCTGCCGGCGAACACGAGATCTTGCGCGACCAATTTGTGCGCATCAAAGCCATTGAAGCTCTTGGACGCATGCGAGCTTCCGAAGCCGCGGAGGTTCTTAGAGGATTGGCGGAGACTCGCGAAGGGCTGACCTATGCGGAACCTTCGGGCTTGCGCGCGGCTGCGGAAGACGCCCTGGCGATGATCGAAAACCGCCCAACATCCGCGCGCGTGCGTGCCGCCTACGAATCCGCGGCGCAAGCCAGCGCCAGTTACGTGATTCCCCGCCGGTACGTCCGTGTCCCGTTGGAATCACCGCTTCGCGCACACATTGAAGGATCGCAAGCAGGCCTGGCACGCGTGAAAACCATCAGCCTCGGCGGCGCGTATTTGGAATCGCCCCGCAAACTAAGCGTGGGAGATTCCATCAAACTGGAAGTTCGATCCGGCCTGCGCAAGATCAATTTTACGGCAGTCGTCCGCAATATCGGCCCGGACGGCACCGGAGTGGAATTTGTGCACATGCGCGACGAAGACCGCGAAAAGCTCCGCAAGCTCGTCCAGCGCAACTTGCATCTGTAGTTCTAACCCCGCACGTCTCCGGAAAGCCTCAGACTCGACTTGCCTTTCCTGCGACCCCCGAAAAACATAGCAATCGAGCAGCCTCCGGCCGGCTTGCGTTAAACCGTACCTCGTTCAAAATCCTGAACGAATTGGGACGAATCCGATGGCGACAAGTGGCGACATTCCGGTTCTTGGCCCGCGTTTCGCACCTTGTCTCTTGCCAGATCTCCTCTCCTGGGCAATCCTGCGTTGGTCCGGCGTCCCCGTTGGCTGATTTACCGATTCGCGTTGTGAAAAACGAGGGCGTTCCGCCGGGTCGTGTTTCGTGGTGGAGAATACCCTGGAAGTTTTTAGTTGAATGCGGCGCTTCCATACAGTAAAACGCGAGTATTCCATTGCGCAGGTTGAGAAGCGGCGGGTCACCCCGCCACCGCTAGGGGTAGCGGAAGAATCGCCGGAACCAAACTAGGAGGAGTCATGCAGCGCAAAGAAAATGAGTGTGTGCCGTCCATATTGCGTTCAGCTCATCGAAGCAATGAATTGCGGTTGCTGGGCGCAGTGGCCATGCTGATCTTGCTGATGCTCGTCTGCGCCGCAGTCACCTCGGCGCAGGTAAACACCGCGACACTCGCAGGAACGGTCCTCGACGCCCAAGGACTGGGGGTGAAAGGCGCAAAGATCACGCTGACCAATACGAGCACTGGCGCGGAACGTACCGCGGTCTCGGAGGATACCGGTGCCTATATCCTGGTCGGGTTGCCGCCAGGCCATTACAAAATGAGCGTGGACGGTGGCGCCAATTTTGCGGCTTACGAGAATCCATCTGTGGAGCTGACAGTCGGTGAGAGAGCCACGATAGATGCCCGCCTCGAACTCAAAGGCTTGCAACAGTCCGTAACCGTCTCAACCGAGACCTCCAACGTCGAAACGACCAAGAGCGACGTTTCCCAAACGATTGGACAGCGCCGCATAGAAAACCTGCCGATCAACGGCCGAAATTATATCAACTTTACGCTGACCAACTCGCAGACCACCCGTGACGTTTCTCCCACCATCGGGCCCGCGCCGAACAGTGGTCTGAACATTGGCGGCGCGCGTGCTCGCGGAACCATGGTCAGTGTCGACGGCGCCGACGCGGTAGACAACTCCATCAACGGGATTCGCTCCACCCTCTCTCAGGAAGGGGTGCAGGAATTCCAGATGATTCTAAGCAATTACAACGCGGAGTACGGGCGCGCTTCCGGCGGGGTCATCAACATCGTCACAAAGAGCGGTACCAACCAATTTCATGGCGACGCGTTTGGCTTCCTTCGCAACAGCGCCTTCCAGGCACGCAACCCGTTTTCCGGACAGGTCGACCCCGTCACCGGCAATCTCGACCCGGTCAAGCAGGCCTACACCCGCGTGCAAACAGGCCTCACCTTTGGAGTCCCCATCCGGAAGGATAAGACCTTCTTCTTTTTCGCTTACGAGTACACGCAGAGAGAGGAAAGCGGTTTCTCCAGCATCGGGATCAACAATTTTGGAATCGCTCCCTTGAATTGCGGCACCGGCTGCCCGCTGAACGGGCTGCCACTGACCTCCGATCAGGCGACCGCGGTGAATACGCTCCTTGCTGAGGCTGCTGGAGCCGGAAATCCTGTGGAAGCTGCGCAACTGCAGGCTTTGGCGCAAAGCTATGCTGCATTTATGGGCTCAGCCTCCAACGTTGCTCTGAATAAAGTAGACTTTGGACTGGTTGCCCCAGCCTTAACCAGCGGTCTGGTAAACCCTGGTCCCGGTCCGCAGTTTCCAGTTCCCGTCACTTGTCCAGTGGGCGCCGTGGTCGGGACGGTTACCTGCTCATCCATACCTGCTGGACCAGGAGCTCAATTCTCTTATGGAGTTGCGACTTTGCCGGGTTCTTACGTAGGACTGAATGCCCTGCGCGGCAACTTCCCGGTAATGGAAAAAACGAGTTTGTGGTCCGGCCGCCTTGACCATATCTGGAATAGCCGCAACAACTCTTTTCTCCGCGTCGGCGTTTCTCCTTCGCTCGTTACTGGCATTGAATCCACCGCGCAGAACCAGGTTTTCGGAGAGAACGCAGGCTCGCGTACGGGCTTGAACCAGACCCGCGATCTAAGCTTCACCTTCCAGCATGACACGGTTATCAATGACAAGACCTTCAACGAATTTCGCATGCAGATCGCCCGCCGGGGCTTGCATTTTGGCTTCTCCGATCTGCCCGGCGGTTCCGATATCGGTGTGAACATTCCCGGCTACGCCTATTTTGGCCGTGAACCTTACTCTCCTGTGGACCGCATCGAACGCCGCTTTGAATTTACCGACCAAATAAGCATCGTCCGCGGAAAACACACTTTCAAGACAGGCGCGGATGCCAACGTGATCCAACTGCGGTCAAAGCAGCAGCAGATTTTCCAGCTGGACTTCGGTGGCGTCGTCAACTTTGGAGGCATTTCCGCTACCGCCTTTAGCTCTCAGTATGTAAACCCTGTAACCGGCGCGGCCCTCCCGGGAGCTACAGCGCTCCAGGCGTATGGCTTGGGGATTCCCCAGACGTACATACAGGGCATCGGGACTTCGAACAATCCCTTTGACAATCTGCCTTTCGCGTTCTTCTTCCAGGATAGCTGGCACGTTACCCGCAAGCTGACAGTGAACTATGGCGTGCGCTACGACGTCGAGGTCAGTCCGCTGTTTGCACCGGCAACAGCGGTGAACGCCGCAGCTGAGAAAGCTCTCGGAGTGGTGGAAGGCATCCCGCGAGACTACAACAACGTCGCGCCACGCTTCGGACTCGCCTGGGATCCCAAGGGCAATGGAAAGACTGTAATTCGCGCCGGTTACGGAATCTTCTACGACCATCCTCTGCTCGCGGTAGCCTTTGACTCCGCGACAGCAGACGGCGGGCGCTCGGTGCAGTTGATCTCTTCGGGTGGGACGGCTTCGGCCTGTGGACTGGTCACTGCGCTCTGCGGTTCCCAGCTCGATACCCCGACGAACCTGAACGGCAGCTCCATCTTCCAAGGGGCGTTGAACGCGCTGCCGAGCATGTTTTATGAACCGCAGCAGCAGCGTTTCAATCCGTTCGCGCCAACATCTATTTTCGCGAACCAAAACTATCTCGGCCAAACTCCCGCCACAACATTCCCGCTCCCCATTCTGCCCTTTACTTTGCCCGTTACCAGCAATTTCGTGTACGGCTATGCGCAGCAGGCCAATCTGACGATCGAACACGAGATCGCCGGATCCTGGAAAATCAGCGCGGGATATCAATGGACACGCGGATTGCACTTGAACCGTCCGATCGACATCAACTCGACGGACCCCGTACTACTCACAAACAACCTGGCTAAGGCCGACGCGGCGGGATTTAATTTTGCCAATCCTCTGCAAGTCGCGCTGCCAACGACGGGATACGGACCCATGGTCGGGAGCTGTCCGGTGGGTAGCGTGGGACTGAACACATCCGGTGGCGGAAGCATTATTCTGGTGCAGCCGCAATTACCCTTTGCGGCGCAGGGATTCACCGGGCCCAATTGCACCGGCTCACCCGTCGGCGTGATCGGAACAGCCGCAGCCTTCAATTTCTTCCGGCCATCGGGTCCGAACCCCTCGTTCGTCGGCTTGGCCGCTTATCCATTGCTTGCGCAGCTGGCGTCGGCTGTGGGCTTCCCCGGCGGCCATGGAGTGCCCGTGCCATTCAACAGCGTGGATGCTCAAACGTCGACCGGGAATTCCTATTACAACGCCCTGACCATCAATGTTACGAAACGCTTCTCGAAAGGCTTTGAAATGCTTTCGAGCTATACGTGGTCGCACTCGATGGATGACTCTTCGGACCTGCAATCCCCACTTGAGCCTCAGGACAGCCGCTTCCCGAACCTCGAGATGTCCAACTCCGTGAACGACCAGCGCCACCGCTGGGTGACCAGTGGGGTGTACCAATCGCCCGCTGGCAAGAGCGGCGATGGATTCTTCAAACACTTTTTTGGAAACTTCACGCTTGCGCCAATCATCGAGTTGTCTTCCGGCCGTCCTTTCAACGTCATTACCGGGACGGATCTGCGGCTGGACCTCGGCGCCTCGCAGGAACGGCCCTCCCTTGCGGCAAATGGCGCGGCAGGCACGACTTCACCGTTCGTTCCGGGAGTGGTTTTTTCGACCGCGAATGTGTGCTTGACCAACGCGGGAATTCCCTTCACCGTGCCGGGCGGCATCACGCCCCCTCTTGGATGTGATGGCAATCTCGGCCGGAACCGCTTTACCATGCCGGCCTTCTTCGATTGGGACATGCGCGTTGCCAAGCGCGTTCCGCTTGGGGAGCGCCTGCAGCTCGACATCATCGCCGACGCCTTTAACCTCACAAACCATACGAATATCGCTGCGGTCAATCAGCTCTGCGACCCGACCTCTGGCGCCACTTGCAGTGCAGGGCAGCACACAGCGGCGTATGACGCGCGGCAGTTCCAGTTTGCGTTGAAGATCAGCTGGTAACGGAAGGCTAGAGCCGGCCGCGGAGAGATCGAAGTGAAGTAGGCCCCCGACTTGTGCGGGGGCCTGCTTCTTTTTTGGGACAGTTTTCAGAACCGTAGTATTGCGAGTAAAGTAAGAATACGGATTGCGGTGCGGTTATTGGAGAACGAATGAATGCAGTCTTAATCGGTGCGATGCTCCTCGTGGCCATACTGGTGCTCTGGCTCGTTCTGCAGAGTTCACAAGAGCGCCGGAAGGCGGGGGCGCTCGAGTCACAGTTGAATGAACTGCGCCGCGACCTGCAAACGATGGCGAATTCGCAGGCCCAGAACAGCGGGCAGTTCAAGGCCATCGGCGATAGTGTCTCGCAGCGCCTGGAGAGCGTGACGTCTGCTTTACAAGAAGGCATCAAGAATTCCGCGCAAGTTACGGGACAGATTACTTCGGACGCGCAGACGAAGATGGCCAGCGAATTAAAGAACACCCGTGATCAGATCAGCCAAATCCAGCAGCAGCTGGGAGCTGTGCAGCTCGCCGGGCAGCAAATGTCCGACACGGCGCGCACCCTCGAAGGAATCCTGGGCGGGGCCAAATCCCGCGGATCTCTGGGTGAGGTCACCCTGGAACGCCTGCTCGAGGATTCCCTACCCAGAAATCAGTACGAAATGCAGTACCGATTCTCGAGTGGTGAAGCTGCCGATGCCGTCATCAAACTGCGTGACAAAAAATTAATGGCTATCGATTCAAAATTCCCGCTCGACGCTTACCGCAGAATCGCGGCTGAAGGGGACGACGCGCGGCGAGCTTTTATCGTCGCGGTGAAGGGCCACGCGGACGCCATTTCCAGGAAATACATCGTGCCGGACGAAGGAACGCTCGATGTCGCCTTGATGTTTGTTCCCTCGGAGAGCGTCTACTACGAGCTCCTTTCGACCCAGGACAACAAGGGGCAACCGCTGGATGCCTATTGCCGCGACGGGAAAGTGATCGCCGTTTCGCCGAACACGCTTTATGCGCACTTGTGCGTGATATCCATGGGACTGCGGGGCATGCAGATGGAGGAGAATGCCAAACGACTGCTGGCGAGTCTTTCCGGCATGGACAAACAGATGGAGAAGTTCGCGGATAAGTTTGGTGTTCTGGGTACGCACCTGAAAAATGCGCAACAGACTTACAGCGAATCCGACAAACTGTTCGAAAAGGCGCAGACCACTTTGGAAGGCATGCTCGGTGGCGGCGCGGAAACCGTGGCTCTGGAAAATGCACAAGGTTCGCTGGCGCTGACCGCCGAGACCAGCATCAAGAAGAGCGCCTGATCTTTCCCACCGTCACGAAGGCTGCAGAAACGCTGTCCCTCTAATTTCTCATTACTTTCGGCGCAGCCCCTTATTGAGGCCGCCCGAGAGACGGAACGAGCCGTATGGAAATCATAAAGCTACCGTTCTTCCGCCCAATCAATTCGAATCGGACGAAGTTTTCCGCTCCGCCACTGCTGGAAAGCCGTACGGGATTACCACCGGACAGCGCCGCAATCTCCGGCGCGAGGTTGCGCGCCTCGAGCGTGATTTTCGCCGTCGTCCCGCGAACACGTACTGTAAGCGAGCGATGCTCGCCAGATTTCAGCGGCGACGAATCGGCTTCCATTTCAAGCGAGACGAGCGTGATGGTCAGGGGAGCCGCCTGGCGCTTGGCACAGGAAATCTCCACGTTCGCGGGCCCGGGTTCCCGATCCATTGGAGGCAGGACCACCAGGGAGACAGGCGAAGAGGCGAGCACAATGGCTGGCTCTCCACCAACGATGACACGATTGGCGTCGGCATCACCGCATAAGCCCCGTCCCAGAAGTTCGAAGCGATCCGTCAAGGAAGCAAAGCGCGGCGCGGAAGCTATCTCGATCGCAGTGGCCGCCGCATCATCGGGCGCGATGATGGCAGTCGAAACCTTGTCCGGTCGCCCCTGGATAGAAGCAAATGCAACGCCCAGGTTCAACGGCGCGACGAAGAGAGCGCGGCCCGTCGCGTTGGTCGTGAGTTTGTCACCGTTCGAAAAACTGACAGTGACCCCCGGCGTCAGCCGGCCATTAACATCCAACACGGCGAGCGTTGCGCGCTCGCCCGAAACAATGCGCCGCGGAAGCAAAAGGATCCGTGCGCCGGAAGCTGGTGGCGCCTGTTGCGCGGGCGCAGGCACCAAAAAAAACTGTTCCACCGCGCAAAGGACCACGACCAACACGCTCATTCGAATGAAGCCTTGCAAGGGCATGCGTGGAATTGTAGTTGAGAACCGCGTATCGATGAAAGCGACGCTCGAACGCGGCGCGGAAATTACGCGCCCTATGACTTTCGGCTGAGCACCGGAGCTTCCGGCGAATACTGCAGCACGCTTCGGCCCATGACTCCGGCCGGCAGCCGCCGCAATCTGTAAAGAAAAGGCCGCGGTGCACCAGTTCGCGAAGACTCTTCCAGCCGGTAGAACTCGTTCTGATAGCGCACCACGCGCGGCGGAATCCAGTCCTCTTTCCTGCGGCACGCGCGAATCTCCATGATTTCATCCGTCTCGTTTCGAATGGGACGGATTTCATCCGGGACCTGCGGGAGCCCCGCAACGAGTAATTTTTCCCCCACGGCTCCGAAGTACGAGGACACATTTTCCTGCGCGCCGCCCATTGCCGCCGCGGCTTCTCTCCGGCCACCGCCCGTCATTATCGCGAACACTTTATCCAGCAGGAAGAGCGGCAGAATCCCCAGATTATTCTCTGAAAACGCGGCGTTCACCAGCCGCACCGTTCCTTCGATTCCGGCGTAGGCAATCAACCATGTCAGCGGATGTGTGGCCCAGATTACCAGCGCGGTGAAACCGATCTCGTGGTCCGTCACCCCAGTGGGCAATTTCCCCGTCAGCGCCGAGTCCACGCCATTACTTACAAGCAGGGTCATGTAATAGGAATACCACTGCATCAGCGCGATGAGCGCGGCCACGCACTCCGCAAAGCCGCTGATGACCGTTGCCGGACGCCACGCTATGGCCAAGCCGGAGAAAAGCGATTTGCGCCACCGTTTCGGAAGCAGCGCCAGAATCGGTCCCAAGAAGTAGGTCAGCACAACGATTCGGCCTCTATCCAGTTTAAGTCACGCGCACTCCGCTATTTTTTTGCATGCGGGAATAAAACCAATCAGTAACGTAAGGTGGAGGCTACGACGACTTCCCGGCCAGACGGTAAACCTGCGCATCCAGGAAAACGCGAAAGAGCTCGGGGTCGATCTCATCGTCCCGAACGCAGATTTTCAAGATGTCGAGGGCCCGATCCGTCGGGATAGCCCGTTTGTAGGGCCGGTCCGAGGCCGAGAGCGCGTCGTAGATATCGCAAATGGTCATCATCTTGGCCTGAATGGGGATCTGGTCCGAATTCAGGCCGAAGGGATAACCCTTGCCATTCAGTTTTTCATGGTGGGCGCGCGCAATCTCCGGAATGCCGCGGAATTCCATCGTCCAGGGAATTTGCGAGAGAAAATTGAAACTGTGGACCACGTGCGATTCGATCTGCCGCCGCTCATCGGCATCCAGGCTGCCGCGAGGAATCGAGAGCAAACGCACTTCCTCGGAAGAGAGATAGGGCCTCTCCGTTCCACGCGGATCGCGATAGTTCTTCTGTGCAATCTCGCTCAGCAGATCGAAATCACTCGAGGGAAGCAGCGTGGGCTCGTTGGCCCGCGCGACGAACTCGGCATAGCGATCGAGTTCGCCCAGCAGGCGGCGCGCTTCTTCGTCAAATACACGCAAGCGCTTCTCCGCTTCCTTGCGTGAAAGGGAAAGGAGCGCCTCAACTTTCTGCTGCGCGACGCGTGCTTCGATGTCGCGGCGAATGTAATCAAAACGGTCCAGAACGCGCACGAACTGCAACGGGTAAAGTTTTTTTGCCTTGACCAAAACTTCTTCTCGTACGCCGACCTTGCCGAAATCGTGTAGCAGCGCGGCATAGCGGAGTTCCTTCATCTGTTCCCTGGAGAAGCGCAAATCGCCGTAAGGGCCGCGCGGTTCGTGATCGATCGCCTCCGCCAGCGCTACCGTCATTTCACAAACCCGGTGCGAATGGCCGGAGGTCGTGGGGTCGCGCTGCTCGATGGCCTTCACCGCCGCGTTGACGAACCCATCAAAAAGGTTCTCGATGTCTTGATACAAACGTGAGTTTTCGTAGGCCACCGCGGCCTGCGAGGCTAAAGAGAGTCCCAGCCGGACAGCACGCTCAGGAAACGGATGGACCAGGCGGCGCACGCTGGCTGCCCCGGTCAGCCGCATCTTGGGAATGCGTTTGCAGTTGATCAACTGCAGCACGCCCAAAACTTCTCCCTTGCCGTTCTTCATCGGCAACGCCAGCAGCGAGCGCGTGTGATATCCCGTTTCCTGGTCGAATGACGAATTGAAATGAAATGGCCGATGCTTCGGAATCCGGTACGCATCGGCAATCTCGACGACTTCTCCGTGCGACGCGCAATACCCGGCGATGGATTCTTCCGTCAGTGGAAGCGTGTGCTCGCTGAACGGAAATTGCAGGCTGTCGTTTTGGATGAGCTTGAAGCGCAGTTGCGGCGCTCGCCATCCGGCACCTGCGGGCACAGCGTCCCGCTCTACCAGATAGAGCGATCCGGCATCCGCCCCGGTGATTTCCCTAGCTTTTCTAAGAATTAGTTCCAGGAGTTGTCCCACATCCCTGGTCTCGGATAAGGCAATTCCAATGCGGTTCAACTCTTCGAGCTCCCGAGTGGCTTTGGTGGCGCTCATTGCTGTGCCGCGAGCGCGCGGTGCGCGTTTGCTCGGCGATAGCTTGAGTTCGGCCATAGTGGAAGGGCAAGGAGCCGCAGAGGCGGGGCTCCGGGCAGAAAGGAAGTATAACGGAAGCGTGCCACAGTGGCACGCCCGGCATGCAACACCGCACGGAAGGTAACATCCACAAATCAAACAGGATGCTCTGCCGGCGACCCGGATGTGGCGAAACAGCGAGTAATCAGTAGGGTTCAAAGCCTTTCCCCGCCGTTCTGGCTCTGGTACTTTGGAACAGGATTGCCCGGTACAGGTGTGGGCGGGGTGTAGTCTGACGGCAGCAACAGGAGTTAGTGTGCGAATTGCAAGCGGCGGCGTAAGCGACGTGGGTCGCGTGCGCACGAACAATGAAGATTGCTATCGCATCGTCACGCCGCTGAACCTCTACGTGCTATCGGACGGCATGGGTGGCGAAGCTCACGGAGAAATCGCGAGCGCCATGGCCGTGGAGACCCTCGTAAAACATTGTCTCGAGACAGAGAAAAATCCCGCAGCCCCGTTTTTTGGCCAGACGCAACCAAATTGGAACCTCAAGACCAAGCGCCTTGTAAGCGCCGTCCACCTGGCCAACAAAAATATTTTCAAATCCGCCGAAGACCATCCCGAACAGCACGGCATGGGCGCAACGCTGACAGCGGCATGGATCGACGGCATGAAGCTGAGCATCGCTCATGTTGGCGATAGCCGTGCGTATCTCCTGCGCGCCGGCAACTTGCTGCAACTCACGCAGGATCATTCGCTTGTTGCGGAACAAGTGCGCCGCGGCATCTTGACTGCCGCCGAAGCCGAAGAGAGCGAAATGCAGAGCGTACTGCTGCGCGCGCTCGGTGCGCAGCCGGAGATTGAAGTCGACGCCGAGGAACAACAGCTGATCGCTCGCGATGTTCTGCTGCTCTGTTCCGACGGTTTAACCCGCATGGTGACGGAGCCCGAGATCGCGGGCACGCTGCAAGCGGAGACGGATCCGACGATGGCGGCCGAGAAACTCATCAAGCTGGCAAATGAGCGCGGTGGCGCGGACAACATCACCGTCGTTGTCGTGCGCCTGGAAACAGATTCCAAGGGGTGGTTTTCCTGGCTGCGCCGTGGGGCGCGAAGAGACGAAAGCGGAAACGGTTCCGCCGGAGGAAAGTAAGATGCCCAAACTCAGCCTCATGTTTGAAGACAAAATTGTGAAGGAGCTGCCCGTGGGCAGCCGGCCGGTTACCATTGGCCGCTCGCCGGACAATGATTTGCCCGTCGATAACCTTGCGGTCTCCAATCATCACGCGAAGATCTATTTTGAGGCCGGCCGCCTGGTCATCGAGGACCTCGACAGTCTCAACGGAACGTTTGTGAATGATCTCCGCATCGAGCGCGCTACTCTGCATGACGGCGACAAAATTCACATCGGCAAGCATCACATCAAGGTTGATACCAGCGGCGATGCCCCCATCCCCTGGGACAATGCTCGCAAGACCGTCGCTCCACGCATCAACGAAACCATGGTGCTGGATACGAAAGAACGCCGCCAGATGCTTCAGCAGGCCGCCGCCATGGGCGAATCCATGCAGTTCGCATCCACGCGCATGAAGGTTCCCACTCTCGTCGTGTTGAACGGCAGAACCGATCAGAAGGAATACGTTCTTACCAACAAGCTCACCGTCATCGGCAAATCCGGCATGGCCACGGTTCGCTTGAAGGGCTGGTTCAAACCCGCGATGGCCGCGCAAATCAATCAGCGTGATGACGGCTATTACCTCGGGCCCGGCGACCAAGTACCACACGTAAATGGCGCGCCGATTCAAGGCCCCGTGCGGCTCAGCGACGGAGATCTCATCGAAGTTTCCGGCGTCCGCTTGAATTTCATTTTCCGCGAGTAGCGCCCGGCAAGCAATGGCAGCTCCGTCAGAGGGTTTCTGGCAGCGGCGGGGCGCCTTCGGCCTCTACGAACTCCTGCAGACCTGGTGGCAGCACCGGGTATCCTTTCTGCTCAGTCTCTCCATTACTTTCTTCGCACTCCTTCTCTACGTTCTTACCTTCGTTGGCGAGCGGCCGACGCCTATTTTCGAATTTGTCCAAAGGCTCGAACTTGCCACGTTGGACACGCGTTTCCGCTATCGGCCGCAGAGCTATTCGCATCCCGATCCTCAGATTGTGGTCATTGATATCGATCAGCGCGCCCAGGAAGTCCTTGGGCGCTGGCCCTTCTCCCGCGCAAACTTCGCCAGGATGCTGGACGTCCTGCACGACAGCGGCGCCAAGGTCGCCGGTTTTGACATCACCTTTAGCAAGCCAGATGAATCCGCCGTCCCTATTCGCGCCCTCTCTGCCGAACTCGAAGCTCGCAAGAAACACGGCGAGAATGTCGACGCAAAACTCTTATCCGAAGTGCAGCGGCTCGCCACGTCTTTGGACGCGGACAAGCAATTCGCCGCTTCGATTCATCAGTTTGGTCCGGTCGTTCTGGGCAACTACTTCCTCTTCACGGAAGCGGATCTTCGCGGGATGGAAGCTGCCACTCTCGATGCCTATGCCAGCCAGATCTCACTTTTCGCTTATCCACCGGCTCACCCGCTCCATCCTGACGCACAGAAGCAGGAGAAAGCCCAGATGCTGGAGGTTTTTGCGTATGCCAATCTTCTCCCCCAGGGAGCCGAGGCCAATCTTGATCAACTGACCAGCGCACTCAACGGTGATTTCTCCTGGACCGGTTTCTTCAATGCACCGCCGGATGCCGATGGCGTCGTGCGTAGGGCGACGCTGGTTCTTCCCTATGGGCGTTCAAAGAATCCTGACGAATGGGACATTTACTCCTCGTTGGATCTAATGACCGCGCGCGCTTACCTGGGAGCGCAGGCCCAGGATATGAACTTGATCTACGGGCCCCAGGGAATCGTAGAGATTCGATTTGGCCAGGCGCTGCTCTTGCATCCGGACGGCCGTGGCCAGATGATGATCAACTATCAGGGGCCAGCGGGCACGTTCACGCACAAGTCCATCGTAGATGTGCTCCAGAAAAATTTCGCTCCGGATACTTTTCAAGGAAAGATTGTATTGGTCGGGGCCACTGCCACCGGCATTGGCGATCTTCGCGGAACACCCTACGGCGGGACCACCTACCCGGGAGTGGAAATTCACGCCAATGTCATCGACAACATCCTGAACCAACGATTTCTCAAGTACGGATTCCGGCAAGCTCTCGCGGATGTTCTCCTGATCATTTTCTTCGGCATTCCCTTGGGGATATGGATGGCGCTGGTTTCACCTCGCTGGATGTGGTTTGGCGTCTCGCTGCTCCTTCCCATGATCGCGGTAAATTTCTGGGCTTTTCTCCATGGCTGGTGGCTGAATCTTCTCGTTCCTGCTCTAACTCTGTCCACTAACGTTCTGCTTGTTTCCCTATACCGTTCGCTCTTCGAAGAAAAAGAGAAGCGCCGCGTGCGTACCGCCTTCGGCCAGTATCTCAGCCCGGAAGTAATCCGCCGCCTGCTGGTCAACCCGCGCCTGGTCGACCCGAAAAAAACCGACATCACCGTGATGTTCAGTGACATCCGCGGCTTCACCACCATTTCCGAAAAACTAGACGCCCAGGACCTGGCGCTTTTTCTCAATCAGTATCTCTCCGATATGACCGGTCTCGTTTTCGAACACCAGGGTACCCTCGACAAATATATCGGTGACGCTGTGATGGCTTTCTGGGGCGCGCCTTTCGAAGAACCGGGCCATGCCGTAAGAGGTTGCCACACGGCTCTGAAAATGATGGGGCGCGTCCGCGAGATGCAGAAGACCTGGGAAGCCGAAGGCAAGCCGCGTCTCGACATCGGCATCGGCCTGAATACCGGCGTGGCCAGCGTCGGCAACATGGGCTCCGCCCTGCGCTACGGCTACACCGCTCTCGGCGATAGCGTGAATCTTGCCTCGCGCCTCGAAGGCCTCAACAAGGATTACGGCACGCATATTCTGGTAAATGAAACCACCTTTGCAGCGGCCAAAGACGAAGGCTTCGTCTTTCGTGAACTGGACCTCATTCGCGTAAAAGGGAAGCTCCAACCAGTGACGATTTACGAACTCATCGGCCGCGCCGGAGAAAATTCCGTCTACGGCACGCCGGACGAATTGCGCGCGCGCCTCAATCTCTTTCTGCAAGCTCACGAACTCTATCGCAAGCGCCGCTGGGAAGAATCGCAGCAAACCTTCCAGCTCATTCTCGACAAGTGGCCCGATGACGGCCCCTCGCGCACCTACTGGAAGCGCTGCCAAGACTACCTCTTCGACGAGCCTCCATCCGGATGGGACGGCGTCTTCACCATGACGCACAAGTAGCGTTCGCTTCCGTTGGTTGTTGGCGCTCCCAATCCCCTTCCTCTTACGTCCAAATCGAAGTCCAAATTGGACGGGCGGTTCCTTGTGCCCTGCTAGCGACTGCAGGCATCAAATTTTTGTGGGAGATGAACTTAACATTTTGCGCCGAAGCCTCTAACCGATACACTACGCAAGACTTATGTGCTCTTCCGATCTGAGCTCATTGCGTCCAACTTCTTCAAAGTCCGCGACCTGGGTCGGATGAGCGGAAGCTAGGATTTCGCGATAACATGCATTTACAGAGCGCGCGTACCCAAACAAATACGGCCGCGAATCTAAGAAGGATTAGGGATCAAGGAGCGCACTGGCGGAGGCAAGTGCGGCCTTGGCCGTTCCGCCCAAGCAAAGGAATGAACTGAGACTCCATGTGGATTGTCCGATTAGCGCTTTCGAGACCGTACACGTTTATCGTGATGGCGCTCGTCATCATCCTGTTGACGCCGGTGGTGTTGATGCGCACACCCACGGACATTTTCCCCAATATCGACATCCCGGTCATCTCCCTGATCTGGACCTACACCGGCCTGGAACCCCAGGAGATGGAACAACGCATCACGTCCAACGTCGAGCGAGGCATAACCACGCTGGTCAACGACGTCGAGCACATTGAATCGCAGTCTCTTCCCGGCATCGCGGTCATCAAAGTGTTTTTCCAGCCGGGCGCCAATATCCAAACGGCGCTCGCACAAACTGCAGCCATTTCGCAAACCTTCCTGCGATTTCTTCCTCCAGGAACCACGCCGCCCCTGGTCATTGTCTACTCGGCTTCGACAGTCCCGGTCATTCAGATTGGCTTGACCAGCGACACGCTGAGTGAGCAGCAGCTATTTGATTTCGGGAACAATTTTATCCGCACGCAGCTCGCTACGGTTCCCGGCGCTGCCACGCCTTTCCCCTATGGCGGCAAGCAGCGCGTCGTCAGCGTGGACATTGATTCCACGTCGCTGCAATCCAAAGGACTCTCCGCTGTTGACATCGTCAACGCCGTGAATGCACAAAACCTTATCCTGCCCACAGGCACCGCGAAACTGGGCCCTCTCGAATATACCGTGGAGATGAATGGCAGCCCGCAGACTATTGCGGAACTCAACGACCTGCCAGTGAAAACCGTCAATGGGGCGACCATCTACATGAAAGATGTCGCCCATGTTCGTGACGGCTTCTCTCCGCAAACCAACATCGTTCTCGCCAACGGCCAGCGTGGCGTCCTGATGAGCATCTACAAAACAGGCAGCGCCTCGACCCTCTCCATCGTCGACCGCGTGAAGCAGATGCTCGAATACGACAAGAGTTCCCTCCCGGAGGGCATGCACGTTTCTACTTTCTTTGACCAATCGCTCTACGTCCGTGCCTCTATCCAGGGCGTGATCCGCGAAGCTATCATTGCCGCCTGCCTCACCGCGATAATGATTCTGCTCTTCCTCGGAAACTGGAAGAGCACCCTGATCATCGCCATCTCCATTCCACTTTCCATTCTCGTCAGCATCCTGTGCCTCAGCGCGCTTGGCCAGACCATCAACATCATGACTCTCGGCGGCCTGGCGCTGGCGGTTGGCATCCTCGTCGATGACGCCACCGTCGAAATCGAAAACATCAATCGCAACCTGGCCATGGGCAAGGAAACCGTACAGGCGATCCTCGACGGCGCTCAACAGATTGCCGTGCCTGCATTCGTTTCCACGCTCTGCATCTGCATTGTCTTCATTCCCATGTTCTTTTTGTCCGGCGTGGCGAAATTCCTGTTCGTTCCGCTTGCGGAAGCCGTGAGCTTCGCCATGCTGGCATCCTATATGTGGTCGCGCACGATCGTTCCGACCCTGGCCATGTATCTTCTGAGTTCAGAGGACGAATATCACCCTGAAGAGCACATCGGCGAAAAAATGGGACTCTTCCGCCGCTATCAACAGGGTTTTGAGCGAAACTTTGAGAAATTCCGGGAAGGTTACCGAAAGGCGCTGCGGGTTAGCCTGCATTCGCCATGGCTTTTCGCCTCATGTTTTCTCGGCTTCTGTGTTCTCTCCGTTCTGATTGTCGGCGTTCTCGGCCGCGACTTCTTCCCGAGTGTGGATGCCGGCCAGATCCGTTTGCACATGCGCGCACGCACCGGCCTGCGTATCGAAGAGACCGCAAAGCTAGCCGACCAGGTCAACTCTTTCATCCGGGAAACGATTCCAGAGCACGAACTCACCACCGTCCTCGATAATATTGGCCTGCCCTACAGCGGCATCAACCTGAGCTACAGCAACGCCGGCACCATCGGAACTTCCGACGCCGAAATCCTCGTGCAATTGAAAGAAGAGCGCGGCAAGTCGACAAGGATGTACATCAACGAGTTGCGGGAGAAGCTTCCGCAGCGTTTCCCTGGCGTGCAGTTTTTCTTTCAGCCCGCCGACATCGTCACGCAAATTTTGAATTTCGGCACCCCCGCGCCCGTCGACGTAGAAATAACCGGCATGAATCAGCACGGGAATTATCTGATCGGAGAAAGACTCGCCAATCAATTCCGGCACATCCCCGGAGCCGTCGACGTGCACGTTCAACAGGCCTTCGATAACCCCACGCTTTTCATGCAAATCGACCGGGCTCGCGCACAATCCGTGGGCATGCAGTCCCGCGATGTCGCCCAAAACGTTCTCGTTTCGCTCAGCTCCAGTTTCCAGACCAGCCCGGCGTTCTGGCTGGATCCCAAGAATGGCGTCGAGTACAACGTCAACGTGCAGGAACCGCAGTATCGTGTGGATACCTACCAGGCGTTGCAAAACACTCCGATTAGCGGAAGCTACCCCGGCGCGACGCCTCAGATTCTCGGAAATCTAGTGCAAACAAGTACCACCGCGCGCCCCGCGGAAGTTTCGCATTACACCACGCAGCCCATGATCAACGTCTACGCATCGGTGGACGGCCGTGACCTGGGCAGTGTTGCGGATCAAGTGGAGAAGGACGTCCAGGCCATCGAAAAGGACTTGCCCCGGGGCAGCCACATCGTTGTTCGCGGCCAGGTCCAGACCATGAAGAGCTCATTCACTGGGCTTGGCTTCGGCCTGATCGGCGCCATCATTCTTGCCTATCTTCTGATTGTTGTGAATTTTCAGTCTTGGCTCGATCCGTTCATCATTATTACCGCGTTGCCCGGCGCGCTCGCAGGCATCTGCTGGATGCTCCTGTTGACGCGTACCACCCTCAACGTGCCTTCGCTTACCGGAGCCATTATGTGCATGGGCGTGGCCACGGCCAACAGCATTCTGATGGTCTCCTTTGCCCGCGAGCAGATGGAGGAAGGCAAGCCCGCGCGTGACGCCGCGATCGAAGCCGGTTTCGTGCGCATCCGTCCGGTGCTCATGACGGCGCTGGCCATGATCATTGGCATGGTGCCCATGGCTATTGGGCTCGGAGAAGGTGGCGAACAAAACGCTCCTTTGGGCCGCGCCGTGATCGGCGGACTGATTTTCGCTACCTTTGCGACGCTGTTTTTCGTACCCTGCGTCTTCTCGCTGATTCACGGGCACCGCGAACGGAAAGCCCCGCGGGATGGAGCATCGGCGCCGGCTGCGGCTTGAATTTTTTCGTTATGGAAGCGAATGCGGAAACCGGGTAATGATGGAAGGCGGAGTACCGATGGAACCTGAATACCACGAGCACTCACACAAGAAAGGTAGCCGGTTCTTCACCATTCTTTTCGTCATGGTGCTTGTGCTGGTGGTTCTTGGCGCGGTAACTCTGTTTCAGCGCCGCGTTCAGTATCAGGCACTTGCCAAGGAAACGGAAACGCTGGCGATCCCCACGGTTGCTGTCATCCATGCCACGACGGAATCATCGGAAGAGCAACTCGTACTCCCCGGTACGATGCAGGCCTACGTCGAATCGCCCAGCTACGCGCGCACCAGCGGCTATCTGAAAAAGTGGTATCACGACATCGGCAGCCGCGTGAAGGTGGGAGAACTGCTCGCGGACATAGACACGCCGGAAGTCGATCAGCAACTTTCGCAGGCGCGCGCCGATCTGAATACTGCGCAGGCCAACTCAAATCTGTCCAAAATAACCGCCACGCGCTACCAGGAACTCATCAAAACGGACGGCGTTTCCAAGCAGGAAGTGGATAACGCCGTGGGTGATCTGGCGGCTAAAGTCGCCATCGTAAGATCCTTTGAAGCCAACGTCCGGCGGCTGGAGGAACTGGAATCCTTCAAACACATCTACGCACCGTTCAGCGGGGTGATCACCCGGCGAAACGTGGATACCGGAACGTTGATCAACGCAGGAAACGGTGGTTCGTCGCAGCAGCTTTTCGTTCTAGCTCAGACCGATCCTCTCCGCGTTTATGTGAATGTTCCGGAGACCTCCGCGCCTTCGATTCACCCAGGTCTTGGCGCCTTCCTCGAACTCACGCAATTCCCCGGCCAGCGGTTTGAAGGGAAAGTGGTACGAACCGCGGAGTCTATCGACACCGGAACGCGCACGCTCCTCACCGAAGTGGATGTTCCGAATCACGCTGGGACTCTTCTCCCCGGCGGGTACGCGCAAGTGCACCTTGGAGTAAAAGTGGCTGGTGCACGCCTGCAAGTCCCGGTAAACGCGTTGCTCTTCCGCTCAGAGGGCCTGCGCGCGGTCGTTGTGGATGCAAAACATAGAGCCCACTTGAAGCCGCTGACGATCGGACGCGACTACGGTACTACCCTTGAAGTCTTGCAGGGCATCGATGCGAGCGACTGGATCGTGTTGAATCCTGCAGACTCGCTCGAAGACGGCCAGGAAGTGCGCGTCAAACAGACGGCGCTCAATGCCGCGCCCCCGCCCATCACCCCCGCCCCTGCAGCTCCGCAACAGCCGCGCCCCAGTCCCGATGCAATTCCGGGGGCCAAGAAACAATAATGAAGTACGTGAGGCCATTCCCGGCCTTCTTAGGGCTTGCTGCCTGTGTCTTCGCTAGCGGCTGCACCGTCGGTCCGAATTATCACCGGCCTACAGCGCCGGTGCCCGCACAATGGGACGTTGCGGAGCCTTGGCGAGAGAGCACGCCGAAGGACGCCGTGGCCAAAGGCGAATGGTGGAGCGTTTTCCACGATGACGAATTGAGCGCGCTGGAAAAGCAATCTCTCGACGCCAATCAAACCATCAAAGTTTCCACTGCGCGCCTGGAACAGGCCCGCGCCGCCGCCGCAGTGCAGGTCGCGACTCTGTTCCCCACTGTATCAACGGCGCCGTTAGCGGAGCGCCAGCGCCTCTCCGGAAATCGTCCGCCCGGCAGCTCAATTCCCGTGACGTCCGCTGTAACGCAAAACAATTTCACTTTGCCATTCACGGTGGGGTACGAAGTTGACTTGTTCGGCGAGCGCCGTCGCAGTATCGAGGCTGCGCAAGCCTCGTATCAGGCCAGCGCAGCGGATCTGGAAAATGTGCGCCTGGTAATCACTGCCGAGCTGGCGGGCGATTACTTTACTTTGCGCCAGCTCGACACCGAACTCGGAATCTTGAACCGCACCGTGGAAGCCCTGCAAAGGGGTCTGCAACTTGTAGATTCGCGGCATAAGGGCGGCGTGGCTTCCGGCCTGGACGTCGCTCAAGAAGAGACGTTGCTGAATACGACGCAAACGCAGGCCATTCTTCTGCTGCAGCAGAGAAAACAATTTGAAGACGCCATCGCCGTCCTTATTGGAAAGCCTGCTCCGGAATTTCACTTGGCTAACAGGGAATTAAACGCCGAAGCGCCGCCGATCGATGCTGGGCTGCCCTCCGATTTGCTCGAGCGCCGCCCCGACGTCGCCGAAGCCGAGCGCCAAATGGCCGTGGCCAACGCGCAGATCGGTATCGCCAAAGCTGCTTACTATCCTTCGCTGAATCTTTTTGGAACAGGCGGCTGGCAGGCCGCGGACATCGCCAAACTAGTCAATGTGCAGAGCACCTTCTGGGCGGTGGGCGCGAACGTAGCGCAAACCATTTTCTCGGGCGGCCAGCGGCGCGCCCAGGTGCAATTCGCCCAGGCGGGCTACGAGGCCAACGTGGCAAGCTATCGTGACACCGTGTTGAACGCCTTCCGCGAAGTCCAGGACGACGTGACGGGTCTGACGGTTCTCGAGCAAGCCAGGCAGTCGCAGCAGTTGGCCGTCGACGCCGCGCGGCGCACTCTGGACATTTCCACCAGCCGTTATGCCGGCGGCCTGGTGAGTTATCTAGACGTCGTGACCGCGCAACAGAATCTACTGAACAACGAGCAAGAGATGGCCGTCATCAAGGGTCAAAAACTTGTGACCAGCGTGCTTCTGATCAAGGCGCTCGGTGGCGGGTGGGATGCGTCTAGTCTCTCCGCCGTGCAAGTGAAGCCCAAATTCAAAGACGTAGTCGCCCCATAGCAATAAGAATTGTGGAGCGCGAAGCTACGGTGCGAAATGGACGCTCTGGCCGCGCGTTAGAGGTTGTCGAGAAAATACTGCGTAACGCGCTGCATTAGCACCTTCCGCGCCGGCGGATCGCTGACCCCATGACCCCGTCCGGGAAATGCCATCACCTCAACATATTTCCCCGCGTCAATGAGCTGGTTAATGAGCGTGAGCGTATTCGCGTAGTGCACGTTGTCGTCGCCGGTGCCATGAGCAATCAGCAGTTTTCCTTTTAGCTGCGCGGCATATTTCTCAGGCGAAGAATCCACGTAACCTTTCTCGTTTTGCTGCGGCAGGCCCAGATAACGCTCCGTGTAAATGGAATCGTAGTAGTGGAAATCGGTGACTGGGCCCCCCGCAAAGCCCACCTTGAAGTCATCGCCTGCTTCGAACATCGCGTGCAGCGTCATAAAGCCGCCATAGCTCCATCCCCAAATCCCGATACGATTGCCGTCCACATAAGGAAGCGACTTGAGGTATTGCACGCCGTCGCGCTGATCGGAAAGTTCCTGCGCACCCAGGCGGAGGTGCAGTGGCGCTTCGAAAACATGGCCGCGCGCGGCGGAGCCACGATTGTCGATAGAGAAAATGATATACCCCTTCTGCGCCATCAACTCGTGCCACAGGAAAGTAGCACCACCCCAGGCGTTGCGGACGACCTGGGCATGCGGTCCGCCGTAGGTATAGACGAGTACCGGATATTTTTTCTGAGGGTTGAAGTCCGGCGGCTTGATGATGCTGGCATTCAGCGAAACGCCGTCGGGCGATTTCACGGTCAGGAATTCCATGGGCGAAAGATGGTAATCGGCCAGCTCCGCCACTTTGTTATCGTTGATGGCGGCAACGCGCGAGCCATCGGCGCGACAGAGATCCTGGCGCGGCGGCGTAGCGGCGTTCGAATAGGAATCGTAAAAAGCGGCAGCGTTGGGCGCGAGAACCGCTGCGTGTACACCGGCATCCGTGGTAACGCGTGTGAAACCCGCACCGTCAAGCCCAGCGCGGTACAGATGCCGCTCAAGAGGAGATTTTTCGGCGGCGGTAAAATACACCCAGCCCTTGGACTCATCCACCTCATCGAGTGAAGTGACCTCCCACTCGCCCTTGCTGATTTGTCCGAGCCGCTTGCCGTCAAGATTGTAAAGATAGAGATGGCGGTAGCCGCTGCGCTCGCTGGACCAGAGGAACCGCTTGCCATCCTTGAGAAAATAGAGATCGTCGCTCACGTTAATCCAGGATGGGTCTTTTTCCGTAAGCGCAACGCGCGTGTTGCCCGTCGCGACATCCGCGAACAAAAGTTCAAGTATCGTCTGCGCGCGATTGAGACGCTGAATCGCAACATGTTTCGAATCCGTCAGCCAGTTCACGCGCGGAATGTAAATGTCAGTCTCCGCTCCGGCGTCCATAACGCGCGCTTCCCCTCCACCAACCGGCGCCACTAGCACCCGCACGATCGGATTCGCCCCGCCCGCCACTGGATAGCGTTCCATCTCCGCTTCGCCGCTCGGCGAGGCGAAATCCACCAACGGGTATTGCGAAACCTTGCGCTCATCCATTTCCAAATAAGCGATTGCCGAGGAATCCGGCGACCACCAGTACGCCGTCTTGATATCCAGTTCCTCGGGATAGACCCAGTCCAGCTCACCTTTGCGAATCTCCTCGCTCCCACCCTTCGTTGCGGCTCGCTCTTTCCCATCGGCGACACCGACCAGCCATAAATTGTGGTCACGAACGAAACTCACGTACCGCCCATCAGGAGAAATTTTCGGGTCAGCGAGTGCGGCTTTGCCGGACACCAGCGTCCGTGCAGTTTGCGTCTTCAAATCCATCCATGCCAGAGCCGTCGGCCCTTGAAACAGAATCCCTCCGCCGTCCGGTGCCCACTGATACTGGGCTGGCGCGCGCCGCCCAAGACCCGTCGCTTGCGTTGGCCTCGAACCGTCAGTAGGAAGAATCGATTCGAGTTTGTCAGCAGCCACAAGAAGGTGCCGCTCTCCGATCGCCGCGTCCATCACCCAAAGTTCTGTCTTGGCTTCCTTACCGGTTCCTTTTGTTTCGAAGTAGCTGAGCTCCTTGCTATCCGGAGTCCACTCGAGTCCCCGCGTCAGCCGCCCGCTCAAGCTCGGCTGAGAGTAAATGCGTTCCACCGTCAGCGCTTTTCCTGGGACGGCGGCAGCCTGCTGCGCCGCAGAGCGAGAAGCACAAACTGCAATCAAAGAAATCATCACGAGAATTGCGGACAAGCTCGAAACCCGGCGCAACAAGGACATACACTCCTCCTATGAACGGCACTTATCTTAGCTTGAGCCCCTTCGCCCGCAAAGCGAGCCCCAGGCGAATCGCGACGGCAGCTTCTCCGGAGAGCGGGTTCGATCCGCGATCTGAGTGAAATTTCTGGGCCTAAAGTTGAGTTTTCTAGGGTCACTTCCTCGCTACCCCAGCCTCCCGCACATCAGCGCCGGATGCGACCCTACATCATTTCGTCGTAGTGATGTGCCATTCTATTCTTGACATCATTCTTTAAATGACGCATCATTATGGCATGAGAACCACACTTTCTTTGGATGATGATGTCCTTCAGGAAGCAAGATCGTATGCCAAGAGCCGTGATGTCGCCATCGGCAAAGCCGTATCAGACCTGATACGGCGGGGTCTCCGCGCACCTTTGCAAACCCGCGTCGTCAACGGTTTCCATGTTGTCGAACTGCCGCCTGGCTCGCCGCCTGTAACCACGGAGGACGTCGGAAAACTACAGGACGAATTGGAGTGAAAACTGGTTTCTTGCTGGACGTGAATGTTCTGATCGCCATGGCGTGGCCCACCCACCGTGCCCATGACCGGGTTCAGGAATGGCTTGCACGCTACGCGGATCAAGGGTGGGCAACATGCCCCCTCACTCAGACCGGCTTCGTCCGCATACTCTCGAATCCAGCTTTCTCTCCAAACGCTCTAACCCCTGTGCATGCTCTGGCTCTTCTTCGTGCCAACCTCGGCCATCCCGCGCACAGGTTCTGGCCTGATGAGCTCAGCTTCCCTCAGGCTCTTGAGCCATTCCATCCGCGATTGGCTGGATATCAACAAGTGACCGATGCTTATCTTTTGGGCTTGGCCATGCGCAAGAAAAGCAAGCTCGCGACAATGGATCGCGCCGTCCTCTCTTTGCTGCCGGAAAAGAGCGCTGCTCGTGGCTTCATCGAGTTGGTATGACCGGAGACATTCCGTGATCGCAGAAGCCGCCGTGCATCAGCTTCACGTTACAGCCGATTCCCCACTACCCCGGCGGCCAGCGGAACGGACGGCCGCCAAGCAGATGCAAGTGCAAATGAAAAACCGACTGTCCGGCCCCGCGCCCGTTGTTTAATACCGTGCGGTAGCCTTCGAGGAGATTCCGTTCGCGCGCCAGTTCCGCCGCCACCAGCTGCAGCTTGCCCAAAACTGCCTGGTCCTCTGCCGCGGCTTCGTTCAGCGATTCGAAATGCTTCCGTGGGCAAATCAGAATGTGCGTCGGCGCCTGCGGGGAAATGTCTTCGAACGCGAAAAGGTCCGGATCTTCGTAAACAATCTTCGAGGGTATTTTCTTCGCAGCGATTTTGCAGAACAGGCAATCGGCGCTCATCGATTCCCTCCTCCTGTAGTCCCTTCGTCCAATCGCGTAACGAAGGTAGTAAAACCTTCGCGGGCGCGGAGTTGCTCTCCGAACTGATGCGCGGCTTCTTCTCCCGAAACCTTTCCCACACGCACGCGATAAAAAATGCCGTCGGGAGAATCATACTGCTGAATAAAAATTGGAGAGTAGGCCGGGCTCAGGCGGTCGCGAAGCCGCTCGGCATTCGCGCGCTCGCGAAAAGCTCCAACCTGCACGGTGAAAAATCCCACGTTCGGATCGACGCCCGGTGAGAGCACTTCCACGCGTACCGGCACGACGCCCGCGCCCACCGAATCCACTTCACGCGCTGCGGCCAGCGATAAATCGATGATGCGATTGTCAACAAAAGGCCCACGGTCCGTGATTCGAACGACCGCGGATTTTCCGTTATTCAGATTAGTCACGCGTACCATCGTTTCGAATGGCAGGGTGCGATGCGCCGCCGTCAGTTTGTACATGTCATAGATCTCACCATTCGAGGCGCGCCGTCCATTAAACGGCACGCCATACCAGGAAGCGTTGCCCTCTTCCGTGTAACCGGCAGGAGCAGGCGCCTGTTTGCCGCGCCTCGAAGGAGCAGAAGGTGCGGCAGTGGCGTCGGGTACATCCGTGGACCGTTTCGCCGCGTCTGCGGTGGACGAAGGGGTTCCTGTCGGCTGCGCCGGTGGCGGTTGCCGGTGATCCGCGACTGGCTTGCGCGAAGCACAGCCGGAAAAACAGACACAAAAAGCACAGAGAACAACGAGAAATAAAGAAGCCGCGTTCGAATGCCGCCAGCCGCCGTAAATTTCGGATCGTCTGGCAACCCTTGCCGCGCTTGAGCCGCCAGTTCTCCATTCGAATAAAAGCTTCAAAGTGCGGCCTGTGTCATGAAGTTGGAGGGTTCGGAGGATTCTGAGGATTCCGCGCCACGTTCCGCGATTCCAGTTTGCTGGCTGCCTGCGTAAGTTTTTCGCTCACCTCGCGCAGAAATTGCGCCGTGCGCCGCTCGGTTTCGGGAGCCACTTCCTCCTCGACGTACCGCCTCAGGCGTGTGAGCTCTTCGTCCAATCGCCGCCCAATCTCTTCGAATTTGTCCATGACTGAAGGCCCTCGGAAAAACCGCCGCGCAGAGAAGTACGGCGGCGACTTGGGTATTATAGGAACGCTGTTTGCTGCTCGCAAGGAGGAGTATTGCCCCTTCCCTATCAATGGCAAATGCGCGTGGAACGCTGGAAAAGCGCCATGCACAGTTTTTTCGGCAGCGGCGACCAGCGGCCTCGCCCGAAAATTTGTCCCGCCTGCGGCGCGCTCGTCGGAATCAGCGCCACCCGTTGCCACGAATGCGGCGCAAATCTCCGCTTTTCCCTCGCTGCTCTGAGCAAACAGCTTTCCGGAATCTTCGGTGAACACGAAGCGCCCGTTACCACGGCCTTGCTCATCGCCAACATCTTGATGTTTGGAATCAGTTGGATGGCCACCGCCGCCGCGGGTGGTGGCGGCGGCTTGAGCATTCTCTGGGGCATGGGTGGCGAGACGATGTACCGTTTGGGCGCGAGTTATTGGCCGCCCATGTTTTACGATCACGAATGGTGGAGGTTGATCACCGCAATGTTTCTGCACGGCGGCCTGATTCACATCGGCTTCAATATGATGGCCTTGATGCAGTTTGGCCCCGCACTCGAAGAGCTCTACGGCTCCGCGCGCTACCTGTTTCTCTATGTCGTGACGGGCGCTTTTGGTTTTCTGGTCAGCGCGCTGTCCGGGAAATTTTCGATCGGCGCGAGCGGCGCGATTCTTGGCCTTGTTGGAGTGATGCTGGCGATTACCTCCAAGCGTGGCGGCGCGTATATGCGGGACTTGAAATCTCGATTAATCACCTCCGTGGTGATTCTTTTTGTCCTGGGATTTTCCGGAATGGGCATGGACAACTATGCGCACGGAGCCGGGCTGGCTTCCGGATTCGTCCTTGGCAAATTGTTTGCCGACCGGCAGCCCATGAATTCGAACGAACGCCGCACCGCCTTCGCGCTCGGCTGGTTGGCCGGAATCATTGTAATCGCAAGTTTCGTTTTGATGCTCATGCACTACCGTGATCCTCTCCCGGGCCGCGGCTGACAAAACAAAAACAAAATATTTTTTGATGCCGGCGAAGAATTAGCCTCTTGCATTTTAGCTGGCAGAAGAAGAGGAGCTAAGGCGGCGCGCGGTGACGATGGAATAGTCAAGACTCGAGACGACGCACAATATCGTGACGGCATAGATCAGGAAGTGATTTAGCAGCGTGACCCGGGCATTGGGATAGGCGGCGGCGAGGACGATGCCGAAGACCAGCATGATCTGAGCGGCGGTTGTGAGCTTGCCATAAATGCTGGGAGGAAATGGGCGATAACCGGAGCTAAGAATGATAACCACGGCAACGATCAGGATAAGGATGTCACGGCTGAGAACAAGAATCGTAAGCCACCAGGCGAGCTGCCGTTCGAATGCCAGGATCAGGAAGGACGAAGAGAGCAAAAGCTTGTCGGCAATCGGATCGAGATACGCCCCCAGCGGAGACCGCTGATTGAATTTCCGCGCGATCATTCCATCGATGCCGTCGGAAAGCCCGGCGACGACGAGGACCAGCAGCGCCCACCGGTAGTGCTCATACGAAATGAGAATGAGAAAGATCGGCAGGAAGCCGAGCCGGAGCAGAGTGATTTGGTTAGGTACCGTCCAGATGCGGCCTTTCATTGTCAAAGAGAATATCGCAATTCAGGGAGACTTTTTCACGCAAATTGCGCGAGATATTCGGCCAGGGAGCGGCCAAGCTTGCGGGCGAAAAGTTCGTCCATCGAAGGAATCGCGCCGGAAGGTTCGTCCAGTGCGACGCGTTCGACCCGGTTCATGGGGAAAAAAATCGTGGGCAGACCCATGCGCTCGCCGTCCGGCTGATTGATCTGCCGAATGAAATGATCGAACGAATTGAGGTCGATCCCGCGAACGGTGATTCCAGAGGGATTGATGGCCAGCAGCTCGCCCCAGACCTTTTCCTTCGGCGTGTGCAGACTGACGATGACGATCGAGTGTGGATCCATAGTTGAGCGCTGGTACCTGGGGTCAGAGTAGCGCATTTCCCTTCAAAATAGTGGGGCATGCGAGAAAAAGTACGCCCCATTAAACCGGCATGGGTTTGGGACCGCCCGCGGGAACCAGGAGCTTGGGTTCCGTGAGGGACTGCACGAGTTCGAGGGTGGCATCGGGGGCAAGTTCGCGGAGCAGCAGGCCTCCCGGTGTGACGTCGATGACCGCGAGTTCCGTGACGATGTGATCGACGACTTCCACGCCCGTGAGCGGGAGGGTGCACTTTTTCAGGATTTTTGGTTTGTTGTCGCGCGTGGCGTGCTCCATGGCGATGAACACGCGCTTGGCCCCCGCCACAAGGTCCATCGCGCCACCCATGCCCTTCAGCATTTTGCCGGGGATCGCCCAGTTCGCCAGCGTTCCTTTTTCATCCACCTGCAGGGCGCCAAGAACGGTGAGGTCGACGTGGCCCCCGCGAATCATCGCGAAAGAATCGGCGGAAGAAAAATAGGAACTGCCGGGAAGTTCGGTAACGGTTTCTTTTCCGGCGTTGATGAGATCGGGATCGACTTCGGACTCCAGCGGATATGGGCCGACACCAAGCATCCCGTTTTCGGATTGCAGGATCACGTCCATGCCTTTGGGAACGTAGTTAGCCACGAGCGTGGGCATGCCGATGCCAAGATTGACGTAGTAGCCGTCCCGCAGTTCAAGGGCAATGCGGCGTGCGATGCGTTCGCGTTTTTGATCATCGGTAGGTGGCATTAGGAGTTCTCGGCTGTAAGTACTTAGTCCTATTTCAAGGTCAAAGACAAAGCTCCGGTCAAAGATCGGGCCTTAGAGTTTCCCTTACTGTGCGGCGCTCAATGCGTTTCTCATAGCTTTGGCCCTGGAAAATGGCGTCTACAAAAATGCCAGGCGTATGAACTTGATTCGGGTCTAGCTGGCCGAGTTCGACAAGCTCCTCGACTTCGGCGATTACATAGTCCGCGGCGCTGGCCATCATGGGATTGAAGTTACGCGCGGTCCTCCGATAGATGAGATTACCCCAGCGGTCGCCTTTCCAGGCTTTGATGAACGCGAAATTACCACGAAGGGCACGTTCGAGAACGTACTGACGGCCGTCGAATTCGCGGGTTTCTTTTCCTTCGGCAACCATGGTGCCGTATCCAGTAGGCGTGTAGAAGGCCGGCACGCCGGCGCCACCAGCCCGCAATCGCTCGCTCAACGTGCCTTGCGGATTTAATTCCACCTGCAATTCCCCGCTGAGCACCAGTTGCTCGAAAAGTTTGTTTTCGCCAACGTAGGTGGAGATCATTTTCTTGACCTGCCGCTGCTGAAGCAGCAGGCCGATGCCGAAATCATCGACCCCGGCATTGTTGCTCACGATAGTAAGGTCTTTCGTGCCTTTGCGGCGGACCGCCTCGATAAGATTTTCCGGGATGCCGCAGAGGCCGAACCCACCCATGAGTATCGTGGCACCGTCGGTGAGGTTGGCGATGGCGGCGTCAGCGGTTGCGATACGTTTGTCCATACTGTGCTCCGGGATGTAAAGGGGAGTTTACTTCATCCCGTAATGCAGCCGAAAGCGCCTGTTGGTAGAACCAGCTAACCGGTGACTCGCGAAACAAGGATCCCTCACCGCCAGCCTACCGGGATACTCCAACAAAATGAATATTCGTCCGGCTAGTTAGTAACTTTATTGTGACCTTCGCGCGACTTTCTGTCGGTTCGAGAAATTTGAACGTATATTGAATCATTGAGGCTGATTCCGGAACGGCGCTAGGACCAAAGTTGCCTTTGTAACGAAGTGGACGGGTGTGGAGAAAGCAGCTTTTCTTGGGAGGACGTTGGTGAAGGATCACTCGAAAGTTGTCCCGCTGGTGCGGGAAAATGAGCAAGCGGATCAAGACGGGCTCCTCGATCTCGCCGATCAAAGCGAACGGACGCGGCGGCGATTTCTACGCAATTCCACAGCAGCCGCGCTATTGGCGATGGCCGCGCCGAGGTTTTTGCTGGGGAAGCCCAGCACGCCGCTGGGCCGCGCGATCAAGATCGGCTTCGTCGGCCCCAGGACGGGCGCCCTGGCACGCTTCGGAGAGTGCCAGGATTTCATTCTCTCGGGGATCCGCAAGCTCGTCGCCACCGGACTGACGATTAATGGCAAGAGCCACCCCATTCAGATCATCGAGAACGACAGTGAATCCAGCAGGAAGCGGGCGGGAGAGCTGGCAACAAACCTGGTTAAAACCGAGCGTGTGGACCTCATGCTCGCCTCCAGCACGGGAGAAACCGTGAATCCCGTCAGCGACGTGTGCGAGTTGAACGGAGTGCCGTGCATTACTACGGATGCGCCGTGGCAATCCTATTTTTTCGGGCGTGGCGGAAAAGCCGAAAAGGGCTTCGAGTGGACGTATCATTTTTTCTGGGGACTCGAAGACCTGGTCGCGGTTTTCACCAACATGTGGGCGGGGCTCCCGACAAATAAAATTGTGGGAGCGCTGTGGCCGAACGACGCGGAAGGAATCGCATACTCGGACGCAAAGTTCGGCTTCCCGAGTGTCCTGCAGACGAAGGGTTACAAGCTCATCGATCCGGGACGGTTCGAATCCTCAGCCAGTGATTTTTCCGCACAGATCGCGATGTTCAAAAAAGCCAACGTGGAGATCCTGACCGGGGTGCTCCCCCCGCCGGCGTTCGCCACCTTCTGGCAGCAAGCGGGACAGCAGGGCTTCAAACCAAAAATAGCCTCAATCGCTAAAGCCATTCTCTTTCCCGCCGCCGTGGAAGCATTGGGCGACCGTGGCGCGGATTTGACAACCGAAATCTGGTGGTCGCCAAGCTTTCCCTTTAAGTCCGGCCTAAGCGGGCAGAACGCGGCGGAATTATGCGCGGCCTACGAAGACGAAACCAAGAAGCAGTGGACGCAGCCCATAGGATTTCTGCATGCGCTGTTCGAAGTGGGACTCGACGCGCTCAAGCGCACCAAGGATGTGGACTCACCGGCTGCGATTCGCGATGCCATCCGCGTCACCGATTACAATTCGATCGTCGGCCACATCGCCTGGGACGGCACACCGATTAAGAACGTCGCGAAGACTCCGCTGGTCGGCGGTCAGTGGGTCCCCGGTTATAAGTTCACGCATTGGATTGCGGGCCAAAAGTTCAAGAATGATCTGGTAATCGTCAATAATGATTCCTACTCAACAATCGATGCTCAGTGGAAAATGGAGCCGCTTCCCTAGCGGAGTAATTCTCCGAAGATTCGCGCCAGTCTCTTTCGGCGCGGCTTAGTGGAGCTTGCCTTTGCCGGACCGATGCTTGGCGTTGGCCAGGAGCGTGTCCAGCGCGGCGCGGTCGAAATATTTCCCTTGGAGCCACACGGCTTGAATCTGCGTCGTGTTGTGAATGTCCGCGAGGGGATCTGCGGCCAGGAGAACCATGTCGGCGCGTTTGCCGGCCGCGATTACCCCAAAATCTTCAGCGCGCGCAAGAAATTCGGCCGGGCGGATTGTGGCGGCCTGCAGCGCCGCAAGAGGAGTGAGGCCGGATTCGACCAGCAGCGCGAGCTCATCGTGCAGGCTGAAGCCGGGGAAGCAAAATGGATTCATCGCGTCGGTGCCAGCCAAGAGTGGCACGCCCGCGCGAAACATGATTCCGACCATTTGCTTGTCGGCGGCGAACAGGCTGCGGTGCAGTTCGAACTCCGCCGGTGTCCATCGCCGAAATCGAAAATCATTTTCGGGTTGCCAGCGGTAGCGCACATCGCCGCTCATATAAGCGAGCCGCGGGTCAGACGTGAAGTGGCTGTCGTTCATCCAGCCCATGCTGCGGTGAACGGCCAGTGTAGGTACCTGCCAGGTACCATTTTTTTTGAATTGCGCGAACAGCGTCTGGCACTGGGCACCGTCAAAGCTGTGCAAAGCCTCCACATATAAATTCATTTTTTCCAAATACCTGCCGGGGCGCAGCTCCTTGATCAGGCTTTGCTCCTTTTTGGAGCACGCTATGGCGATCCCGTCCAGATGTTCGATGGAACGCTGCCCGGCATCCGAAGCTTCGCTAGCGCGGACTTGGTAAGGAAGATGGCCGACGAAAGGAATGTTCTGTTTGTGGGCTTCATCGGCGAGAGCGAAATACGCGTCGCGAGGAATGCCGTTGTAAATTTTGACGAAGTCGGCGCCGCTGGCCTTGATGTTGTCGACGGTGCGCCGGGCTTCCTCGGGCTTGTTCACGATGATGGAACCGGGCCAGACCGGTGGATCACCGTCGACGATCGCACTGCCAAAAATAACTTCCGGCCCGGCGGGCGCGGTGGAAAGTTTGGCGCGCAGCTCCCGCGTGTCCCTGGCTCCGAACATGAGCCGAACACCTGTCACGCCGTTGGCGATATACAGCGGCAGATCTTCCAGGTCCTGAATGTGGACATGCATGTCCCAAAGGCCTGGTATCAGGAAGCCACCGTGAGCGTCGATGACGCGGCCCTGAGGCGCAGCAGCAGGATCGGCGGCGGAGACCGAAAGAATGCGCTCGCCCTGCAGGACAACGGTTTGATCGGCGAGTTTTCTGCCGGTCGCGACGTCGATCACCGTGACGTGCGTGATGGAAGTTGTTTCTTGAGGCGGAGCTTGCCCTGCCAGCGGACTAGCGAACAAAGCCAGGGCGAAGGTTGCGGTCAATGCGCGGGCGTGCATTTGTATCCTTATGACATGACGCAAAACTACCGCCAGTTGTTACGTGCCAATCCTGGTCCGAAGAATGCCGCCGGCCGCGGCGGAGGCCCCACATCTACAAAATGTAGAGCAGTCTGCAAAGTTCGCCCCGTCAATCTCCGAGTCCGATCGGCGCTGGCCATCACAGCCGATGCGCCTTGCGCACCGCGTAACGCCAGCGCAGCGCGCCGACTACTGCGACGATGACCAGGCAAGCTTCCACGAAAAGTTTTCCCCCGTCAAACCAGTCAATCGCTGAATTCTTGAGTGCCGGATCCGTGAAAAGACTGTGCCAAAACAGGGCCGCTCCCGCTGCATAAATACCGAAGTGGAAGGCTTTCCAGGTTCGCCGGCCCAGTTGCACCCGAAAGTAGGACGTAGCAACCACTACGGCGACGAAATAGAGCGCCAGCGCGCCGATCGTATTTTCCAGCGGCTGGCTCGGCGAATGTACCGGATACAGCAGGTCGATTACCCGAAACCTGGATGGCCTGTCAAACAGGAGAACAACAGGATGCAAAATCGAAATGGACAGCGCGAGGTATCCGGACCAGTTGTGCAGGCGGAAATAATTCAGCCGCCGGTGCGGCCACTGGCGGACCGGGCTATACCGGAATGCCATCAGCATGCCAAGCAGCATGTTCAGCGTGATCGCTCCTACGGCCGCAAGGCCAACATAGGAGCATAGGTCCAGGATAGTGATATGCATCGGCACTGTGTGGTATGACGCGAGGACGCTGGGAAAGATTACAGCGAATCAACGCGGCGACGCCTCGCTACATATTGTGGAGGAGCCGGTACAGTTCGTTGGCGGCGTCAAAGTCGCCTTCAAGCTCGCGGGACGCCAGTTTCTCGCGAAGGTCGTCGAGCCGCCGTGCGAACAGGTCGAGCGCGGCTGAGAGCACCTCCTGATTGGTCAGAACAATGTCGCGCCAGGTGGAATACGAGCTCCCGGCGAGCCGCAGCGAATCGCGAAGGCCGGGACCGGCGAGCGTAATGGGGAGCCCGTTTTCGTCAAGGCGATCGTAGAGAAAAGACGCGAGTGCGACAGCCGCGAGCTGCGGGAGATGCGAAGCAAGGCCCACTCCGTAATCATGCTGCTGCGCGCCGAGCCAGAGCGGCCGCGCGCCAATTTTTTCGAGAATTTTGACGAACGCAGAGACGCGTTGGTCTTCCTGCAGAAAAGATGCACCGATCAGAGCATAGGTGTTTCCGCGAAAGAGTTCGGCGTCGGCGTGGCCGATGCCGGCCAGTTCCCTGCCCGCCATGGGATGGCCTCCAAGGAAAAACAGGCCATTGCCCGATGGAAACAGCTCCTCCGCAGCTTGCGCGATCCGCACTTTGGTGCTGCAGGCGTCGGTGACGATCGCATGGGCGGGAGCGCGGCGAGCGATCTCCGGCAGCAGATCGAGCGTCACGCCAATGGGGAGGGCCATGTAGATGAGATCGGCGCCGTGAAGCGCAGGAGCGAGTTCGCCGGAAAAAGCCTCGTCGATGGCGCCGCCCGAATGCGCCGCACGCACCACGTCAGCGCGGTCCCAGCCGGAGATGTGCATCTCCTTCGTATACTTGCGCAGCGCAAGTGCGAACGAGCCCCCGATGAGGCCGGTGCCAAGAATGGTGACGCGCGAGATGAGGTGACCGGCAGGCATTGGCTACGCGATGCGACGGCCGATCGCGGGCGCGATGATGCGCAGTTCGCCCATGAGTTGCGCGAACTGGCCAGGCTCCAACGATTGCGCGCCGTCCGAGAGTGCGTGGTCGGGATCGTTGTGCACTTCAATGAGCAATCCGTCGGCTCCGGCGGCGACGGCGGCGCGCGCCATGGGCGGGACTTTGTCGCGGCGCCCCGTACCATGCGAAGGATCGGCAACCATCGGCAGGTGCGAAAGTTTTTTGATCACCGGGATCGCGGCGATGTCGAAAGTGTTGCGCGTGTAAGTTTCAAATGTACGAATTCCGCGTTCGCAGAGGATGACGTTGAAATTGCCGCCCGCGAGGATGTATTCTGCACTCATCAAGAGTTCTTCCATGGTCGCGGACATGCCGCGCTTCAAAAGGACAGGTTTGCGGATTTCGCCGAGCGCGCGCAGGAGATAGTAGTTTTGCATGTTGCGCGCGCCGACCTGGAAGATGTCCACGTAACCCATCATCATCTGGATCTGCGATGCGTCCATCACTTCGCTGATCGTGAACAAACCGAATTTGTCGGCGGCTTCGCGCATCAGTTTGAGCCCCGGCTCGCCCATGCCCTGAAATGCATAAGGCGAAGTGCGCGGCTTGAACGCGCCGCCGCGCAGGATTTTTGCCCCGGCCTTGGCGATGCTTTCCGCTATCGAAAGGATTTGCTCGCGGGATTCGACCGAACAGGGACCGGCGGCGATGGCAACTTCGGGCCCGCCGATTTTTACTCCACGGCCAAGATCGACCACCGTGCCTTCCGGTTTGAACTGCCGGCTGGCCAGCTTGAACGGCTGGGTGATGCGCATGACTTCGCGCACGCCCTCCAACAATTCGAAGTCGCGATGGTCGAAATCGCGGTGGACTCCGACGGCACCGAGGACTGTGTGCGATTCGCCGGTAGAGCGATGGACGTTGAAGCCGCTGCCGACCAAGCGGTCGATCACATGCTGGATTTGGGCGTCCGTGGCGCCTTCTTGCATCACAATAACCATGAGTGTTTCCCGTTTCCTTCTATCACCGCTTTGGAGCGGAAGATGGCAGCGTAAATCCGTATCTACAGATGACCTGTGTATTGAGACTGCAGTCGCGGATCATTCATTCCCGCCTTTTTTGCCGGCGTCGCCGGAATGCATGGCGTCGCGTTCGGCTGCGCGAGCTTCATCAATAATACGTTCGAACAGCCGGCGAATCGCAGCGTCCGTCAGCGGGCCAGGATTGTTGCACTCGGCGTTTGAAAGCACTTCGTTTTCGCGGTCCGGCTGGTACAGCGGAATCTTCGCCTCCTGCTTGAGCTTGCCGATTTCCAGCGCGCATTGCGACCGCGCATTCAACAGTTCCACGAGTTTCTTGTCGATTTCGTCGATGCGGCGCCGCCAATCACTCAAATTCATGGCGCCACCTCGCGCCGGGAAAGGCCGTGGCGCGCGGCATCCTTGAGCGCACGGATTCGATCGCCCAGCGCGGCAGCAGCGGCATCCACGGATTTCGCATTTTCGATTTCAGAGACGAGCGCGGAGCCAATGACCGCCGCGTCCGCAAGGCCGCCAAGAACGGATACGTGTCCGGGCAGCGAGATGCCAAATCCAACTGCGATAGGAAGCTGCGTAGCTTTGCGAGCCCGCCGGAGGAGGGCCGGCAGATCGTCGGGAAGAGCATCCTTTGCGCCGGTGACTCCGGTTCGAGAAATCAAATAGAGAAAGCCGGAGGAGCAGGCCGCGATCTTCGCGAGGCGCTCGTCGGTCGAAGTCGGCGCGCCAAGAAAAATCGTATCAAGGTGATGCGCAGCAAGAACATCACGATAGTCTTCCGATTCTTCCGGCGTCATGTCGGTAGCAAGCACGCCATCGGCGCCAGCCCCCGCTGCAGCCGATGCGAATTTTTCGAGGCCCATTTGCAATATCGGATTGTAATAGCTGAAAAGCACGATCGGCACTTCATTCAATGGACGAAGTTCATTCGACACGAACCCGGACTTCAATTGGCGGACGCGGCGGACCACATCGATGACTCCTGCAAGCGTTGTGCCGGATTTGAGAGCCCGCTCGGAGGCACGCTGGATGGTAGGACCGTCGGCAAGAGGATCGCTGAACGGTACGCCCAGTTCGATGACGTCGGCACCCCCCGACGCGAGAGCCAAGACAAACCGCAGAGTGGCATCAAGAGACGGATCGCCCGCCGTGATGTAGGCAACGATACCGAGCTCTCCCGAAGCGCGCAGTTCGGCAAATCGCTTGGAGATGCGGGTCGAGTTGGCGGCAACAACACTCATTTCTTTAGGGAAGAAAGATTAGAGCAGGCGCGAGTAAGTGTCCATGTCCTTGTCGCCGCGGCCGGAGAGGCTTAGGATGACGAGGCCGTCTTTGCTCATTTTGGGGATGCGCTCGACGAGACCGGCGATCGCGTGGGCGGATTCGAGGGCCGGGATGATGCCTTCTGTGCGCGAGAGCAGGCGCGCGGCGTCGAGCGCAGCTTGATCGGAGACAGCGGAGTATTCGGCGCGGTGCTGGTCGGCCAGCCAGGCGTGTTCAGGACCGATAGCTGGATAATCCAGCCCGGCAGAGATGGAATGAGTCGTGGCGATCTGGCCATCTTCATTCTGCAAAACATAGGTGTAGGTGCCCTGGAGCACGCCGGGACGCGCGCCGGTGAAACCCTGCGCGGCGGCAAGGCGCGCGGCGTGTTCGCCGAGCTGGCCGCCGCGTCCACCGGCTTCGATGCCGATCATCTTTACGTCCGAATCGCGCATGAAATTGTGAAAAAGACCGATTGCGTTCGAACCGCCGCCCACGCAGGCGATGAGATGCGTGGGAAGTCGCTTTTCGGCGACCAGGATTTGCTCGCGAGCTTCCCGCCCGATGACGGATTGGAAATCGCGCACCATGGTCGGATACGGGTGCGCGCCGAGCACGGAGCCGAGAAGATAGTGGGTCGTGCGGACGTTGGTGACCCAATCGCGCATGGCTTCGTTGATGGCATCTTTCAGCGTGCGGCTTCCCGAATCCACGCCCACAACCTGCGTGCCGAGCATGCGCATCCGGGCAACGTTCAGCGCCTGCCGCGCCATGTCCTCCGTGCCCATGTACACGACGCATTCAAGGCCGAAGTGGGCAGCGACGGTAGCTGACGCAACTCCGTGCTGGCCCGCGCCGGTTTCCGCGATGATCCGGGGCTTGCCCATTTTCACGGCGAGCAGCGCTTGGCCAATCGCATTGTTGATTTTATGCGCGCCAGTATGGAGCAGATCTTCGCGCTTGAGATAAATTCGCGGCCCGCCAAGTTTTTCCGTAAGCCGTGACGCGAATTGCAACGGAGTGGGGCGCCCCGCGAAATTCTTCAGCAGCGCTTCGAATTGGGCCTGGAAAGTAGCATCGGATTTCGCGAGTTCGTACACGCGCTCCAATTCGAACAGCGGCACCATCAGCGTTTCGGGCACGTACCGCCCGCCATAAGGCCCAAACCTTCCCGCCGCTGTCGTCGGCGATTGTAGAATCGAGCTCATCCTTTATCTTCTACTTTCTGATTTCTACTTTCTGTTTTCTGCCGCTTTATTATTTCCGTTCGGCGCGGCGCACTTCCTGAATGAATTCGCGCAATCGACCGTGATCTTTCTTTCCCGGCTTTGATTCTACACCGCTGGCGACGTCAATCCCGTAAGGACGAACGATCCGAACAGCAGCAGCGACGTTTTCCACTTTCAGGCCCCCTGCCAAAATAATACGGTGGTCCTTCGCGGCGCGTCGCGCCACGTCCCAATCCGTCGTGCGGCCAGTCCCGCCATATTGGCCCGTGTGAGCGGCGTCAAACAAGAAGGCAAAGGCCGCGGAGTATTCGTCGAGCGTTTTGATCGGAAAATCCGGTTCGACGCGAAACGCTTTGATAACCGGGACTCTGCTCGCAAGTTCAGAAACCTCTTCCGGCGATTCGTCGCCATGGAGCTGTGCGGCGTCGAGCTTCAGCGAGTTGCAGAGCGCGTCAACCTCAGCAGATGCCGTGTTGACGAAGATGCCCACGGCTTCAACCTTTTTCGGAAGTTGCAGCCGAATTGTTGCCGCTTCGGCTTCGGATATGTGACGCGGGCTCTTTACGTAGAAATTGAAGCCGAGGAGATTTGCGCCAGCTTCGACAGCGGCGAGGGCATCGGCGGCGTTGGTAATCCCACAGATTTTAACGCGGACCATGGCCACCTACAGCGTTCCCGGGGACGCATGCAGGAGGGAGGAAAGAGCCGTGGCGGGATCGGGAGAAAGCATTAGGTGCGTGCCAATTAGAAACGCATCGAAGCCCGCGGCGCGGAGTTTCAGGAGATCTTCGTGGGTGCGCAGTCCGGATTCACTGACGGCGATGCAGTCGTCGGGGATGCGATCGATCAGTTCGAACGAAGTTTCAACGCGGGTGGTAAGCGTCTTGAGGTCACGATTGTTGACGCCGATGATGCGCGCGCCAACGGCGAGCGCGCGATCGAGTTCCCGAGCCATATGAACTTCGACGAGGGGTTCCATTCGCAGTTCGCGGCCCAGCATCAGAAGGTCGCGAAGAATTCCATCTTCAAGCGTGGCGGCAATGAGCAGGAAACTGTCCGCGTCGTTGGCGCGGGTTTCCCAGACCTGCCACGGATCGAAAATAAAATCCTTGCGGAGAACCGGGAGTTGAACGGATTTGCGGGCGTCGCGAAGGTTTTTCAGCGAGCCACGGAAAAATTCAGCTTCAGTGAGGACAGAAAGCGCGCAAGCACCGGCCGATTCGAACGACTGCGCAAGAGAGACTGGTTCGAACGGATCCCGAAGCACCCCGCGCGAAGGCGAGGCCGGCTTGAGTTCCGCGAGAACATTGAGTCCATCGCGGCAAAGCGCCGCGGAAAAATCGCGCAGCGGCGTTGCCGCTTTCACACCATACTTCAGCGCGGTTTCCGGCAGCACGCGTTTGCGGTGATCCACTTCCGCGCGGCGCGCCTCCAGGATGCGGTCCAGCACGCTTCCGGTGTTGGCTTGAGCAGACATTGCGATAACTTTGTATGCTAGGGGTGTGGGAGCACGGAGTCAAATGAGGTGACTGGTGATTGGTGATTCGGAAATGCTCTGCGGCAGAAATTCGGCCACTGGGGAGAACTGATGGAGTACGGACAAGTATACGAGGCGTTGTTCGAAACAATCGCGAACGAAGCGCAGGCGATTGCGATGCGATATTTTCGCGCAGAAGAGCTGCGCGTTGACCGAAAAGGCGATGGAACGGCGGTGACGCAGGCGGACCGTGCCGTGGAAGAAATGGCGCGCGCAAAAGTGGCGGCGAGCGGGCTGGCATTGGATGTTCTGGGTGAGGAAATGGGTGGGGACGATTCGGCCGCGGCGAGCACTTCGGGGCGAGCCCGGATGATTATTGATCCGATTGACGGGACGGAAGAATTTTCGCGTGGGATTCCGACGTTTGGAACATTGATGGGAATCGAACTGAACGGCGAGATCGTCGCTGGAATGGCCAGCGCGCCGGCGCTGGGCACGCGGTGGTGGGCCTATCGCGGAGAAGGTGCGTTTCGAAACGGCAAACGAATTCATGTTTCCAATGTAGACAAGCTCAGTCGAGCGATGATCTTTACAACCGGCACCGGACCGAAAAAAAATCCAGCGATGCGAACGAAATTGCGGCAGCTCGCCGATACTGCAAAAAATGGCCGCGCCATCGGCGGTTTCTGGCAACACATGCTTGTCGCGGAAGGCGCGATCGAAGTTGCGGTGGACCTGACTTCGCAGCCGTGGGACCTTGCGCCACTCGGAATCATCGTAGAGGAGGCCGGCGGGCGTTCCACGAATGTGCGTGGCGAGCGAACGATTTACACGGGAGATCTGGTAAGCACAAACGGAAAACTTCACGACGAGGTGCTGAAAATCCTGGCTTGAAGTTGGTTTTCTTGCGGGTGAATCGCTTGCCAATTTGGACGTTTCTTACCCACAGGAGAAAGCCTAGTTTTCCGTGAAAGGAAAAAATCATCGTTCACCTCGTGGAGGGTTTCTGATGAATGTGCGAGTGCAAGCCGAAAAGGCCGAGAATTTCCGGAAGCTGCACCACGGCTCGCGAATGCTGCTACTCCCAAACGCGTGGGACGTGGCCAGCGCGCGAATTCTTGAGGAGTGCGGGCACCCCGCGATTGCCACGACCAGCGCGGGAATCGCTTATTCGTTGGGCTATCCAGACGGCCAGCGGCTCTCCCGTGGCGAGATGCTCGAGGTCGTGGGCCGCATTGCGCGCGCCGTCCGCATCCCCGTGACCGCGGATTTGGAGGCGGGTTACGGCACTACCGTCAGAGAGATGGCGGAAACGGCGAGAGCAGCCATCGAAGCAGGCGCGATCGGAATGAATCTGGAAGATGTGACCGGAGATGACGAGAGCTCGCAAGTCGCTATTTCGCTTCAGGTGGAGAAAATCCGGGTCATCCGCGAAACAGCCGCATCGCTGGGCGTTCCATTCGTGCTAAACGCGCGCACGGACATTTATTTGATGCCCATCGGGCCTGAGCCCACGCGGTTCGAGCGGACCGTCGAGCGTTTGCGCGCCTATCATCGCGCAGGAGCGGATTGTTTGTTTGCGCCTGGGCTCTACGACCGGGACACTATCGCCAAGCTGGTGAAGGCCGTGGAAGCTCCGCTCAACATTCTGGCAACACCAGCGTGCCCGCCGCTCGCCGAGCTGGAAAAAATCGGCGTGGCCCGCATCAGCGCGGGATCAGGTATTATGCGCGCCGCGATGGGAGCCGTGCAGCGCATCGGAAATGAAATGCTGGAAGCGCGCTCTTGCGACACGATGTTTGCCGGAGCAACGCCCTTTATCGAGCTGAAACGAATGATGACACGCCAGCCATCGTAGGCTCATGCCAGAACAACCCTCACAGCTTCGTCTCTTGAACGAAGAAATTGTCGCCTGCCGGAAGTGCCCGCGGCTCGTGCGTCATCGCGAAAAGATGGCGCGGGAAAAACGGCGGGCGTACCGCGAGTGGACGTATTGGGGCAAGCCAGTTCCGGGGTTCGGAGATCCTCAAGCGCAGCTTTTGATTTTGGGGCTCGCTCCCGCGGCGCATGGAGCGAATCGCACGGGACGAATGTTTACGGGCGACCGTTCTGGCGATTTTCTGTACGCGGCGCTAAACAAAGCAGGCTTCGCGAATCAAGCCACTTCCCTGCATCGCGATGACGGGCTGCTACTGAAGGACGCGTACATCAGCGCGACTTGCCGGTGCGCTCCGCCGGAGAACAAGCCGCTGCCGAAGGAGATAGCGAATTGCCGCGGTTACCTGGAGCAAGAAATCGAGATTCTGAAACCAAAAGCGGTACTCGCCTTAGGAAAAATTGCCTGGGACGCATATCTGGAAATCCTGAAGCAGCGCGGAGTGATTGCCTCTCACGCTTTGTACAAATTCGCTCACGGAGCCGAGTGCGAGGTGACGCCTGGCTCACCGCGGCTGTTCGGGATCTACCATCCTAGTCAGCAAAATACCCAAACCGGGCGCGTGACACCCGCCATGTATGCGTCCGTGCTGCACAGGATCAGGCATTTTCTCGAAGAGTAGATTGCAGACCTGAGGCGATTGGCTGAGAAAGTGTCGGAATTCGCTGTCGGGGGGATGCCGGAAACCGACGACAGTGACGCGCGTGATTACGTTTCAGGGTCCGGGCATCTCTCCAAGTGGCTTTCGTTCCAACATGTTGCACGACCTGCGGCGAAGTGGCGATGGCGCGTCGACTGCATGTACGGAGTGCTTCGCATTCGGCAGGAGGAGCACATGAATCGGTTGGAGATTGGGTTTGCATCATCGGGGATCGCGGTTCTGGCTATAGTCTTGGGGCTCGGGGTCGTAGCCAAAGCACAAGAGCCACCCGCGCCGCAAACGGAGCAAAGGCAGCAGGTTGCGGACGGACAGCGGCGCGGGCTTCCCATTGAGACGTACGCCGTTGCGCCGGGGACCAAGTTTCTGGTGAAGCTCGAAGACGAGCTTGGAACCAGGGGCACGCAGGAAAACGCCAAGTTCAAGGTTAAGACGCTGGAGCCGCTGGAGGCAGGCAGCGGGATCTACTTGCCGGTTGGGGCGGAGATTCGCGGGCATATCAGCCACGTGGAGCCGGCGGGTGTAGCGGGTCGGGCGAAACTCTGGCTGACATTTGACGAGATTCATACCAAGTTCGGCGTTCTGCCGATCGTGGCGGAAGTGGTGAGCGTGCCGGGTGATCATAGTGTTAGGTCTGGCCCCACAAAAGAAGGGCTGATTGAAGGGCGATCGAGTACGCAACAGGACGCAGCAGAATCCGCGGCGGCTGGGGCGGCGATTGGCGCGGTCAAAGGTGTGAAAAATAAAGACAAGAAGGAAGCTGCCGAGGGAGCGGCGTTGGGGGCGCTTACGGCGTATCTGATGGAATCCGGGCGAGGGCATGAGTTGAATTTGCCGAAGGGCGCAAAACTGGAACTGGAACTGGAGAGGGCGCTGTATCTGTTGAAGGAGTAGGGCATAACTTGTTCGCTCGTCAGCGTTCGGTTCTCAGACTCAGTCGAAACCGGAAGGAAATTCTTCTCGGAAGGGTTCGGGCTCGGACTTGAAAGGTTGGTACGTCGCGAATCTCCCCTGGAAGGGACAATAATTCTAGGTTGGCGTTCCAAATTGGGAAGGATACCCCCCCTATCCCCCTGTTTGTTTTTGAGAAAGAGTGCGGAAGCCATTGAAGCTAAAAGGGTTCCTCAACACTCTTTGTTTGAAGAGCGCCGCAAGAGTGCGGAAGCGATAGAAAACAAGGAGCTTATTTTTTCACTCTTTTCGCAGAGTATGACAAGAGAGAAGCGCGGGTGAAACGCCATCCGACACTGCTATCATTTACATGGTTCTCAAAAAAAGCGACTTACATAATGTGCAGTTTGCGAAAGATTGATTCTAAAGGGCATGTGCGTAGTGAGCGCGCGTCCAGGTGGTAGCCAAAAAGAAAAGCGGCAGCAAGACTGCCGCACTCCAAATAAAATCTTCCAAATCGGTAAATTACCGCAAGGGTTAACGCAGGTCAAGGAAAAAGAAAGGAACGACATCGGAAATGAAACGAATCCTATTGATTGCTCTTTTGTTAAGCGGCTTGATGCCGGCCGTCGCCCAGGTGAAGAAGGAAGACCTGTCCACTAAGAACACCAAGAGTCCGGGCGCCGAAACCAGCGTCACCATCAACGGCAAGAACATTTGGATCTACTACTACCACGCCCCCTCCGTCAGGGGGCGCCACATCTTCAATGGCGTGGGCGCGCTCCAGCCGGATGGCAGCGTATGGCGTCTGGGCGCCGATTACGCCACTGTTCTGCACACCGACGCCGACCTCGACCTGAATGGCCTCGCCATTCTCAAGGGCGACTACACACTGTACGCCGCCCTCGGCAACGGCCAGTGGAAGCTGATCGTCAACAAAACCCTGATGGTCGGTGGCCGCCACATCTGGGGCGTGGGGGTATCACCGGACGGCGTTCACGAGGGCGCCACCACCGATGATCCGGCCACCGAGCTGGGCCGCGCTTCGCTCACCATGGGCAAGCCGTCATCTCCGGTCGAAACCCTCAAGATCACGCTGTCAGGCGCCGGCGGCGCCAAGGGAAAACTGCTCATCGAATGGGAGAATGTGACGGCGTCGGCGTCGTTCACCGTGAAGTAGCGGTTTCCCGCGGGGTGTACTCCGCAAGGGTCGCCGCGCAGGCCGCACTCGGCTCGCGCCGCGTCTTTCCCAACCCTTCCTTTATCCGATTACGCAAGAGTTGCCCGTTGCTTGGATGCCATCCAACTTTGGTTCCATCTTCCCGTCATTTGCAGGTTTTCAGTTTTTGATACGAAATTTGCTGAAAACTTTGGGAGCAGCGCTACGTCTAACTCTCAACGGAGCTTCTGAAAGCAGATCAAAATAAGGAGCAATCTACAATGAACCGGTCTGCCCTTGCGCTAGTTGCGATCACTCTCCTTGCTGCCGTCGGAATGAATCTTCACAGTCAGGCACAAACCCAGAGCCAGCCTCCGACTCCTGCGCGTTCTCGTTCCGATGAGATGTTGGACAGGTGGAACGACATTGGGAACAAACTCATCGCCATGGCGCAGGATTTTCCCGAAGACAAGTACGATTTCAAGTTGCAGAAGGACGAGCGCACCTTCGCCCTGAATCTTCTCCACGCCGCCGCACTGGATTTCGTTCTGATACGGAGGATTTCCGGATCAAACGTCGGGCCCGACTTCGGCGAGGGCGACAATCCTACGCGTGAGGCTTTCAAGACCAAGGCTGACGTCGTCAAGTTCGTGCAGGAGGCCGTCGCCGACGGAGCGAAAGTGATTCAACAGCAGGGCGACGCGGGGCTGGATAAAACATCGAAATTTGGGAACCGGCTGAGCCACAACTCCAACATCTGGATAGTCGCTATCGAGCACAGCGGCGAGCACTATGGCCAGCTTGTGGTCTACTATCGTGCGAACAATCTCGTGCCACCTGACTCGCGGCGATAACGCGGTTATAAGGTCCATGAAAGTTCAAGACTGCAGTTCCTGACTCCCGTATTGCCGGCTACACGGAAGTTATGCTGGAACCACTTTCGGGGAAGTAATCGAAGCAATTCTTCGCGGCACTTGGACAATTAACCCGGAAAACGGAAAAGTGCAATCCCAAACGAGAATACCTCTGCAGATGCCCGACAATCCGACACATCCAGCCATGACGCCACGAAATAGCGCGTCGCGGATTGGCCAGCGACTTTCAGTCTTGCTCTTACAGGGCGTACTTCGTGATCTCCGCCAGCAGATCCGCGACCTCGGGCGGCGCAGGCATTTTGCCGTTAAGAATATCTTCAGAATGCATGTCAGACCCGTACATGGTCACATTTCCGTCCTGATCCGGCTTAAACACAGCCCCATTCAAACTGATGCCGGCAAAAAGCCCTCTGCTGCGCGAATAGGTCAAAATTTGCGCGCGCAACTGCAAGTCCGTACTGGCCTCGGCATGGCGTCCGACGGGCCCTCCAGCCGCGGTCGCGTCGCCGCCGATTTTGAATTTGTCGCTCAGCAGTCTCGTTAGCCCATTGCGGTTGCGAAATACCAGAATCAGATCCGTCGCTGCCCCGCCAATCTGAAATCCAAAGCTCCCGCCGCCAATCATGACAAACGCGGGCGCGCTCCAATTTCTCGACGGTTTCTCTCCCACGCGGCAGGTCACCAGCCCCTTACCGTAGTTTCCTCCAAAAATAAACGCAAAGCGCACTTCGCTCGGAATGATTGCAATGCACTGCGCCGATTGCAGCAAATTCAGCGGTATAGAACTCTCCGGCGTATTAATGATGTCCCGGAAAACATCCGTGGCGGCCTGAATCCGGCCTATATCATGGTCCCGCCCCGTGCCCGCCACGGCTGGCATCGCCAGTCCTGCCACCAGAAATCCGCAAATCAGCCTGTGTTTTCTCATGAGTATTGCCCTCCCCTCTTACCTGAGATGATCAAATCTGTTCCTAGCCGAAATTTCCAATTTGAAGGTCATCTTTGTGAAAAACCATAAACAGGTCCCCATCTCGTGCCAAAGTCAGAATGGCAAACGCAGCTCGTACCAGGCGGTTTGGTACCCCGCTTCATGCATAGATCGAGGCTAAAAGTTGAAACCCGGTTTTTTCCGTGAAGTCGTGGTATCAGGGAAAAAAGATGCCTGCCCAGCGAATGCCAGGACATCGTTCTGTCCCGAAGATGAACGTTGATGGTTTCGCCGGTGCTCGTTAAATGGGATGTTTAGGGAAGTATCATGGGGCACCCGGGAGTAATCCACATGTCTAGTTAACGCGCAATCCGGCCAAGCAAAGTAATACTTTATATGTGCGGTAATGCGACTTGCCGGGAGCTGACATTGATGAGATGCGAGGCGGTTGTTTGACTAACCACCGTGTTGTATCTCTTGGCGATGAAGTCCGGCGATTTCAGCCTCTTAGGGAGAATCAGCACAGCAGGAACTGCCATCACGAAAAGCAAAACGTACAGGTTCGAGCGTAGAACGGATGCGAAGAAGCCCGTGCCCTCCGGGCACGAACTCAGCCGCCAAATGGCCCATTCTTCCCAGACTGTGGTCAGCGTCATGCTTGCGACCAGAGCCAAAAAGATTGCCACGAGTTTAATAATCCAGTAGAACACGCGTTGGTGAGTCTCAAGTGCCCCTCGGCCTGCCATGAACAGAATGCAGCTCGCCACCATCGCTCCAGTCATCACCCCAGCGAGCGCCGCAGGTGATCCTCGGGCCAACCAGGGCAGCGGAGCCGCCTTGACGAGCCTGCGGGTTGGTAGCCAGCAGAGAGCGCAGACTAGTGGGGCTCCGATGAGCCAAAAACTGGGGGCACTTGCGATCATCACAGCGACAAGAAGGCCGACAAAACTCGTTAAGATATTGCCGAGGAACATTCGCCAAGCGGCACGCACACGCGGAAGCCGCCGCTCGAAGAAGGCAAACAGCACACATTTCAGTACCACAGCCGCGGCCAATACAAGCATCGAGCCGGACAGAGCGATTGTCGGCACCATGACCTGCATGAATGGAACAACAGGTTCGCACGCCAGCGTCGGCTTCGCAGTGAATGCGATCAGCATCAAAACCATCAATTGGAATCGACGGCTTTTGAATTGCATATCCATATTTTAGCTTCTGAAGAGAACCTGTGGACGCTCTGGTTTGCTTCGGTCCACTCCTGGTAAACGTTGGACGCAATTGGTCTTGCCTCTACGAAGGGCATTTGTCACCATCAACTCGGTTTCATCAATTGCCCAGGGAACCGAGGTGAACATCTGAAAGGAGGCGACTGATGCATGCCGCCGTGCTGCATGCTCTCGGCAAACCGCCGCGCTTTGAGGAATTTCCCGATCCAATTCCGGGCGAAGGTGAGGTGCTCATAAATGTCTCCGCGGCTGCGCTGAAGCCTGTGGACAAACAGATGGCGGCCGGAACGCACTACGCCAGCCCGCGCGAATTCCCTGTCGTTTGCGGCATTGATGGCGTGGGGCGGCTCGAAGACGGCACGCGAGTGTTCTTCGGCGGAGCGCGGCGGCCGTACGGCGCGATGGCCGAGCGCACTGTGGTTCGGCGAGTTCAATGTTTTTCAGTCCCTGAAGAAGTGGACGATATCACTGCCGCGGCCATTCCCAATCCCGGGGTGTCGGCCTGGCTGTCTCTCAAGCACAGCGCGAAGCTCGCCGCTGGCGAAACCGTCCTGATCCTCGGCGCCACCGGAGTCACGGGCAAGCTGGCGGTACAGATCGCCAAAATCTTGGGCGCGGGACGCGTCGTTGCGGCAGGACGCAACGAATACGTGTTGAGCACACTCCACGAGCTTGGCGCCGACTCGACGATTCGCCTCGACAAACCCGATGAAGAATTGATCGCAGCCTTCCGCCGCGAGGCCGGCGAAAAGCGTTTCGACGTGATCATCGACTATCTGTGGGGCCGCCCGACCGAAGCTCTGCTGAAGGCCATCACCGGAAAAGAATTTGCGATTGGGGAATCGGAGACTCGACTGGTGGAGGTGGGCGAGAGTGCTGGATCTACAATCACTCTGCCGGCGGAAGTCCTGCGAAGCACTGCGCTGACGATTCTAGGAACCGGAGGCATGCCGTCATGGGACATACTCACCGACGCGTTCCAACAAGTGATGAACAGCGTAGCCCGGGGCACATTGCGCATCGAGACCGAGCGTGTTCCGCTCGCCGAGATCGAGGATGCCTGGGAACGCGACGCACGCGCCCACAGGCTGGTCGTGATCCCGTAGCCTGACAAAAGTACCGTTCGCGGCGGCTATGATCCCGGGCGTATGGTCACCTACACGGAAGTTATGCTGAAACCACTTTCGAGGAAGTAATCGAAGCAATTCTTCGCGGCACTTGGACGATTAACGCGGTTATGGGAGCGAATCAAGGGACTAAAGAAGCAGACCCCTCACTCTGCTGGGGATGACAATCAGGTTTTGGAGTCATTCTCAACAGACTGCTATGAACTTGGCAAGCTGCGAGTGGCTTGTTACAGTCGAGGTGTCCAGTAAATCTGACAGCTAGGCAGTAGGAAAAGCGGGAGCAAGCTCCCGCGCTCCAAAGCAAGGCGAAGAGAGGCCTAGAGCCATGGGTGAAGAGACACGGGCAGCGGTGCGTGCCGTCGAGGCAGCGGAGCGGAGAGACCGCGTGCTGATTGTCGAGGACGAAGACAACGCGCGGAAGGGTTACGAGCAATTGCTGCAGAGGTGGGGCTGCGACGTTCTGGGAGTAGGAACGGCGGAAGAGGCGCTGGCAAAGTTTGCGGGCTACCAGCCGGACGCGCTGATTGCCGACGTGGAATTGCCGGGCATGAATGGACTGGACCTGCTGAAGCAACTCGGCATGGAACTGCTGGATGTTCCCGCGATTGTGATTACCGGCAAAGGGAGTGAAGAACGCGCGGTGGCGGCGATTGAAGCCGGAGCGTTCTGGTACATCGAAAAGCCGATGAAGGGTCCGGTGCTGCACGCGCTTCTGGACCGCGCTCTGCGGCGAGCGCGAGATGCGCGGCAGCTTGTCGTGCTGCAGCGGCAACTGCGCGAAGCGGGACGGCTGGGCGACCTGGTGGGCGCGTCGAAACCGATGCAGGAAGTGATGCGCATCGTGGAGATGGCGGCGCCGAGTTCGGCGTCGGTGCTGATTACGGGCGAGACGGGCTCAGGCAAGGAAATTGTTGCCCGGACGATACACAAGCTCTCGCCGCGAGCGGCGGGACCGTTTGTGCCGATTAACTGTTCGGCGATTCCCGAGACGCTGATGGAGAGCGAGATTTTCGGCCACGAGCGCGGGGCGTTTACGGGCGCGGCCGAACGCCGCATCGGCTGCTTCGAATTGGCGGACAGCGGAACGCTGCTACTGGATGAAATCGGCGAAATGCCGGCGCCGACGCAGGCCAAACTTCTGCGCGTGCTCGAAGACCGCAAAGTGCGACGCCTGGGAAGCAAGAGCGAAACACCGGTGGACGTGCGGGTGCTGGCGGCAACGAACAAAGATGCGGAGCAGGCCGTGAGCAGCGGGCAGATGCGGCAGGATCTTTTCTTCCGGCTGAATGTGTTTCACATCAACTTGCCGCCGCTGCGCGAACACAAGGATGATATTCCGCTGCTGGTGGAGCATATCCTACGGGACCTGAACGCGAAGCATGGGAAGCACGTGCGCGGGATCGGCACGGAGGTAATGGATATTTTCATGGGGCACACGTGGCCGGGAAATATTCGCGAATTACGAAACGTGCTGGAGCGCGCTTCGATCATGTGCGAAAAGGACCTGATTTCGCGCGCGAACCTCCCCGGCGAATTCGGGAAGTCGGCGGCCAAGGGACCGAGCGACCTTTCCAGCATCAAGTTTCCAGTGGGAACGACGGTGGATGCGATGGAGCGGGAACTGATCCTGCAAACGCTGGGCGCCACGGGGAACAACAAGACGCGGGCCGCGGAATTGCTGGGTATCAGTCTGAAGACGCTTCATAACAAATTGAAAGAATACGGCGGCGATCGCGCCGAGACGGAGTAGAGACGCGGGATGCAGCTGCGCCTGCGAACAAAGCTCACACTGGTGATGACGGGGCTGGTGCTGCTCGTCTCGGTGGTTTTGTCCAGCGTATTCGCGGCGCAACTCCTCGAACAACTTCTGCAGGCCACCAGCTTGCGTGCCAACGACCTGGCGAGCCAGGTGTTCCTGCAAGCGCAACACGCGCTGACGGACGCTGGGGAACAGGGGCTGCGGCCCGCATCGGATGATCCCCAGGAGATTCACGATTTCGTGCGGCGCGCGTTCGAAATCAACGAAGGCTTGCGTACGCAGCTGAAAGCCGCCAAAGAAAACCCACTGATCTACGAAGTGTCGATTGTCGACCATGACGGAATGGTGCTGATTTCGACGGACGAGGATCTTCAGGGGAAATTCCTGCCGCGCAGAACTCCGCTATCCCAACTGGTGCAAAGAAACTTCCTTCATCAAGTGAAAGTGCTCGCGGGGCCGTCGAAGGTTTTTGAGCTGGATTTTGCGTTCAGCAAGGGGCGCCAGCCCTTCGGAGAGGTGCGCGTGGCGCTGGACTCGGGGATTCTGCTGAAAGAGATCGAGCCGAGCCTGCGGACTTCCGCGACATTCGTGCTGGTGGCGCTGGTGATTTCCACGCTGCTTGTGGCGATCGTGAGCGGAGCGGCGCTGGCTCCGCTGCGCGATATCGCGCTTCAACTGGACCGCATCTCGGCAGGAGAGTACGACGCGCCATCTCCGAACACGAAAGGGTTTGCGGGGAGCGGCGACGAACTCGGACTGGTGAGCAAGAAGATTACGCAGGTGGGCCAGCAGTTGCGAGGGGTGCACGAGATATTCAGCACCATGCGGGAAAACATGAATTCCGTCATGGCCGGGCTTGAAGACGGTTTGCTGCTGTTTACGCGTGATGCGCGGGCGGTGATGATCAGTCCGGCAGCGGAGAAATTTCTAGGCGCGCCGGCGGGGCAGTTCCTGGGAAGGCGCGTGACGGAAATTTTTCCCGCCGGGCATCCCCTGCACGAGGCGCTGCACATCGAGAGCGATGAGCTGAGGGAAGTGGCGGCGGAAACGGAACTGGAAACGAGCGAAGGTCCGAAGCGCGTGAGCATCAGCGTGCAGGCGATCCAAGAAGACGGCGAACGAATGGGCGCGCTGGTGACGCTGCGCGACCTGGATTCGCTGGAGAGCATTAACACGCAACTACAGGTGAGCGAAAGGCTGGCGGCGCTTGGGCGGATTACGGCGGGTGTGGCGCACGAAGTGAAGAATCCGCTGAATTCGATGCGGCTGTGGCTGGAAAACCTGAAGGAATCGCTCCCGGCGGAGCAAGACAGCGCCACGCAGCAGGCGGTGCAAGTGCTGGACAAGGAGATCGACCGGCTGGATGCGGTGGTCAAACGTTTCCTGGATTTCACGCGGCCGATGGACATCCGGCTGGAAGCCACGCAACTCGCGGAGCTTCTGAAGGAAGTGCTGGAAATCGCGCAGCCGCAATTGCAGAAAGCCAATATTCAACTGGCACAACTGCTGCCGATCGATGTGCCGGAAGTTTATGTGGATCGCGCTCTGCTGAAGCAGGCGGTGTTGAACCTAGTGTTGAACGCGGCGGAAGCCATGCCGAATGGAGGACAAATGCGGCTGGTGCTGAGCCGGCGAGGCGAAATGGCGGAAATCACCGTGGGTGATACCGGGAAAGGCATCTCGCCGGAAAACCGGCAAAAAATATTTCAGCTTTTCTTCACGACGCGCCCGGGTGGCAGCGGCATCGGGCTGGCGAGCACGTTTCGAATTGTGCAGCTTCTGAACGGTTCGATAGACTTCACTTCGGAGGTCGGCCGGGGCACAACGTTTCGAATCGAGCTACCGCTCGCGGCCTGAGGATGAGCAAAACTCCATCTTGGCCAATGAGTGTTGCGCCGCGAAGTTTTCTCCGTTCCGGGATTGCGCTTCTAGGCTGCGCCGCGGCGCTTTTGAGCGGTTGCAGCATGCGGAAGCGGCCAGCGATTCCCTGGGCGACAGCCGTACAGGTGAAGCCGATCACGCCGCCGCAGCCCGCGACGGCAGAGGGTATTCCGGAGGATGAGCTTCCCGATTTGCGTCCTGAAGTTCCTTCCTTTCCGCTGCGCTTGATCACGACACACAACGCGCCGCCCCGTCCGCATGTGGCCGCGCCTCCTTCCGCGGGTGCGGGAAAAGATGCCGAGAGATCCGACGCGGGGCTGCTTGTGCCACAACTTTCGCCGGCAGAAACCGCCGCAGCGCAGCAACAGACCAACGAAAGCCTGCGCGCCGCGGAGAAGAACCTGGAAGCAACGCGGGGCAAGCGGCTGAATGCGGCGCAAGTGGACCGGGTCTCGAAGATCAGGGGATTCATCAAGGACGCGCGGGAAGCCGCGACGAATGCGGATTGGGCACTCGCGCGAAGCCTCTCCAAAAAGGCGCAGGTGTTGTCCGAAGAATTTGTTAAGGCCCTCTGACCCTTTCATTTTTCTGAAAGCGTTCCCAAACGAAAGCGGTACCGCCGTCGAAGGCAGCGGCGCTCATGAAGCGCGCGCGGGGATGCGTTAAGATACGGTGATGAAAAAATTCGATGTGGCCATCGCGGGCGGGGGAGTGATTGGGGGCGCGATCGCGCTGGAACTTTCGCTCGCCGGGAAGCGCGTGGGAGTGTTCGACCGCCAGCAGCCTGGCCAAGAAGCGTCGTGGGCCAGCGCGGGGATTTTGTCGCCGGCGCCGGAGAGCCCCGCGATGATTGCTATGGTGCCACTGGGAAAAATGAGCCTGTCGCTCTATCCGGAGTTTGTGGCGCAGGTCGAAGAGATTTCCGGGATGAGTACGGGCTTCCGTTCGAAAGGGACGCTAGAGGCTCTTTTTTCGGGAGATGCGAAGGCGGAGCTCAGCACAATCATCGCGCTGCATCATGGATTGGGCTTGAAGGCGGAACCGCTTCGAGCCGCGGACGCGCGCGAGCTGGAACCGGCGTTGAGCGAGGATATGGAAGCAGCGGTGCTTCGGCCGGATGAGTGCTCAGTGGACAACCGGGCCCTGACATCGGCGGTGCTGGAAGCGGCGCGACGCAGCGGCGCGGAGATTTTCGCCGAAAACGGAGTGAAAGCCATTTGGCGCGAAGGCCGACGCTGCGTGGGGCTGATCCTTCAGAACGAAAAAGTGGAGGCCACATGGACGATTATTGCTGCGGGATGCTTTTCCGCGGCGATCGAAGGAGTCGCAGCTTACGCGCCGTTGCGGCCTGCGAAGGGACAAATGGTGGCTCTGCGGACGGACGACGTGGAGATCGACCGTGTGCTCTGGGGCGAGCACAATTACCTTGTGCCGCGAAATGACGGAAGGATTCTTGCGGGAGCGACGGTTGAGTATGCCGGCTTCGACAAGCGGACTACCGCGGGCGGGATTGAGAAAATACTTTCGGCGGCGATCGAGCTTGCGCCAGGGCTGGCGAATGCGCGAATCGAAGAAACGTGGGCTGGCCTGCGACCGGACACTCCCGATCATCTTCCTATACTTGGCCCCACGGACATGGATGGATTGTTGATGGCTACCGGGCACTTTCGCAGCGGGATTTTATTAACGCCGATCACGGCGCGGCTGATCAGCGAGTGGATCACGGAGCAGCGCGTCAGCGTGGATTGGGATCGCTTCAGCCCGCTGCGCTTTCAAGCGGAGAAGATGGAAGCGACGAAGAAAATGCCCGTTTGAGAGAGCGCTCCCTGAGAGGCGGAGATACAGAACTCAGTACTTCTCTTACTGAGGCCGCGCGGGCGGAGTGGTGATCCCCGGGGCCTGACCTACGGTGGTGAATTGAATCTGGCTGCTGTCCAGGCTGAGCGAGTGTTCGAGAACGATGTCCATCGCGGAGCCTCGCGGTAGTTCCGCCTCGGGACCGCGAGTCAAGAGGACGGCAGCCAATCCCGCCAGGCCGCCAATACCGGCGCCGATTCCGGCGCCTTTGGCACCGCTGGCGATCGCGCCGATGCCTGCTCCAGTCGCGGTGGTCTCAGCGACCGTTTGAACGTCCTTCCCTTTTCCGCCAGGGCCGGTAACTTTACCTTCGGAATCCATGGTTTCTTTTCCGCCGGAATCCGCGCTGCGAGGCGCAGCATTCAAATCCACGGTATAACCATTGGGAAGAATCAGCGTATTCAATTTGAGCCGGAACTCGCCTCGGCCTTTTACCTTCCCCGGTCGCTTGGAATCCAGAATTTCGCCGCGAAGATAAGAGCCAACGGGAATCAGGATGTGATTGTTCTGGGTGATCGGAAACGAAGTTAGAAGATAAACCGAGTCGCCGGGTTTGGCGCTGCGTGTGGAGATGCCGTTCTCGAGGACAACGCCGATTCGCGTGCCCGCGGGGATTAGAATTTTTTCTCCAGAGCCCGCGTGTGGCGCGGGCTGGGGCGCGGGAGCGACAGGAGGCGGTGCGGACGTCTGCGGCCCTTCGGGCTGCTGGGCGAAGCAGGATACGCCTGTGGCCAGCATGGCGGCAATCAAACACAGGATTTGGTGAATCCTTCGATGCTGCGGCTGTATCATGGCAACCCTCCGCAATGCCTGATGCGATGCATCAAGAGGCGAGCTTGGATGCTTGAGTATACCGCGGCTTTAGGTTCAAGTCGCCCGGAGGAAAGAGGCGAAAAGCCGATCTCGGGCGGGAAGCATCAGCAGCCATCCCAGGCGATGAAGAAGAGCGGGAACAACGGGATGAGGAGCACTACGCCCAGGCCTACGCCCGCCCACTTGAAACCCTGACCGATACGAGTTCCAACAGCAGGTACAGAACGAGGCGCAGCCTTGAGATTCGTGTAAGGGATCCATTGCGAGATCAAGATGCCGTCCTTGAGCATGAAGCCGTTGTCGTGGATTTCGGTGATGACTCCAGTTCGCACCTTGCCATTCGGGAGTTCGCAGTGGACGAAACGGTTCCTGTGAATACCAAGCTTTTGAACGGCTTCCCGGTAGGAGATTTCTTCAGGGGTCAGCGGCAATACCGGCCTTGGGAGACGGCGACGCGCATGGGGTTGTCCGGGACTGGAAATAGCGATAGGGCTTAGCTGTTGCAAGGATTGAAACTGCTCGGCTGAAAGTGGGATTGGGAGGGAGTCGATTTCTTCCATCTGCGATTGGGCGCGGGCGTTCGTCGCCACGAAGAACACCGCGAGCGCGAATAGAGCACGAATTGTAACGGATGAGGGCATGGGAACCTCCTTCAAGTGAATCTGTGTGAGAGAGAAGTGCAAATGGGCTTCCAAGATGAATGAGTGGGGGAATCCTGAAGCGAGTTGCCAATGCACTGAAAGGAAAGGAGCTATTTGCGAGGAAAACGCTTCTTGGAATGCCGCAGTGGGGAGAGCTCGAATGTCAATCAAGAATGCCGCCGGGGAAGGACACCATGTGGCGGCGCTGGGTTGCGGTTTGACCTGCGAATATACGAAGGCTACGCTAAGGGCAGAGTGAGGAGAATGTCATGGCCAAGCTGGCGTTGATTTACGGGATGCGGTTGCTGCCGGAGGAAGATCTTGGCGAAGTGAAGGACGCGACGGTGGTGCTGAAGAATGGGCGGACGACGCGGGTGACCATGCACTTGATCGAGGGCAGCAAGGAAGAGATCGAAACGACGTTTCACCGGTCGATTGAGGCGTTTTTTGAGATGTATCCGGAGATTTAGTTCGAGAGACCAGGGATCAGAGAACAGAGATCAGGAAGAAGGACTCCGGGTTTAGTGGATGGTCGTAGAACGGGAGTGAAGCGGGAGGGAAATCCTCCGCACTCTGAACCGATCACTGACACCTGATCACTGATCTCGTGCATCAGCGGTTGCCGAAGTTTTCGGGGTCGGCGTTGGGATCGCCGAGATTGTCGTTGATGAGAACGGTGGACTGGCCGGTCAATTCGAAGCGTTTGCGGCACTTGTAGCAGGCGACCAGATCGTCCAGCCGGACCATGTAGGAAGAGGCTTTCGCAAATTTTTTCTTGTCTTCCTCGCCGATGCCGCGGGGCAATTCCCTTTTCTTGCGGCAGACTTTCCACCGAACGGGAGCTTCGAATTCGCCGCGGCAGCTCGGGCAAATGAGCTTGACCTTACGGGTCTCTTCTTTTTCCGTGTAGAACTGGCGCTCGTCCATAGTTATCAGGCGGGTCTACGCACCGCGTCGTCAATTGTAACAAATTCGAGGCCGAGGTCACGCCAGCGCGGCAGCCAATGCTCGAGGGCAGCGAGTGTGGGAGTGCGATCGCCATTCAGTTGACGGTGCGCGCCGTCGTGAAGGCAAAGGATGTCGCCGGTGCCGCCGCTTTCGGTGGTAGCGCCTGTGCCGCTTTCCAAGTTACGTTGAGCGTGCTGTGCAATGGGCTGCATGCGTGGAATCAGCCACTCGGCCGGCTTTCCTCGCCAGTCTCCTGGGATCAAGGTCCACATAGCGGTTCGATAGCCGAGTTCTCTCGCCGCCGGAATGACCCAGGGATTGCGCATGCCAAAGGGCGGGCGAAACCACTTCGGCGGGGCACCAAGCACGCCGCGGATCGCGTCGTGGCAAAGGCGCAACTCCACCTGAACTTGCGTGGGGGACAGACGCAGAAGATTTGGGTGCGATTCGGTGTGATTCCCGACAACGTGCCCGCGGGCGACGGTTTCCTTTACCAACTCCGGACATTCGCGCACGTATCGTCCAATTAAGAAAAACGTCCCCTTTGCGTGGTGGCGGTCGAGAAGATTCAGCAGCTTAGGAGTGATGGCGGGATTCGGGCCATCGTCAAACGTGATCGCGAATTTGCGCGCCGAATTGGTCCGGCAAACCGTTTTCCCGAAAACTTGGGACCGCGGATAAACGGCGCCGTAGGCGGTAATTCCTGCCGCAGCCAGCAGCGCGGCGGAAGGTGCTTCGATGAGCCAGGGATTCACGCGTTTATTCTCGCACGACGTGAGATAAGGTGCATTTAAACAGAAAACTTCGCGCCCTCTTCACTTTTCGATTATGTTAGAGTTTGACGCAATCTCTTAGTGCAACAAGGTGCCTCATGGTCTTTGGTGTATGCAGAACGGAATATCTGGCGTCTCACGATTGTCCCGGCCCACCTGTTGCCTCAGCAGCGGATGGAACTGCTCCACCAGCCAGCTTTGCCCTCTTCTACTACCTTAAAGAGACATGGAGGATCGTCCGCTGGGATGACGCTGCGATCCGGCGAATTGCGGCAGACCCTAGAGCCTTGCCCTACGGGCTTCTCGTATGGGCGCTTACAAATATCTTTGTCTACGGCGGCTCCATCCTGGTGCAGAGCGACCGGGTGCATCACTTGGTGGGGTGGCGCGTTGCCGCTGGTGCCATAGTAGCCCTGGTAGCGTCAGCTATTTTGGGCCTACTGCAGATCGGGATTTGTCACCTATTTGCAAAATGGTTTTTCGCTGGCGACGGACATTTCATAAACTTGCTGCGTCCGCTTCTTTTCGCAACAATTGTTTACGTTTTCTCGCCGATCCTTAGCATCGTCAGCGCGCTCGCTTGGATCGCGGTTGTCATGATGGTCTTCGAGGAGGTTCACAAGATCGAGCCTCTGACGGCATTCCTTCTTTCGGCCGGAGTTGGCCTCGGGATTCGCATCGTCGAATACTTGCTCACCGGCCACATCTTCTAGCGTACTGCGATAGGGAGGCAGGATAGCCTCCGTGGGTTTATTTGCGTTCAGGTAAGCAGGCCGCGGCGGTTCTTCAGGTCGGCGAGGAGGCGGTCCACCTCGGAGTCGCGGTCGAGGCGGTTGAGGCGGTCGCCGAGATCGTCGGTGACCAGCTCGACTTCGGCGCTGGCGGCGGCTTCGGTGTGATGCACGCGGTCCTTGAGCCGGTCAAACGTGGCGCTGTTGGAGTTGTCGCCCAGGGCGGTTTGCGCGCGCGCGGCTTTGCCCAGGGCAATGCTGCGGCGGTGACGCGCGAGAAGCAGATCGCGCTTGGCCTTGGCTTCGTCGAGTTTCTGTTCGAGCTTCACGAGCGCTCCCTTCAGCGAATCGACCTGTGCTTTCTGGTCGTCGACCTGTTCGCGGTAGCTCTGCGCGAGCCGTTGCGCGGTCTGGAAACGGTCCAGCGCCGCGCGAGCCAGGTCATCCTGAGTCTTATCCACGGCAATTTCCGCTTTGCGCATCAGATCTTTTGCAGAGTCCTCGTTCTCGCGCATCTTTTTTTCCAGCATGTGCTGGTCGGCGATGGAGACGGCCACCTGCGTCTTGACCTGGAGATATTGATTCTCCATATCCAGGATGACCTGCTTGATCATTTTTTCCGGATCCTCCGCGCGGTCAACCATGTCGTTGAGATTCGCGCGAATCAAAGTGCTTACACGTTCCAAGAGTCCCATGGTAAATCTCCTTTCAGAAATCAGATGATAAAGGCCACTCCGAAAATCGAAAGAGACCGATTGCGCCGAGCAGCCCTCGCGAACTCCGTCAGCGCAAGAAGCCCACGCTACAAATAACTGCTGCAACTTTCGCAAAGCCCGGCATAGACAGGATGCTGAATGCCAGGCCCTTTTCGAGAGCGCAAAGCATGCAATCCCAGAAACGGTGGGAGATAAAAGTGAATATCACCACCAGGAAAATCCAAACGAAGAGAACCTTTTCTTTCGCGTCCATTGCCATTCCCCAGGACCATCAGGCGTCCCCAATGGGCCATTGCGGGCCCACCGGGGACGGAAGCGATCGTTATGACTTGCTGGCCGGCGGCTGCACCGGCTTGGGCGCTTTGTCGCCGATTATGCGCACTTTGCTGAGTAGCTCCGACATCTGCATGCCGGAAAGGGCTTCAAACAGCGCAGGAACTTGCGCGGCAATCTTGGTGATGTCGCCGGTCAACTTATAAGCGCCGGCGGCATCGCCATTGCCCGTGGAGACGATGGTGACTTTGTCGACTTTGCCGAGCGGTTCCGCGAGAGCGCGGACTACTTCCGGCAGTCCGGTGATGAGTTTGTCGAGGACGGCAGCCTGGTTGTATTCCTGGAAGGCTTCCGCCTTGACGTTCATGGCTTTGGCTTCGGCTTCGCCTTTTTTGAAAATGATCTCGGCTTCGGCTTCACCCTGCGCCCGAATGGCAGAGGCGCGGCCTTCGGCTTCGGTGATCATGCGCTGACGTTCGGCGCTGGCGATCGTTTCGATGCGCTGACGCTCGACTTCCGCCTGTTTCAGTACCGTGGCGATGAGCTCGCGCTCACGACGCTCGATTTCCGCGTCCTGTACTTTGACCTGGGCTTCGCGCTCGACTTGTTGCACCTTCACGGATTCAGCAACGACCTGCTGCTGCATGACGTTGGTTTCGATTTCGTAGGCTTTGTCGGCAGTCGCCTGAGCCTTTTTGGTCATTTCGAGGTAGCTGGCTTTCTTGAGGTCCAGGTCGCGCTCGGCTTCGGCTTGTTTGGCGAGCGAAGCGGTTTCGGCAGCGACGCGCTCCTGGTCGGCCTGCGCTTTGGCAACGGCGGCGGCACGCTGGGACTCAGCGCGCTTGATAGCGATGTCGCGATCGGCTTCCGCGGCGGCGACTTCGGCATCGCGCTTGATGCGCGCGATATCGGGCCGGCCCATGTTGGTGATGTACTCATTCTTGTCGCGCACTTCCTTGAGGGTGAAGCTCACGACGTCGAGCCCCATCTTGTTCATGTCGGCGGCGCAAGTGGAACGCATGCGGTCGCCGACCATTTCCGGTTCTTTGACGATTTGCTCGACGGTGAGCTGGCCGATGATTCCGCGCAAGTGCCCTTCCATGACCAGGCGAATCAAGCCTTCGCGCTGCTCCGGCCGCTTGGTAAGGAATTGCTCCGCCGCCGTTCGAATCGAGACGGGGTCGGACTTTACTTTGAGCTGCGCCACCGCTTCGACCGTTACGGCGACGCCTTGGTTGGTGTAAAGGCTCTGCTGCGGAGCGACGTCAAAGGACATCAACTCCAGCGAGAGCTCGCGGCACTGCTCCAGCATCGGAATAAGGATGGTGCCGCCGTTCGTGACCGTTCTTGGACCACGAATGCCGTAAACGATGAGCGCTTCGTGCGGGCCAACTTTTCGCAATAACGTTGCGAAACCGGCCATGGCAAAAAGAATGGCGAGTACCAGCAGCCCGGCCATCACGGGAATCGAAAGACCAAACATAAAGACCTCCCTTTTCCACTCTGCTACGGACTGTTCGCATCGTGCCCCAGTCCGAGAAATTCTTCCGGACGTCAGCTCGTGAACTCTTCCCACTTTTTCACATAAGCGATTCCGTCTTCGTAGCGGGTGATGGCCACTTCCGTGCCTTTCGGGAGCGGCTGGCCGTCTTCGCTGCGCGCGCCAACGCTTTTGCGCACGCCCTTTTGTTCGAAAATCATTTCACCGGTGCCCTGCGCACGGATCGGCGAGCTGATCGTGCCTACGGTGCCTTCTATCCGGTAATCCCAGTCCAGCATCTGCGCGTCCGTCACTCTGACAATGCGCGCCATAAACTTGAAAACGACGGACGCGGCAAAGAGTCCCGCGATGGCGGCGATGGTCAGCGCAACGAGCGCCACAAGCCGCGAGTGTGTCGAGAGGATGTAGCCAACGCCGCCGAACCAGGCGAGGAACGTCATGATGGTCATGGCGTTGAACCACGAGAGTCCGCCACGGGCGTGACCCGTTCCGCGGCCCGCCATCCCGCGACCAGCCATTCCATGGGCGTGATGCGCACCATGAAAAGGCAAGTGCAGGCGGGCTGGAAGATGGATGTGAGCGGCGCCGCCGAGGAACGACAGAACGCTGAGTGCGAAGCCCACGATGAAGCAGAGAAGATAGAACTCAGACCAGGTCATAGGACACCTCGAGCGCACTTGCTCACCAGCGCAACTTGCCGTTGCTGTGCGCGAACTGGGTTTCGAGACGCAGACCCTGCTACGCGCGGCCCCGACCCCGCCGGAGCCGCACGTTTTAGTTACTCAAACTTGCGGGCGGCAGGTGGCCACTGCCCTCTTGCTCACTGGTTCGGTGCTCGCCAGGCCGTAAGACCTCGTGCAGGCGGTCCGCCAAGCCCGGCGTGCGGAGAATCTCCGCCAGGAGCAAAACCGCCTGGCGCGAATCTTCATATTCGGCGATCACCCCAAGGGCCCGCTGCAACTCCGGATCCGCTGTGAACTGTTCGGCGCCGGCATAGAGCCAGGAGTCCACCTTGGCGTCGATGGCACGCAATTCGGACTGCAGACCCGGTGTGTAACCCTCCGGATCGTCTACGAGAAAGCCGGGATAGACGCGGAAAAACCGTGCGAGCAGTTCGCGCGTGGTGTGCGTCAGGTGCGGACGCGCACCGCTTTCGATCTGCGAAAGATAAGCCTGGCTTAGGCCGCGGCCGGCTTCGCGCTTCATCGCGGCGGCCAGCTCCTGCTGGGTCATAGGGCGGCCCAAGCCACGGAGAGAGCCTTCGACGGAGCGGAGAGAACGGAGTTTGTCGCCGAGAGTCATGGGGAACCACCTATTGCAATCTGCAAATATAGTATCGCATATTGCAATTCTGTCAAGCGGAAAATTACCCCTATTTTCAATCACTTACAAGCATTCCTGCGATTGGTTGCTTATTCTGGTTTTCGGAGGGACTGCAGATCGATTCCCAGTTGCTGGCACTTCTTGTAGAGGTGGCTGCGTTCCAGGCCCAAGGCGCGGGCCACGTTAGTCATGTGGAAATTGTGGCGGCGAATCTCTGAAAGCATGACTTCCCTTTCGAACACTTCGGTGCGCTCGGCCAGCGTTCCGGTAACAGCACCGCCGGCGGAGGCGGTCGGCGCTGACTCCGAAGTAGGCAGGATCAAACGAACATCGGCGGCAGTGATGTTTTCGTCGGCCGAAAGCAGGATGAGGCGCTCCACGACGTTGCGCAGTTCGCGGACATTTCCCGGCCAGCCGTATTTTCGCAATTCGACGATGGCGTCCGCGGCAAAGATTTTTTCTTTCCAGCCGTTCTGCGCGGCCACTTGTCCGGCGAAATGAGCAGCCAGTTCCGCAAAGTCTTCGGGACGCTCGCGCAACGGCGGCAGGGTGAGAGGAAAAACGAAAACGCGGTGAAACAGGTCGCGGCGAAAGGCGTTCTGTTTGACGAGCTCTTCCAGGTTCCGGTGCGTGGCCACAACTACGCGTACGTTCACTTTGATCGGTTTGTCGCCGCCGACGCGTTCCACCTCGCCTTCTTCGAGTACGCGCAGCAATTTTGCCTGCATGGCGACAGGCATGTCGCCAATTTCATCGAGAAACAGAGTACCGCCCTCCGCTTGTTCGAACTTGCCTACATGTTTTGCGGCTGCGCCGGTGAAAGCGCCCTTTTCGTGGCCGAAAAGTTCTGATTCGATTAATTCGGCGGGCACGGCGGCGCAATTCAGAGTGACAAATGGCTGTTCGCGCCGCGGCGATTTTTCATGGATCGCGCGCGCGACAAGTTCCTTGCCCGTACCGGTCTCACCAAGAATGCAGACACGCGTTTCGCTGGCGGCAACCCGCTCAATCTGCGCGACCAGTTTTTTCATCGCCGAACCGCTGCCGACCAGTTCGTGTTTTCCCAGGCGGTGGCGCAGCTCGCGGTTTTCGTCTTCGAGGCGCGAGAGGCGCAGCGCGTTTTCGACAGTCAGGAGCAGCTTGTCGGTCGAAAGAGGTTTTTCCAGAAAATCGAGCGCGCCGAGCTTTGTAGCTTTCACCGCCATTTCAATATTGGCCTGCCCGGATATGAGAATGATCGGCGTTTTTACGCCAGTTTTTTTCAGATCTTCAAGTAATTCCAGGCCGCTGCGGCCGGGCATGACGACGTCGGATAGGATCAGGTCGAAGGATTCGCTACGGAGGAGTTCCGCGGCGCGCGCGGCATTGTCGCAGACGGTTGCTTCATGTCCCGCCAGACGGAAGGCGCGGGAAAGGGATGCCAGGGTGTTCGGGTCGTCGTCAACGAGGAGGAGATGAGCTTTGCGGGGCAAGCGTGGTCCTTTGTGTGAGCTAGTCCGAAGCCGCTGCGAGAGTCGACGGCGTGGCCTTGGCCTCGGGCGCTGCCTCTGGCGGAGCAGGAGTGACGCCGGCCTGGCCCTGCGGCAAGTCGATTCGAAAGCTCGTGCCGCGCCCTTCATCGCTATTCACCGAAATCGTGCCGTGATGATCGCTGACCACCGACTGCACGATGGCGAGTCCCAGTCCGGTCCCTTGTAATTTTGTGGTGTAGTAAGGCGTGAAGAGCCGCGAGCATTCTTCCGGCGTCAGGCCTTTTCCGGTATCCGCGACCTCGATGCGCACGTGACCATCATGTTCCGAGGTCTTCAAAGTGAGCGTCCCGCCAGCGGGCATGGCATCGAGCGCGTTGAGAACCAGATTTTGAAACGCGCGGTGGAGCAGGTCGGGATCTGCATCGATCTCTGGTAACGGCTCCGTCAGGAACAATTCCGGGGTAATCGTCGGCTTTCCCACTTCGTTGAATTGCGGCTCGAAGAGGCGCACGGCGTTGCGCAACGCTTCATTCACGTTGACGCGGACAAATTGCGGCGCAGGCATCTTTGAAAAATCGCTGAAGCGGCTGACGATGGAGTTGAGGTTCGCAAGCTCGGCTTTCAGCGTGGCGGTGGATTCGTGGAACACTTCCAGGAATTGCTTGGCGTCCAGCTGGCGGGCCCGCTGCATGTTTTCGATAGTGATCTGCATGGGGAAGAGCGGATTGCGTAGCTCGTGGGCAAGACGGCGGGCGAGCTCGCGCCAGGCGGCAACGCGCTCGGTTTGCACCAGGCGTTCCTTCTGCGACGCAAGTGTTTTCGTCATGTCATTAAAGGCGGCGGCGAGCTGGCCGATTTCGTCGCGTCCACGCACTTCGATATGCGTATCCCATCTGCCGGTGGCGACTTCGTGCGCCGCCGCGGCAAGCTCTTCCACCGGCCGGGTGATCCGCGCGGAAATCCAAAAGGCGATCAAGAGTCCGACGAATAGCGCTCCGGCGCCAACGGCGGCAGCCGTCTTCACGATTTTGTCCGTGAGCAGTACCAATTCCCTGCGCGAGCTGCCCACAAGAAATACGCCCAGCAATTCGTTGTTGCGGCCGGTGAGCGGAATAGCGTGAAAGGTTTCAGCGTCTGCGGGGTCCCGGGACCAGTCGATCGTTCGAACGAGCGGACGGGATTGCTTCTGAATCTGCTCCACAATCGGAGCAAAGCGCTCCGGCTGATCCACGTCGCCTTTTGCAGCAATGAGCGCGGTTGGTATGAAAGCGGGCTCGAGATTGCTATAGATCAGCGCGCGCATACCGGTAGGCAGGACGAGCGATTCCAGAAACTTTTTGTCGAGCCGCCGGCCACCGACGATGTAGAAGGGCTTGGGAACGTTGGGTTGCGTTCGAACCACGGAGAGCGCGAGCGCCACATCCGTCGGTAGTTCTTCGCGCATCAAAAACGCGGAGGATTCATTCCACGCGGTGCTCGAAGTGAGCCAGTCATTCTTGTAGCCGACGCGCGCGGGATACTGCGCCGAGGAGATCAGTGTGCCGTCGGAATTCACGAACTCGACGAAATCCAGGCCGTGGTCCTGGGCCGCACCGTTGGCATCGCGCACGTAAAGCGATTGATCGGCATTGGGGCGTTCTAGGTCAATGGCCATGCGAAGCGTTACTTCAGCATTCGAAATGTTTTCCACCTGATGCGCGATTTCTTCGCCGCGCTGGGCAAACTCCTTGTTGAATTGCGCTACCAGCGCTTCGGTGCGTTCGGCATCCATCTCTTCGAAGGCCGCGCGCGTATAGTGCGTCACGCCGTAAGCCACGATGGACACGGACGCTGCGATGGTGAGCAGGACAATCAGCAATAATTTTGTTCGGAAGCTCATGGTTTGACTCCGGGGGACGGCGCGGACGTCGGATGGAGTGGAGTTTCTGACGCGCTCGGAGTGTCGGGCCGCGAAGTGCCTGGAGCATCGAGCCAGACATCCGCGAGATGCCATTCACCCCAGCGCGCGGGCATCCAATCGCGAACGTTTGGACCAAGTCCGACATACTCCGGTAGTGCCACCAGTGGGAGCACGCGCCGACCCTCGAGCAATTTCTTTTCGCGGGCATAGAGCTGCTCGGGGTCGCTGGAGGTCACGGCGCCTTCGGGCAGTTCGCCGAGGTCGAGCGCCGTTACAAAGGATTCCAGCTCGACGCGCGGAGAGAGTGCAGTAAAGCGCCAGGCAAAGAGATGGAGACCGGGAGCCGGATCACTGGAGGTTGCGGTCGTGTTGCCGGGAGCACGCAAGGCAGGGCGATTCACCATCTGCACGAGGATCGAGGTTTGCCGCGCATTCACGGCAACGCGCTCGCCGAGAAGCTTGGCCAGGTCGCCGGGCGCGTCGACGCTCAGACGCAGCGGCTCTTTGCCCGTGGCTAAGTTTGCCGGGAGCGTGGCACGAATTTCTTTGGCGCGGTCGATATTGGTCTCCATAGTGAAGAGGAAAGCATAGCCCGATAACCACTGGGGCAAAAGGGCTGCTGCAGGTTCGGCTTGCTTCTGCAGCAACACGTTGGCCATGGTCTGCCGGTCGAGCGAAAGCGAGACAGCCTCGCGCAGCTTTGCGGCGGCTGGGGCAGGTTGCGCCTCGTCAAAACGCAAGCCGTAGAGCGTGACCGGCGCCGAAGCCCAAACGCGCAAGTTTTCCTGCATGGCTCGGCGCACCAGATCGGGCGATAACTCCACCAGATCGGCTTTCCCCAATTGCAAATCAAAGAGCTGCCGTAGTGAAGGCACACCGAGCGACACGTCAATGGCATCGAGAAATGGCCGCCCGGACCAGGTTTCTTCGTTCGCGCGAAAATGCAAATGCGTAACCTTGCCTCCACTATGCGGAGACGCCGCGGTCGGGGTTTGCTCCGCCACTGCCGCCGGCTTTTCCACTCGATTCGAACTCTCTTTCGAATCGGAAACGAAGAATGGTCCTGTCCCCAGGAGCGTACCATCCGGCTGGACTCGATACACAAAATAACGCCCCGAGGCCAGTTCCTCCAGCAGATCGGGAACTGGCGCATTGGATTGGATGACCACGCTGTTTCCAGAAACCTGAATCTGCTGCGTACCTGGCAACAAGGGTTGCAGTGCCGCGACCACATCCGCCACCGTAAGCGCTGATCCATTCGAAAATTTCACGCCGGGACGGAGTGCAAACTGCCATCGTTTGAACGCCGCATCGTGCGACCACTCTGTCGCCAACTGCGGCTGAAACCGCCCGTAGTTATCCAGCGCGATCAGCCGGTCGAAGACCAGCGCCCCCAGCTTCTCCGCAGCGGCAAAATCCGGCGTGCCTGCTTTCCATTCGCGCGGATCGAGCGAAACCGAGGCGGCCCGCATTTCCACTCGGAGTGTTCCGCCAGTCCTCGGCCATTTGGCTCCGACTGCCCCAGGCAGTAGCCACGACGCAAGTGACGCCCAAACGAACAGCCTAGTTCCCGCAAGCCAGCGTGATTCGATAAACTTCATAGTTTCCCGTCGAAAGATTAAACACCACTGCCGTATCGCTACGCGCGCGCCGCCCGCTCGCGATAGACAGTGCCGGTCCCGGGAGATCAAGTTCAACCACCGAGGAAGCGGATTTCGGCACCGAAGAATTCCGCAGCGATAGCCGATCCGGAACGCTCCAATCTCCGGACTCCGCCTTCAACCACCAGACTCCTCGGTCGCATGGGGAGGCCAGAAGAATTCCGTCCCTCCAGGAGTGAGAAGCGGCACGGCAATTCAACTCAATCTTTTCGGCAATCGTTATGTCGCAGGTTTGCTCTGAAAGAACGAGGCTGTCCTGTTTTTCGCTGCCAACGGACAACCGAATTTCACCGCGCGGAGCGCGCACGGTTTTCTCGATTGTGGGAACGCGCTTCGAATCCTGCAATTCCCAGCGATCGTTTTCGCTGCGATAGAGAGAAAGGCTGTCTCGATTGAGAATCAGCAGCGGACCCGGTTTGCCGGAGTCTTCACTCATCTCGACTGCGTCCAGGATCGGCTCCTGCTGCTGCCAGATTAATTCCTTTGAGAGGCGAAAGCGGGCGCCGGAACTTCCGCTGGAGGCCAGAGCCGCTCGGGCAATTCTGGCCATGCGGATTGCCTCTCCATTGGCAGCGGGCACGCTGGCAATCAGAATATAAAATGCCGGTGACTCTTCGACGGAAATCTGGAGTTGAGGGACGCCAGGCTCTTGTTTCTCGACAAGAATTTCGCCACCCAATTCAGCGGCGAAGGACTGCTTCAGCGCTTCAGAATTCTCCTCGGCCAGGGAGGAATGGTTCTGCCAGGAAAGAAAAAGATGCCGTTCGCGCTGCGGAACTGCCGCCACCTTGCGGGCCAGCACGCGGCCAGCATCTTCCAGCGAATCGGCGCGCGGCAGACACGGCGAGGAAAAAACAAAAACAGCAAGAAGCAGACGCACGAAAAGCCAGCCGCGCGACCGCGACAGGGACAGTTTTTGCTTGGCGTACACGGGGTTACGGGTTGATGATATCACGGCTTCAAACGAAGGATGGAGCGGCGCTGCGGGCATGGACAAAACGCCGTGAAGAAACCTTTCAAACAATGAAACTTTTTCCAGGCAAAGAAAGTATCTATCCTCGACGAAACAAAATGCCGGGCCAGCCGTCCATGTAGGAAGCTAGTTGCCCCACGAATCCCATTTTCAGGAGCAAACGTAATGAAGCCCATGCCAGTGCGGTGGAACGTGTTTTTGTGGCTGTGGATCGCGGCAATGGCCTGGCTGGTGCCGGTGCCAGCCCGCGCCGCCGACCAGCCCCCCGACGGCCCCACCCGGCTCCTGCGCTACGCCGACATCTCAAAGGACCGCGTGGTATTTGCCTACGCGGGCGACCTGTGGATTGCCTCGCGCGACGGCGGCTCAGCCCGGCGGCTGACCTCCCACGTCGGCGACGAGCTTTTCCCGAAATTCTCCCCTGATGGAAAATGGATCGCCTTCACCGGCGAGTACGACGGGAACCCGGACGTGTACGTCATTTCCGCGGAAGGTGGAGAGCCCAAGCGCCTCACGTTCCACCCATCCAACGACATCGTTCTCGGCTGGACGCCCGACGGCAAGTACATCCTCTTCCGCTCCGACCGCTACAGCGCGCCGCCGGGCCGCTACACCAAACTGTTTCTCGTCTCTCCGCAGGGTGGCACGCCAAAGATGCTCCAAGTGCCGCGCGCTGATCTGACGAGCTTCTCTCCCGACGGCAACAAAATCGCTTATCTCGAAACTTCGCAGGAATTCCGCACGTGGAAGCGCTACCGAGGCGGCTGGAGCTTGCCGATCGGCATCTTCGACCTGAAGACCAACTCGTACGAAGAGCTTCCGAAAACGGCGGGCATGGATCTTTTCCCCATGTGGCACGGCAACACCATCTATTTCATCAGCGACCGCGATGGCGTGATGAATCTCTATAGCTACGACCTCGGCTCCAAACAGACGAAAAAACTTACCGATTACAAGGAGTTCGACATCAAGTGGCCGAGCCTCGGGCCCGACGCCATCGTTTATGAAAACGGCGGTTTGTTGTACGAGTACAACCTCGCCAGCGGAAAGAGCAACAGTATCTCCATCCAGGTGCACGGCGAGGATATCGCGGCGCGTCCTGAGTTCAAAAACGTCAGCGAGAATCTCGCCGGTTTTGGGATCTCTCCTTCCGCGGCACGCGTCGTAGTGGAAGCCCGCGGCAACATTTTCACTGTGCCCACCGAGCATGGCAGCATCCGTACACTGACCACGGACAATTCCAGCGTCCACGAAATGAACCCGACATGGTCGCCGGACGGCAAGTGGATCGCCTATCTGTCAGATAAAACCGGTGAATATGAGCTATACCTGCGCCCGCAAATGGGCGGGGACGATGTGCGCCTAACGATGGACGGCAACATGTACCGCTACGGCCCGACGTGGGCGCCGGACAGCAAGAAACTTCTTTACTGGGACAAGATGCACCGCCTCTGGTGGGTCAGCACCGACGACAAAAAGCCCGTCCAGGTGGACGAGGGCGAATACGCGGACATTGCCGACGGCATCTGGGCGCCGGACAGCCAGTGGATTACCTACTCCAAGGCCGACCGCCGCGGCGCCGGACAGATGTACGTCTATTCGCTCGAGCAGAAGAAGAGCACCAAAATCTCCGATGGCTTCTACAACGACACAAATCCGGTCTTTGATCCCGAGGGCAAGTACATTTTCTTTCTTTCCCAGCGCTATTTCTTCCCCAGCATCGGCCAGCTCGATCAGCGATTCAACTACTACAACACGGACGGCGTCTTTGCTCTAACCTTGAAAGCCGACGAAGCTTCTCCCTTCACACCCCAGAGCGACGAGGAAAAGGCCGCCGACAAAGACAAGAAAGACGAAAAGGATAAGAAGAGCGACGACAAGAAGGCCGGAGGCAAATCGAAGGACGCGCAGAAAAAAGAAGAGGCCAAAAAGGACGACAAGAAAGAAGAGGAGAAAAAAGAAGAACCCCCGAAACCAGTGCAGATCGACCTGAGTGGCATTGCCCCACGCGTGGCGCCCGTGCCGATTCCATCCGGAATCTTCAGCAATCTCGTGGTGCGCAAAGGCAAATTCTTCTATATCTCGCAACCCCAGGAGTCCCGAACTGCCGGCACCGACCAGGATGGCGCACCCAAGGGCGTCCTTCACGTTTACGATTTGGAGAAGCGCGAAGACAAGGAGCTGCTCGCTGGCATCGAAGGCTACGATGTCGATAAGGAAGGCAAAAAGCTCGTTTATAAAGCAGGTCCGCTTCTGGGCGTGATCGAAGCCGTTCCTGGAAAAAAGGTTGGGGAAGGGAAGCTCGATCTTTCCGGCCTGCAGGTGAAAATCGATCCGCGCGAGGAATGGAAGCAGACCTACCACGAGGCCTGGCGCATCGAGCGCGATTTCTATTGGGATCCGGCTATGACCGGGCACAATTGGAAACTGATTGGCGATCGCTACGCGACGCTTCTTCCGTGGGTCGCTCACCGCAGCGATTTGAACTATCTCATCGGCGAGTTGATCGCCGAGCTGAGCACCTCGCACACGTATGTCGGTGGCGGAGATCGTCCGAAGAAACCGCAAGTAAGCGTCGGCTTGCTGGGAGCTGACTTCGAAGCCGACGGCGGCTACTATCGCATCGCGAAAATCTATCCCGGTGAAAACTGGAGCGAAGCCACTCGTTCACCGCTCACCGAGCCAGGCCTGAAAATAAAGGCCGGCGACTATCTAATCGCCGTCAACGGCCAGGACGCCAAGGCTTCGCAAGACGTTTACTCGTACTTCCAGAACCTCGCCGGCAAGCTGGTGAGCCTGAAAATCAACAGCAAGCCTTCGGCGGACGGTGCGTGGGAAATCGTGGTCAAGCCCGTGCCGAATGAGTCGGGTGCACGCTATATCGACTGGTTTGAGACCAATCGCAAGAAGGTAGACGCAGCCACTGGTGGACGCATCGGCTACATGTACGTGCCAGACACTTCGATCCCCGGCATCATCCAGTTTGATAAAGCGTTCAACGCGCAACTCGACAAAGATGGCATCATCATCGACGAGCGTTATAACCAGGGTGGAAATATTCCAGATTTTTACACGGAAAAGCTCAAGCGCCAATTGCTGGCATTGGTGGCGCCGCGAGACACCAAGGACATTCCCTGGCCTCCCGTCGGGATCTTCGGCCCCAAGGTCATGATCGTGAACGAACTCGCTGGCTCTGGGGGAGATGCTTTCCCGTGGTTCTTCCACCGCGAAAAAATCGGGCCCATCGTTGGCACGCGCACTTGGGGTGGATTGGTGGGTATTGGAAATGTGCAGCCGTTGCGTGACGGCGGGTTCGTCACAGCTCCGGGCTTCGGCTTCTGGAGTACGGACAATGGCGGCGAGTGGGTCGTCGAGCAGCACGGCGTCGATCCCGACTACGTGGTGCACCAGCGCCCTGATCTCGTTGTCCAGGGCCATGACCCGCAACTTGAAAAAGCCATCGAGCTGGCGAAAGAAGCGCTCAAGGACTACAAGCCACTTCCTCCGCGGCCGAAATATCCGACGGCTCCAGCACCGTAGAATTGCACGCGCAATCTTCGACTCTTCTGAAACAGAAATGGGCCTCCCAACTCGATCGGGAGGCCCATTTCGTTTTCGACCGCTAGCCGAGTGGCTCAGTCCGCATTGCCGATGGAGAACGGATCTTTGGCAAATCGGTCAAGCGCGGCGGTGCTCTTCCTAATGCCCATGATCAGTCCTCCACCAACATCGCGTCCCGCGCCACCCTCAGGGGTGTTGGCTAGCGGAACCCAGTAGCACAGGCTCTAGCTGTGCAAATCCGTCTCGATTCCTCAGGGCCTTTTCGGCGGCCGTTTCTGTGCCAAAGCCGTGGCCGTTGGCGCCGCATCGTCCGAACCGTCGTCCGATGAAGCGCTTCCCGCTCCTGAAAACGCGGAGCGCATTACATCACTTGCGAAGAAATTCTTGCCGTCCATTGGCACCATCATGATCTGCAGCTTGTCCGAAAGCCGCTCGGCAATGATCTTCTGGATGAGCATGGGATTGGACTTCAAGACCGCTGCTTCGAATTTCATCCGCTCGGCGTCGGCCGCGGCGGTCACTCGGATGCGGTTGGCGTCGGCATCAGCCGTCACGCGAATTCGGTTGGCTTCCGCATCGGCGAGATTCTTCTGGCGCTCGATTTCCGCTTTGCTGTCGATGATTTTCGCCTGCGCGGCAGCTTCGGCGTTTTGCAGCGTCGATTCCTTGCGCGCTTCGGCTTCGAGTTTGCTCTGCTCGATCTGCTTCTGCTTTAACGGTAGCGTATACTGCATGGCATCGGATTCCGCCTTGGCTTGCAGGACGTGCACCTGGGCCTGCGCTTCCGCCTGCTTTACCTCACGCGCTTTCTGGGCTTCCGCCTCAAGTTCTGCAATCCTTACTTCCTTGCTCTTAATCTCCTGTTCGGTGCCGAGCCGCTCATTCTCCTGTTCCTTCAACAGAAGCCCTTCAAGCCCTTTGGCATATTCCTCGGGGAGCTGTAAATCTCGCAGCAACACTTCCCGAACGACAATCCCATCGCTTGCTAGCCGGGCGGTAATCGCTTCGGCCGCCTTGGTGCGTAGTTCCTCCCGCTTCGTGGCGAAAATTTCGCGCGTGATGTAGTTCGGCGCGAGCTGTCGGTAGATCGTCGCGACTACGGGAGCTACGACTTGCTCTGCGACCGGTTGCGGCAAGTTCCTATGAATCGAATCCAACCGCTTGGGATCCAATCGGTACCGCACGGAAACCGCCAGGCCAATGTTTAATCCTTCTCGCGCCTGTACGGTCAATACATCACCCTTTTGCTTTGCGTTTTCTGAGGCCACCGTCGAATACACCTGTTCTCGCATGTCGTAGATCGCCACAGAGTCCACCAGCGGAGTAACCAGGTGTACGCCGGGATATAAAGTATCGGGGCGCGCTCCCCAGATTTGGCTGACGCGCACGCCAGCCGTTCCATCGGGAACCACCACAACGCTCCCCGTAATCAAGATCGCCAGCGCGCCCGCGGCCGCTAATTGCAGAGCGAGCCGCCACCGCGCTTGGACGAAAGGGCGGTGGGCCAGCGGCGCCACCTCCGCTCCGGTTTCGTCGGTAGCACTGCGCCGCAACAGCCGGCGTAGCTGTGTGGAAAGAAAAATATCGTAAACCACCAAAGCGCTCGCGCTGCCGAACAGCCCGACTCCCAGAATCATCAACAGGTATCTCAATGCCAGCATGGTGTTGCTCCGTTCTTTTCCGCCGTTGTCGCTCTGGCCCGCGTTGAAGAAACTGCGTTGCGGGATACCGGATGCCAAGGAATCCCGGTAGCACAGGCATTAGCCTACGCAGTCGATCTCACAGTCAGCGCTGCGCCGCGAACGCCCGCGCCAATTCCGTCGTTCCGCGCACCAAAGCCGTGCGGGCAGGAATCCTCTTGGCCGCAGCGGGCCGCATCATTCGAAACGTCGCCTGCAAGAGCAGCCAGTTGAAAGCGGCCGCGGCCGCGACTGCAAACATTGTGGCGATGACGAGTGTGGCAAAGTGCAGCATGGCGATCATGACGTGCCTCCCGCGTTGCAAATCCATTCATCGCACGGCTCTGACCAATCTCAATCTATTGATAAATAAAGACTTATTGGAGCATGCGGGCAGCCGATCTGTGTGGCGCAAGACACGGCGTGGGAACTGGGACGCGCACCAGGCGGCTTCGTTTGGCGCAGAGACAAATCAGCGGTAGTGTAGATACGCGAGAGAACTCTGGAGATCTACGCGCAAGATGATGCCGCGACCCGGACTGAAGATCACCACGATTCTAGGAATCCCGATCTACGTGGATACCAGCTGGGTGTTCGTATTTGCGCTCATCACCTATACCATCGGGGAACAATTCGCCCAGATGCACCCACAATGGACCGACACGCAGCACTGGACTCTGGGGATCCTTACAAGCCTGCTGTTCTTTAGCTCTGTCATTTTCCATGAACTGGCTCACAGCGTGGTCGCGCAACATTACAAGATTCGCGTCATCTCCATCACGCTTTTCCTCTTCGGAGGCTTGGCACGCATCGAGCGCGATCCTTCCAAAGCCCTTCAAGAATTCAACATCGCAATTGCCGGGCCACTTGCCAGCGGCTTCCTGGCCGGAGGATTCTTTGCCATCACACTGCTCTTCCCTTACAGCCAGATGACGGGAGCCTTGGCCAAATGGCTGTGGCAAACCAATGCAGCGCTTGCCGTTTTCAACCTCCTGCCGGGGTTCCCTTTGGATGGAGGAAGAATTTTCCGAGCCGTCGTATGGGGAGCAACCAAAAACTTTGCAAAAGCCACTCGCATCGCGGGAGCCAGCGGAAAGTTAATCGCCTACGTGATGATCCTCGGTGGCGCTTGGCTCGTTTTTCACGGATTCATCCAGCAGGGACTGTGGACTGCCTTTATAGGCTGGTTCCTTCTGAACGCCGCTCAGGAAAGCGTTGCCCAGGTGGCCATACGCGAAACGCTGGCCGGCCTGAGCGCCGCTGACGTGATGAGCCATGAAGTACCGACCGTGGACGGCCACATCACTCTGGAGGAATACGGGGCCGAGGTTCTCCGCACCGGCCGTCGCTTTCATTTAGTCCTGACGGATGACCGCCTTGTCGGCTTGATGAATGTCCACATGCTCAACTCAGTCCCGCGCGAAGAATGGGCTCACAATTCGGTTCAAGCCGCCATGATTCCCCGCGAAAAAATCTTGTGGGCTTCGCCGGAGGAGCCGCTGCTCCGCCTCCTGGAGCGGCTCCTCGCGGCGGACGTGAATCAGATGCCAGTTGTGAGCGGCACCGAAAATGGCACGCACGTCGTCGGTATGGTAACCCGCGATTCTATCCTCCGCGTCGTGCAAACCGGCGCGGAGCTGGGGCCACTCACTCCCAGCCGGTAAAGAATTCATCTAACTTCAGATATCTCAATTTTTCTTTGTATGGTGGTACTTCTCGAAGTGAGGGGACTAATCCGCTACGGCCGATTGCGCGCCGATCGAGCTATCACGCGCGTTGATCTGGTGACGCCGCTCCAGCGTAACTCGAACTCCATGCCTCGGACGCAGCGTGATGGACGCCAGCGGCACTACGCGATGATGCGCCACAAGCCGCAAGCGAAATTTCTGTGCAATCGTCGCCAACACCAGCGCGGCTTCCATCAGCGCAAAGGTATTTCCGATGCATTGGCGCGGCCCGCCTCCAAAAGGAAAATAGGCGAAACGCGGCAACCGTCTAAGCAGATCACCTTCCCATCTTTCCGGCTGAAATTTTTCCGGTTCGTCATACCAGCGCGGATCGCGATGCACCACCCACTGCGCCATCGCCACGCCCATCCCTTTTGTAACCGGATAGCCTGCAACCTCGTGGGGCTCGACGACCAGGCGCGCCAGCCCCCACGCCGCGGGATAGAGCCGCAGCACTTCTGTGATGACGTGAGCGGTATAGGATAAGTTCGGCAAATCATCGAGAGTGGGCGCGCGGCCGGCGAGCACGGTGTCCATCTCCGCATGCAGCTTTGCTTCGACGGCGGGATTCTGCGCCAGCAGCCACCAGGCCCAGGAAAGTGTGCTGGCAGTGGTTTCGTGGCCCGCGAGGAACAACGTAATGGTTTCATCGCGGAGCTGCTTGTCCGTCATGCGCGTGCCGTCCTCATCCTGCGCTGCGAGAAGCATGGAGAGAAGATCGCCGGCGTCGCGGCCGGATGCGCGGCGCTCAGCGATGATGCGGTAAAGGATTTTCTCGATCTGCGCCACTTCCCGCTTCATGCGAAGATTTGTCGGCGTGGGAATCCAGTGCGGCACAAAAATAGTGCGCCGGAAATTGGCGCCAATCTCCAGCAGCATCTCCAGTGATTTGCCCACGTCTTGCGCGTCGCGTTCGACGTCGGCGTCAAAGAGCGTTTTCCCCACGATCTGCAACGTCAGCCGCATCATTTCCTGATGCGCATCGAGCTCTTCTCCTTCCTGCCAGCCTTCCAGCATCCGCTGCGTATACTCCACCATCGTAGCCGCGTACGAAGCAATCCGCGCGCGATGAAACGCCGGCTGCGCCAGCCGCCGCTGCCGCAACCAGAACTCTCCTTCACTGGTCAGCAAGCCTTCGCCGAAGACGTGGCGGTTTGCCCGCAGCACGCGCCCTTTCGTGTATTTCCGGGCATTGGTGACCAGCACTTCCTCGATGGTGTCAGGATGATTGATGAAGATCGTGCCGAAATTCAGAACGCGGATTCCCGCGACGTCGCCGTAGTCGCGCGCAAGCCGTGTGAAATACTTCAGCGGATTGTCATTCAGCGGCCCGAGCGACCACCGTTTGAGCCCATCGTTGGGACCGGGAGGAAATTTCTTGCGGGTCGCGCGCCACATACAACGATGCTATGCCCGCCATGGCGATGCGTCAACGCGGGCGCGTTGGACTCGTTCAAGCTTCCGGAGCACGAAAAGCCCGAATTCGAAAACCGCCGCGCCGCGAATCGACGGAAACTTGCGAAAATCCCGCAGCTATAAGTCTCGCGGGAGCAGCAGTCGGTGCAATCGGCACGAACGTGCTTCGAATATGCCCTACTCTGTGTAACCAACCATCCTGGATTTCAAACGCAAGAAAAACTCCGCCTGGGCGAAGCACGCGGCGAATTTCAGCGAAAGCATGATCTTGCAATTCTTCCGAACGCAAATGATGCAGCATGAGAATCGCGATTGCTGAAGAAAAGGCTTTGTCAGGAAACGGCAATAACGCTGCGTCGCCCTGAATTACGCTGGCGTTGGTGCCCCTGACACGCGCGCCAAGTCGCGCCGCAAATCCGTGATCGTACTCAAGACTCGTCACCCGTGCCGCTCGCATCCGCAACTCTTCCGTCGCAGCACCCGGCCCCGCTCCCAGTTCCAGCACCTGCTCGCCTAAATCCGAGCCTTCCAGAATCCAGGGTAAGAGCTGGCGTCGCGTCACATACCGCCACAACGGGGAACCGCAAAACCATGTTTCAAAGTGATTCATCGGCGGTTCAGAACATTCAATCGATTCACGCTGTGCGGCACCGCGACAGTCTAGTTCAGCAGCGGGCGGATTTTACGGAGCGCGGAAGCGAATTGATCTGCGTTGTAGGCCGATGGGTTTTCGAGCTGCTGGAAGAGGCCGTTGATGGCGGCGCGGACTTCGGCGGCGTTTGCAGGCTTTGCTTCCTTGCTGTAGGCGATGTAAAGCGAATCCATCGCCATGGTGGCTTGTTCCGCGGCACGCTCGTCGGCAAGCGCGATATTTTCTGCGTCGTCTGAAATGCTTTGCAACATACGCAGCGCGATGGCCTGTTCATACTGCATGGTTTCCAGGCGTTCCGCGATGCGCATCGCCAACGGTGCGGCGGCCGTCGCCGCAGACACGATGGTGTTGCGATCGGGATTGAGCTTGCTCATCTCGCCGGAAACAACGGCTAACTGGCGCTCCAGGTCCTGCGCGGTTGCCGAGTCCACCTGCTTCGCCAGCAAACTGAATACGACGTATCTCGAACTATTCCACGCCGGATCACCCGGGCGCCGCCCCGCGTAACCATGTTCCTGCCGCCAACTGTCTTTCGCCGGGCCTAGCGCGTGATGGCAGGCGAAGCAGGAAAGTTCCGAATACTCCGGCCAAATCTCTTTCTTGTCATAACGTTCGAATTTTGCGCGCCAAGTCAGCCGCTCCATCGCTGCACGCAGCTGCACGGCCTGACCTGTGCTCCACTCGCGCAGTCCCACCCAGGCAGCATTCTCGACGGGCTTGCCGGGCTCCGATTCGCGCGGAACTTTCCAGTGCCGCGGCATCACCGCCGAAAACGAATCCAGTTCAAAATAAAGATCCGGATGCCCAGCGGCGATCATCTCGTGATCAACAAACTTGTTTTTCGTTCCCAGGTGGCATTCGAGGCATTTCTCCGTCCGGTGAATAATGTTTCGCGTGTCATGCATTCCCAGCGCCACCGATTTTTCATGCGGCCACGAGCGTGTCGTGTGCGGCCCCAGCCATGCCGACGCCGGTCCGTGGCAATTCTCGCAGGAGACGCCTTCGGAGATTTCGAACGCTCGCCCGCGTTGATCCTGCGGCGGGTTGAGCGCATGACACGCCAGGCATTTCGGTGCTTCTTCGGCCTTCGCTCCACTTTTCAAAATCCGGGCCATACGCTCGCCGATGTCCCCGGTCAACGCCTGGTACGCCCGGCTGTGCTTGTCCTTGATGATCCAAGTCGAGTATTCGTTTTGCAGAATGCGGCTGCCCTCGACGGGTTTCACGCTTCCGTGGCAACTTGTCGCTGCGCACGAACCCGGGCCAATGTATTTGATGGGCTCGTTCTGGGCGGAAAGCAGCGGCGCGAGGATCACGAACGATGCGCAGATGGCCACGCGGAACAGGAAGAAGTTGGAAGCTTTGCGCATTCGGTGTGCCGGCGAACCTGTTTGCTTATATCGTTTGCGCCGCGGTGAAGTCAACGGGCCGCGTTGCCTTTTTCGCCGCCCGCCGCGAAAAGCCAATCAGGCGCTATTTACAGCGGGCTTCCCTGCCAGTAGTATGCAGGAGATTCAGCACGCCACTATGCGCCGCGCATCGCTTTCGCATCATGTCCGGCGCTTTTCTCGCGAGACGGGGCGCCGTGATCTTCGACGACCTACGGGCCATCCAACTCCGCTACGGCTTCCTGCCAAAGGCGGAACTGGAGGGCCTCTCACAACGCACCCAGACGCCGCTCTACCAGATTCATAGCGTCGCGAGTTTCTATCCCCACTTTCATCTCGTTCCTCCGGCCAAAGCGGAGATTCGCGTCTGCGCGGACATGAGCTGCCATCTCAATGGTGCTTGCGAACTGCGCGCCGATCTCGAGCGCCGGTTTGCGACTTCGCGGCCGGACGACGTGCAGATTCGCGACGTTTCCTGCCTCGGACGCTGCGACCACGCTCCCGCTGTCTCCATCAACGATCAAATTTTCACGGGCGTCGCCGCCGAACATGCCGAGCAACTTGCATGCCGGGCAATCCGCGGCGAAGATTTTCATGAGCCGCATCCCAAGCAGGCACGAATCGAATGCAAAGCGGATCCTTACGGCAACGGCGCCACGTTGGACGAGCGCTATGGCGTCGTGCGCAAGCTGGTTCAATCGCGGGCATTCGACGACGTCCTTAGCCAGCTGAAAGCCGCGGAACTTCGTGGCATGGGTGGTGCTGGATTTCCCACCAGTTTGAAGTGGGATCTCGTCCGCAAAGAATCCGATCCCGTAAAATATGTCGTCTGCAACGCCGATGAAAGCGAGCCCGGGACCATCAAAGACCGCTTCATCATGACGCATCTCCCGCATCTGCTCGTGGAAGGAATGATCATCGCGGGCGTCGTCACCGGCGCGAGGCGCGGAATTCTCTATATCCGCCACGAATACCATCTTCAGGAAGAGGTTCTTGGCGAAGAGATTCGCCGCTGCTATCGCGCGGGCCTTCTGGGTAAGAGCATTCTCGGAACACCGCTTGGATTCGATCTTGAAGTCTTTGTAAGTCCCGGCGGTTACATCTGTGGTGAGGAAACCGCGCTGATCGAAGCGATTGAGGGACACCGCGCCGAGCCGCGCAACAAGCCTCCCTTTCCCGTGCAAGCCGGGCTCTGGCAAAAGCCCACCGTCCTCAACAACGTTGAGACTTTCATCAACGTTCCGCAGATTCTCGCGCGCGGTGTGGACTGGTTCGCCGCGCAAGGCGCAGGCGGCTCGCGCGGCCTGAAATTTGTCGGGGTCAGCGGCCACGTTGCGCGCCCCGGCATCTTCGAAGTCCCCATGGGCACGTCCATGCGCGAGGTCATCCTCAGCCGAGCTGGCGGCATTCGCGGCGGCCGCCAATTAAAAGCGTTTGCGCCTTCCGGCCCTTCTTCGGGCTATCTTCCCGCGTCGATGATCGATGTGTGCCTCGACTTCAAGGCGCTCGCAGAAGCCGGCTCCATGCTTGGTTCCGGCGCGATCGTGGTCTGCGATGACACCACCTGCATGCTGGACATGGCTCTGAACGCTGTGCGCTTCTATCGCAATGAATCCTGTGGAAAGTGTGTCCCCTGCCGAGTGGGCTCGCAAAAAATGACGGACATGCTGGTGCGCTGGACGCAAGGCGGCGTGCCGGAGCCGCAATACCGCGCGGACCTCGCGCTTCTAGAGGAGCTCTCGCAGGCCATGAGCCTTACCTCGATCTGCGGCCTCGGGCAAATCGTTCCCGCGCCGATTCAATCGGTCTTGAAACATTTTCGCGCCGAGATTGACGCGCACGTTTTGAAAGGCCAGTGCACCAGCGGGATCTGTTTCACTCCCGCGTCACGCGCGGGAGAAGCCCAGCGCGTAGGAATTCGGCCCTAGTATGACGACCGCCGCCACACCTCCAGGATTCGTTGACATCACTCTTGACGGACAACTTGTCCGCGTGCCTGCCGGCACGAGTGTCTTCGATGCCGCGCGCATGAACGGCGTCAACATTCCCACGCTCTGCCATTTGCAAAGCCAGACTCCCGTTGGAGTTTGCCGCCTTTGCGTCGTGGATACCGGCGCGCGCGTGCTTTCCGCTTCCTGCGTGCGCCCGGTCGAGCCAGGCATGAAGGTGGTTACCGATTCCGAAAAAGTTCTGAGCGCGCGCAAGACGCTGCTGGAATTAATGATGTCCGATCATCCTTCACCTTGCGCGCGGCAGCAGAATTCCGGCGACTGCGAACTGGAAACGCTTGCGAAAGCGGCCGGCGCTTCTCAACCGCGGTTTGCGAAACGCACCATCGCGCGCGGTAAGGATGATTCTTCGCTCGCCATCGCCGTGGACCACGACGCCTGCATACTCTGCGATCGCTGCATCCGCGGATGCGACGAAGTGAAAAACAATTTCGTTCTCGGCCGCATGGGCAAAGGCTATTCCGCGGGGATTGCCTTCGATCTGAACTCGCCCATGGGTGATTCGACTTGTATCTCCTGCGGCGAATGCATGGTCTCCTGTCCCACCGGCGCGCTGACGAACAAAAGTGTCGTCGGGACCGCCATCGCGGCAGGCCCCGACGCGCAAGGATTCGAGGCGGAAGACCTGCTTCAGATTTCTGTTTTCAAAGGAGTCTCCGGAACATTTCTCGAGTTGAACCGCGGCGCCATCGTCAAGCGCCGCTTCCGCAAGGGCGACATCATTTGCCGCGAAGGCGAATTCGGCTCGACCGCTTTTTACATTCTCGAAGGCAAAGCCAAGGTATCCATTTCCACGCCCATCGCGCACGTCAAGACACAGGGAGGTGCAAAAGGTCTCTTCAAGCGGCTCACCAGCACGTTAGTCCCGCGCGAAGAAGACAAACGCGAGGAAGAAACACGCGACAGAACCATTCCCATCGACGCATCGGTCGATCTTTCTTACGGCAATCCGGTGGCGGAACTGGGCCCCGGCGATCTTTTTGGCGAAATGACGTGCATGAATTTTTATCCGCGTTCCGCGACGGTGATCGCGGAGTCCGACGTCGTCGCATTCGAAATGCTGCGCAATGTTCTCGACATCATGCTCAAGAACAAATCCTTCCGCGCGCAGCTCGACCAGACCTACCGCCGCCGGGCTCTCGAAAATCATCTCCGCGGCGTTCCTATGTTTGCGGATCTTTCGCCTGATTTCATCGAACACTTGAAGGAGAGCGTCGAACTGCAGCGCTTCGCTCCGGGCCAGGCGATCGCGCGGCAGGGCGAACCTGCCGACAGTTTTTATCTCGTTCGAATCGGTTTCGTGAAAATCTCGGAAAATTACCCGGGCGGGGAAATGGTTCTCGCCTACCTTTCGCGCGGCGACTATTTCGGTGAAATCGGCTTGCTGGGCGGCGGCGTTCGAACCGCCACCTGCACGGCGCTCGACCATGTCGAACTTGTGCGCATCTCCGGCGACGATTTTCGCCAAATGATCGAGCGTTTTCCCAGCGTTCGAAAGGGCCTTGAAGCCGTAGCCGCCGAACGCCACGCCGCCAATCAGCAGCGCATGCAGATGGTTCAGAACGTTCCCATCGAACAATTCCTGTCGCAAGGTTTGATGGAAGCGCAGAGCCTGCTCATATTGGATTTGCAGAACTGCACGCGCTGCGATGCTTGCGTGAACGCTTGCGCCGACGCGCACGACGGAATCACGAGACTCGTCCGCGACGGCTTGCGCTTCGACCAGTATCTCGTTGCCACAAGTTGCCGCCAGTGCCGCGATCCGCTCTGCATGGTGGGCTGCCCCGTCGGCTCGATTCGGCGGCGCAATTCACTCGAAGTCATCATCGAGGATTGGTGCATCGGCTGCGGCCTCTGCGCGCAGAATTGCCCTTACGGCAACATCAATCTGCATCCTTTTGAAGTGATGATAGAAGACCCGGCGCGGGCCGGGCGCAAGAAGGCGGCCATCAAGCAAAAAGCGACGTCGTGCGATTTGTGCACGCATTTGAAGGAACCTAGCTGCGTTTACGCCTGTCCCCACGACGCGGCGCACCGCGTGGACCCAAAAACATTTTTTGCCGAAATGCTCGGCCAGGGCATTGCGAAATGAGAATGGACAAGACCCAACGCGGCTGGGCCCTCGCGTCGCTGGCGATTCTGGTGGTCTCCACGGTGAGCTATGTGTCTTACTCGCTCACTTCCCCGCAAGGACCGCGCGGGGGCGGCACGATTGGTTTGATTTTCGGCGTCTTTGGTTTCACTTTCATGATTTTCGCGGCGCTTCTGGGCGCGCGCAAACGTGTTCCTACCTGGCGCGTCGGCCGTGCCCAAGCCTGGATGCGCGGTCATCTGTGGCTCGGTTTTCTCGCGCTGCCACTGATTCTTTTTCACGGCGGGTTTCACTTCGGCGGCACGCTCACACGCGTCTTGATGTGGCTGCTGATCATCACCGTATTCAGCGGTGTATTCGGCGCTGTCCTACAACACTATGTTCCTCGCGTCATGACCACGGAGGTTCCACTGGAAACGATCTACGACGAAATCGGCCACGTGCGCTCGCTCCTCCGCGAAGAAGCCGATTGCGCCGTCGAATCTGTTTGCGGCTCTTTTGGTCTCGCCAAACTTTCTAATGCAGAAGTGCAGCGCGCCGGTGGTTTCACGGCGTTGCGGACGATGGCGGCGTCCGCCGTTCCGCTGCGCACGTCGGCCGCGGTTAGTGCGGGCGCGAGCGCTGCGGTTGCCGCGGCTCCCGAAATTATTTTACTCAGTGAGGAAGAGAGCGCGCCGCTACGCCGCTTTTATCTAGAGGAAATACGACCGTTCCTCGAACATCCAGACAGGCGTGGCCAGCGCCTCAGCGACGCGCAGAAGGCTTCCAGCGCGTTTGCTGGATTGCGTACGCTGCTGCCCTCGGCGGCGCACACGACACTCGACGATCTCGAAGATATTTGCGACGAAGCGCGCCAGCTCCAGCGCCAGGCCCGATTGCACCATTGGCTGCATGGCTGGCTGTTGTTGCACATTCCGCTTTCGCTCGCGCTGATTTTGCTCGGCGCCATTCATGCCGTAATGGCGCTGCGCTTTTAGCAGAAAAACGTGGCACGCACACGCACAACGAAAAAGCTCGCGCAGCGCATCGACCTCAACTATTTCAAGAGGCCGACGCCGCTGAAACGCGCGAAATTCTGGCTTAGCCTCCTGCTGCCTTTACTTGCATTGGTTTGGATCGCGTGGCGCGGATTTTCTGGTGATCATCGCGTGTACTCGAGCGGACGCATGTCGGAAGCTCACGCCATTCTCGAAAAAGAATGCGCCACTTGCCATGTGCAACAAGCCGGCGCTTTCTCCGCGAGGGCTGCAGACTCGGCCTGCCTCGCATGCCACGATGGTCCAGTCCACCACCCTGTCAGTATCGTCGGCAGAAAAGAGCTGAGGTGCGCAGAGTGTCACACCGAACACAGAGGCCGCGTTAACATCTCCGCCGCGAGCAATCAATCCTGCGCCGAATGTCATTCTGAACTCGGCCCAAATGGCGGTACGTCGCGCTACGCATCCAACATTCGCAGCTTCGAAGACGGGCACCCGGAGTTTACTGCCCTCAGAAATCGCGGAGATCCTTACACGGTCAGGCTCAATCACGCCATTCATATGAAGCCAATTCGCCGCGGACCTACTGGCCCCGCCGTGCAGCTCACATGCGGCGATTGCCACCGCCCCGCAGCGGTTCCGCGACCGACGGCCTATTCCGATGCGAGCTATGTCGGTGCTAAAGTGAGTTACGCCGAAAGCAAAGGACCAGTTCCCAGCGTTGCGATCCCGCTCATCCGGCGCCAACCTGCCTCGGGCCGGGAACTGATGACGCCGGTAAGATTCGCGAACGCCTGCGCCGGTTGCCATCTGCTCACCTTCGATAGCCGGTTCGATTTAGGCGTTCCGCACGACGAGCCCGAAGTCGTGCGCGCCTTTTTGATCAAGAAGTTTCAGGAATATATCGCTGCGCACCCAAATGAACTGCGTGAGGTGCGCGATCCGAATCGTGACCTCACCGGAAAACCGCTGCTGCCGGAATTTCAGGTTCTTACTCCTGCACAGTGGGTCGCGGAACACACCTCCGACGCTCAAGAGTTGCTCTGGCGCAAGACCTGCACACAATGCCATATGCTCACCTATAGGTTCGAGGGAAGCCTTGATACGATTGCGAAGCTTGCTCCGTGGTTGCGCTCTCCAAAGGACAGTAAGTTCGACCAAAAGCCGCTTCCGGAAATCTTGCCTGCGCTCACCACACTGCGCTGGATGCCGCATGCGAAATTCGATCACAGCGCACACACCGGCTTCACTTGCGTGAGCTGCCATGTGAAAGCTCTGACGAGCACGGAATCGAGTGACATTCTCCTGCCGGGGATTGCGACTTGCCAGACTTGCCACGCGCCCGGGCCGGATCACGCGGAGTCTCGCTGCTTCGAATGCCACACGTACCACGATTGGTCGAAGCGCAAGGAAGTTACGCCGAGATTTACGTTACCCGCGCTACGTACGGGAAACGGCGGCCACTAAAACTAGTTGGAAGCCGAGCTCAGCTCACTTCGTTGGTCATCAGGAAAAGCGGTCGCATTTCGAAGCTGGCGTATTGGGGGCGTAGTCGCTCGGTGTTGTACTGCTCCTTCACGTTGACGACCTTTTTGGTGGAGGTAACAGTTTCCAGGGGAATATTGTCGTAGTGCCCGTTCTTGAGGACGACCAAGCGGCCGCTGATGTTCTTCAGAAGCAAATCCAGTGCGAGATTTCCGTAAGCCATGGGAGCGATGGAATCGATGGCATCGGGATCGCCACAGCGGACGAGGTAGCCGAGCTTCTGGGCAATGACGTCTATTTTTTTGCCTTTGTTGAACTTCGCGGAGATATCCCTGACCTTTTCGGCAACGATGTCGCCGATGCCGCCTAGTTTTTTGTGGCCATAAGCGTCGGTGCTATCGCTCTCGAAGATCATTTCGCCGCCCTCGAACATGGCACCTTCCGAAACGAGCACGATGGAGTATTTGCTGGGATTCTTCCGGCGATCCGCGACGAGCAGCTCGGTGAGATGTTCGATATTGAATTTGTATTCCGGGATGACGCAGCGATTGGCGGCTCCGGCCATAGTCGGCAGCATGGCCGTAAAGCCGGCGTAGCGGCCGAAGACTTCGAGAACCATGAAGCGCTCGTGAGAGCCGGCAGAGGTGCGCAGGCTGTTGACCATCTGAATCGTACGCGTGACGCAAGTGCTGAAGCCGATGCAGTAGTCCGTGCCAGGGACATCATTGTCCATGGTCTTGGGAATGCCGATGACTTTGAAACCTTCTTTGTGCAGGCGAACGCCGTAGCTGAGCGTGTCGTCGCCCCCGATGGGGATCAGCGTATCGATTCCAAGCCACGCCAGGTTTTTCAGCACCTCCGGAGTCAGATCGTTTTTCTCGGCGGTGAATTTGTCTTTCAGATGCGCGGGAACGCTGGACTTGGCGACACGTCCTGGATTCGTGCGCGAGGAATGCAGAAAAGTTCCGCCGGTGCGGCCGGAGCGATCAACGATCTCTTCGTCGAGCAAAAAGAAATTATCGGAATTGTCGTAATCCTTCTCGCGGACCATGTCCACAAGCCCAGCCCAGCCATGCCGGATGCCGATAACCTGATAGCCTTCGCGCAAGGCGCGGAGAGTAACGCCACGGATGGCGGGATTGAGCCCTGGAACGTCACCTCCTCCCGTGAGGATGCCAATGACGCCTTTCTTGGTGTTGACGTTTGCCATGACTCTAGAGTCGCCCCTTTATGAGATGCCCAACAAGAAATTATCCACTGTGCAGGAGCATTTAGGAAGGGGAGAACCGCAATTCCGCCACCGAACTTGTAAAGCCGAAAAAATCATCGTATGTATCAAGAAAATGCATTGAACATAGGCCTGCCACGGATCTGGATGGAATTCCCTGTCACCCCGCAGTTTTTCTTTCTAAAGCTCGATGCGCGTGCCCAGCACCGCGAGGAATTTCGCGAGCCAGGCGGGATGCGCCGGCCACGCTGGCGCGGTGACCAGATTGCCGTCGGTGATGGCTTCGGTCATGGCAAGACTTACGTATGTGCCCCCGGCCAAGTTGACGTCGGGACCCACTGCAGGATAGGCACTGCACTTTTTCCCTTCGAGGACGCCGGCGGCAGCAAGGATTTGTGCCGCATGGCAAATAGCGGCGATGGGTTTGTTGGCTTTCGAAAAGTGGCGAACAATTTCGATTACGCGAGGGTTAAGCCGAATGTATTCCGGCGCGCGCCCGCCGGGAAGGACCAGCGCATCGTAGTCTTCAGGCTTGATGTGATCGAACGTCGCGTTCAGCGCGAAATTGTGCCCGCGCTTTTCGGAATAGGTCTGGTCACCTTCGAAATCGTGAATGGCGGTCCGCACATACTCGCCGGATTTCTTGCCCGGGCAAGCAGCGTGAACGGTGTGGCCGACCATGAGCAGCGCCTGGAACGGGACCATCACCTCATAATCCTCTACATAATCACCAACAAGCATGAGAATGGATTTCTTGGACATACGAGCCTCCGGGAAGTGGGAAGAATACCAGAAAGAAGATGCCAGGCCGATATGCGCCGGTACTTAAGGAAGCAAAAAAAGAGCGCCCCGATTCGATCGAGGCGCCTTTGATTGTTAGAAAAATGATGCGCGTCAGTGGGCGTTAAGCTGCGGCGCTGCTGCTACTGAGACATGTTCGGTGGAATCCTGAATCGTGAGCCGGTCCGTACGCATCTTGTCCCATTCGAGCAGCGTTAGCCCGTAAGAAGCGAAAAGCCGGCGGATGCGCGCCGAGTCCCAACGCAGAACTTTTTCGAGCACGGGAACGAGCACGCTCATGGCGTTGTCGCTCAGAACAGTGCGCTTGGCAACGCGGGTGATGAATTTCGCTTCGGAGACTGCAATGGTCAGCCCGTCGTACTGATTGACGTGCATCATCACGGGCAAATCCGAGCTGCCGTCTCCCATGTAGATGATCTGGTCGTGGCTGATGCCCAGGCTGGCGCGGAGTTCTTCCAGCACGGTGATCTTGCCCCAACCGGCCGCCGCACGAATGATGGAATCCACTTCGCCCGTCGCTTCGTTATAGCGAAAACGCGTACCGAAAATGTGGTCCGGTGGAACGATGCCTTCGAGCGCCGATTGGATAATCTCCTGGGGCGCGGCGGAAATGACATTGAAGTGAAACTTGTAACCGTCCGCAAGGTTTTCCAGCGCGCGCGCAAACAGTGCCACGTCGTGCTTCAGGCGGATGCGCTTTCCAGTGTCCACGAGATGCTCGCGGCGGACCCGGCGAAAATCCGGGTCGTGAAGTATGAGATAGCTGAGTTCCGCGCCCTGTTGGACGAGGTTCATCTCCGCAAGGCCTTTTACCTTGTCATGGAAGCCGTTAAATCCGATGAGCTCGCTGAGAACGACTCCAGAGTCGTTAAAGCTGAGCGTCTGGTCGAAGTCACTGGCCAGTAAGAATTGTTTAGTCATGTACTAGTACTCCTGTTGCTGCCTTTCTTGGTGGGCCTGCCCTGGGGAGCCTTCCGCACCCTGTCTGCTAACACGATAACCTTCTCCCCGGGACCGCCCCACGAATTATTTTGATGGATGCTATGCGTTAAAAGTATGAACGATTCATTATACCTGGATTAGATGTTCAACGGGTCTAAAAGGCACAAAGGAAAGGAGATGAGTGCTCCATTGGTGAACATAATCCCGCAAATCCAGCAATCAGAAACACATAGGGTTGGGCGAAGAAGAGGTGAAGGGAGCAACGACCTCACCCGGGGGCTCAAATCTAGGCCCACACCCCCATGAACCAAGCTAGAGCCCCAAAACGTCCATCTTGGGCTTTTCGTAAACGTCATCCTCCCCCGGATAGCGTATGCGGTCTCCAAACCGCCCTGTCTCCTTCGCCAAAGCCCAAACCAGGCTCTCGCCCGCTGGCACGGTTTGCGGCTGACTCCGGAAGACAGGATCCTCGAACGCCAGGGAGGCGTCGATCCACTGCCACCCGGCAGCCTCAAACGCATTCATCACGTCCGGCAGCACAAACGCATTCAGCGGGTTGTAGTGCATCAGCAGCGTGTGGCGAATATCGCGCCCTAGAACATCCAGAGCGAGCTGGCGGTAGAACGTGGCGCGATCCAACAGGTGCGCGATCAAGTAATCGCGATAAGGCACGATAGGAGCATTGGGCTGTTTGCCCAGCCGATCGACGAATCGCTGGCTGACATACCAGTCCGATGCATCGATGGTGACATGGCCTACGCGATACCCGCGCTCTTTCAGCAGCGCGCGAAACCGGTCGCGCTTCTCCGCCGTGTCGCCTTCCTTGAGGAACGGGTAGCGAAATATGGCAGTGCGGTTGTGATAGGGAGCGATCACCCTTTCATCCTTCAGGAAATCGACGGCGAAATCGGAGTAGCTCGTCTGCTCGCCGTAATACTTGTGCGAATAAGAATGATTGCAGATCGAGTGGCCCGCCTGGTCCCATGCGGCCAGCATCCTGGCGCCATCCGCCTCATCCACGCGCATTCCGCAGACGAACAGCGCGATCCGAACATTTTTCGCGGAAATCGCTTTCAAAATTCGGCCGTTGGCTTCCTGCCATCTCAGCACGGATCCGAGCGAAAGCGTTGGGTCATCGAGCGTCAGCGCCAGCTGAGGCTTCGGTGAACTGCTGGGAGAGACGTTTGGCGTCGCGCTTTGTTGAACGACCAGGGAGTGCAGCGACGGCGGAAAAACTTGAATGCACGCTGCGGCCGACGCGGTTTTCACGACAGCAGAAATGAATTTACGGCGTCTCACGGTGCTGGCCTCAGTGAAAAGAATTGAACCAGGCTCGAGCTCGAATAAACAAAGAAGTCAACGAAGTCGATGATCCAGACGATGACGACGCCGCAGAGTGCGTTTTTTCAACATCATCTTCCGTGACGGAGTACGCTTCGCCGCTACGGGAATGGATGTAGAGCGACCGCATCTCCGCGCGGTTCAAGGGGCGTGCGCCGCGTCGGCCGAACACGGCGATCTGGTTTCCTGATTCGTCGACCGCGCGGTCACGATCGATACCTTTCGAAAGCGCCAGCGCCGGGCCGCGCGTATGAGCCGTGGCAATCAGTTTGGGTGTGGGGCCCGGGCTGAAGCCGGAAAAATGCGCCGGGTCATCCCAGGGTGACAGAATCTGCAAAACGCGCAGGCCATTTCTCCCGTCGGCCACAAAAGCGAAAGCGCTGGCCGCGACCATCCCTATCTTGACGTCATTGACATCGTTGAGCTGGCCGTCCGCAGTAAAAAATTGATCAAGCTTCGGATCGCTGGGATTTTCGACATCAACGATCGCAAGTCCTTGCTTCCCCGCGGAAACGTAAGCATAAGTGCGGGCAATGTAGATGTTGCGCGCATCTTCGAAAGGCACCAGCGCGTTGGCGACCGATTTGGGCTGGGAGAGATCCGTGACATCGAGAACTTTGAGCCCTTCGCGATCCACGACAAACGCATAGCGGAATTGCACCGCGATGCCGCGCGGGTCGTTGAGTACCGGCGCACCGATGCTGGCCGCGACGCGCGGCGCCAGCGGATTCTCAAGATCTACCACCACCAGCGCTTTATCCGTGAGGACGTAAGCGTAAGTGCCCGCGATGGTAATCCGGCGCGCGCCTGTCAGCACGCCGCCAGGATTGAACGCCAGCGCGCGCTTCAAGAAATTATTCGCAGGATTGCCGTCGAGAAGCGTCCCGACGCCCGGGCTTTTCGATTTCGGATTGGGATCCCCGATGACGACAAGTCCCTCTTGTTGATCCGCGACGTACAGGAAACCATAGAGCAGGTGAATCGGCTGCTCTTCATTCTCGGGCAGTTGTTGGCGCAGCGGATCAACGGCCAGCGTTGTAGGGGATGCGACCGCAAGCGCATTCTTCGTGGGCACAAAGAAGCGCTGTCCGATCGGTGAAACCGGCGCGGTCGTCATGCGCTCCGAGAATCCTTTGTTATCAATATTTGCGATGTCGTACACGCGAAGCCCGCCGCGGCCGTTCGCGGCGTAGGCATATTCACCGCGCGCCTGAATATCAAGCACATTGCCTGGATGTTCGGCGGCAGCGCTAAGCTCCCTGCGATGCTCCACGAATTTCTTGTAATTGTCCGGATAAGCGATGCGCTGCAGATCACTGCCATAGATGGCCTCCGGTTCGTCATGCTCCGCGACGGCGACAGCCTCAAATCCTTTTTTGCCCGTGGCCACATAAACATAGCGCCCCATGAAGTTCATAAAATTGGTGCCCTGCAAAAGCAACTGGGCCATCCAAGCGTTGTTGTCATTCTGCGCGGAGACATGGCAGTCGCTGCACTGTTTGGTTTCTCTTGCCCGCACCGTGTGCGGCACAAACGTGGAGAACGCCTGTCCGGAAAGTCCCGGCGCGGAGATGGTCTGCTGTGTGTAGTAAAGCCACTCGCGATTGGCGTTTTGCGAACTGACCAGCACCGCGCAAGAAGAACGCGCTGGCGCAATGCGATGGCCGGTCACCGTGCCGTCCACGCCAAGCATGTAAATGTCGTCGCGAAGGACCTGAAAGTTGTAGCTAGTGTAATTTTTGGTGACCAGGCCCTCGTTGTGCAGCATCGGCTTCCGCGCATTGGCGGTCATCTGCAGATGGCATCCGAAACACGTCGGCGTCCACGACGTATGGCATGAATAACAAGTCATGCTGCTGTTGGCGTGCGCAAGAGTTGCATCGTCGGCGGACAAATATGCTGGGACAACGCCATCCTTGTTAATCAGCTTGGCGCGCATCGATTTCGCGCTGAAGTGCACGTTGCCGGGAGTAATTGTGTCCATCGTCTGTACGATTTCCCACTCTTTGCCTTCTTCGGACATCGAGCGCTGAACAACTTTGTCGCCGCGCCATTCGAATCGCCGCAATCCCCACGGCGTTCGCAGTGCGTCAAGGTGCCGCCCGCCTTCGGGGGCCGCAGGGCCTGACGTGACCAACGTGGCATTCTTTCGAATCGTGCCGTGGCAATCGACGCAATCGATCTCCACCGCGGCGCGCGGCTCGCCGTAAATTTTCCCGTTGCCATGATTGTCCTGCGCGAAGTGGCAGTCGTTGCACTGCATCCCTTTTTCTAGATGAATGTCTGCAAGATGCACGGCTTTCCCGAAACGCTCGGGATCGTCGAATGCGATTTGCGCGCCGTTCTTGTCCAGCCAATTCCCTTTCCGGTCGTGATTGAATACCGCGCGGAACACCCAGCCATGCCCATGAAAATCAGCGAACTGCGTAGTTTTCAATTCCTTGTTGAACTCCGGGCTGCCCGTTTGCTCGAGAAATTTTTTATCGCTCCACAAGCCGCGAACCGCCGCGCCTTCCGGATTTCGCGTCAGGGATTGGAATCGCTGTTCCTCGGTCGGATTGCGCTGCTCTTTCGGATACATCCTCTCGCCATCAATCTCGTTGTCCCACCACGTCAAGCCGAAATACGTCGTTACCATGTTCGTGCCGGGGTGGATGTGGCAGATCATGCATTGGCTCGAAGGGATCGAACGCGTAAACGCATGTTTGATGGGATGGCCGGACTCATTTTTCGGAATAGTCGGATCCGATGAGCCGCTGAAACCCGAGTGGCCATATTTTGCGTACGCTCCCGAGTGCGCCGGATCACGGTCGTTGGCGTAAATAACGTGACAAGCCGTACATCCGCTGGCGCGGTAGTCGCCTGGATGGTCCTCGGTTCCCGGCAACGACATCACCGGATCGAGCAAACGCGTTTTCTGCAAGCCAAGAAAAACAGGATCCGTCCTCAACTCTGTGCCAAATCCACGGTCGCTCAGTTTGTCATCTGGCTTTCCCGGATCCTCCTCGCGATTGGGACTCCCGATCTCCGCTTTCTTTTGCCCGCCGCGTTCAAACACGCGCAAGACGTTCCCGGGCTGCGAAGTTTCCCAGCGATAAAGTGGATCAAGTTCGGGCATGACTCCTTTGGCGCGAGTCTCCTCGGGAGTCGGCTTCGGAAAAGTTTTGATCGCTCGAGGCTTCCCGTCGCGGTCATAGCTCTCCCCGAACCGCGTATTCTTTGTGGGATAGCCGCCGTTGTTGTATAGCGCCGCGCCCCACAGCAGCCCGGCGTGCGTCATCATGCTCGTGGAAACAGCACGGGTCTCGGTCGCGTGGCAGCCTAATGCTCCGCAGGTTTCCGGCGCGACACGCAAATCGCCCGGATTTACGAACTTAATGTAGTCAGCGGATTCCTTCAGCCATTTCGTGTAGACGCGCTCCGGCAGTGCGGAGCGATCCTTGAACGCGGCATCACGCGGCTGCACGTGAGCTTTTTCCTTCGCCGATTTATATTCGGAAGAATTGGCAGTGATTCCCGCTGCAATGGAAATCGAAGAATTGCCCCCGTGGCAATCCGTGCAGCCGAGATGCACCGTTTTCGTCGGATGCATCGTGGGTTCGTCGGTCGAAGTGTGGCAGGAGATACAGCCCGCGGATTTGCGGTCCGCTTCTTCCTGAGATTGCCCGCGAAATGCAGGTGATTGTTCCTGCGCGATGGCCGAAACGGACCGCAGAGAAATCGCAAAGCAGAGAAATAACGCAGAGGCGCAGAGAGCGCAGAGCGTAAAAAACCGGACGCGGCCCTGCTGCGAATTCAGGGATGCGAACCGCCCGAGTATTCGAATCAGCGGCATTGAGTGAGCTCTCAAAAAGTAAACTTCACGGAACCAAATAGCGAAAAAAGCGTCCGGCCCGTGTAGATATCCTTGAAACCTTGCCCGGGCTGGAGCATCGAAGCTCCGCCCGTAATCAGAATGTTTTCCGACAATGGCGGACGGTACTGCACGCCAACGCCGAGATCCTCGCCGATGGTGTGATGAATGGGCGACTGAAAAAGCAGAAACTCCAGCGGCTCGGTTCGTTCGAAACGGAGAAAATTGAAATTCGCGAATCCTTTTAGTTTGGGAGTGATATCAAAATCCGCGCCGGCGTTGGCCAGGAATATTCCAGGATTGACGAAATTGGCCTGACCCTCTTCCTTGCTGGAGCGCAGCGAAGGCAGCAGGCTGCCGGGCGTGGTGAGCAGAACGCCGGAACCGGTCAGTCGAATCCCCTCGCTGTTCCAGAAGCTGAAGATGCCACCCGCAAAGTTGGGTAGATCGACGATGGAATCAAATCCGCGCGCGCGGCCATCGCGAGGGTTCGCGTCTCCGGAGGTGTAAAACGTCGACACGCGGTAACGGATCCAATCCTTGTCGTAGGAGAGTTCCACCGCGGCCATCTGCGCGTTGACGGTAACGCGCTTGCCTGCCAGCGGATTAAACGTGTCTTCACCGAACGCTTGATAGAAGGCGTGCGTGAGATTGAGGCGGCGAATGTGGCCGCTTCCGAGCCAGCCAAAGTAACCAACGCGAATGCCGTGGAGAATCGCTCCCCCGCCGGGATTTTGGTTGATCACGTTGCCGATGGGCGCGGGCCGGACCAGAAAACCGTTGTCGTCATAGTGCAGGCTGGGATCATCCTTATTCCAGGCGCCGACGAACTCCGCGGTGTAGCCGGGAAAAAAGAAATCCTGCAAATAAATGTTTCCAAGAATAACTTGCTGATGCCGGCGTTCGAACGTGTTGAGGCCGCTGTTGGTGTTCTTCTCAAGGAAATTGAAATAGGTGGCGTTATATTCGATGCGGCCGGAGTGGAGATTCCCGAAGATGCGCAGTCCCGGTTGCTCCTCCACGAAAAGAAACCCGCGAAAGTCAGCGTTGAATTGCTGGATGCCCGCGCGCGCGGAAATGAAATCGTAATTCGGGCCGATATCGTGGAGTTTCACCTCCACGAATGCTTCCTGCAAGCCCACATGATCGTCGAAGCGATTGGTTCCGCTTCGCACGTCGGGACCGACGATGCCCAACTCCTGAACTCTTAGATTATTCAGGCTGAGCTCGGGCGTGATTCGAATGCGCCAGTCCACCGGCTTGAAACCCGCATCGCCATGAAATAGATCAAAGCTTACGCTGAATATTTGATCGAAAAACAATTGTCCGCCCTTACCGAAGAAAGCGGAGCTGCCGGGACGCTCGGCGCTGACGTTGCTGGGCGAAGGAACGCGGCGGCCATCCAAAAAAGTTTCAGAAGACGCGGTGACATTTAGAAAAGTCTGCTGGCCAAACAATTCCGGCCAGATCGGCTCATCCCCTTTGAAGCGATTGCGGTTGAACGGATCGTACCAATGAGATTTGGTGTAGATGTACTCGCCTGGCTGCGGGTAACGCCGATAGTCCGGTTGCTGCAGATCCCAGCGATTGGGGAGCGGATTGTAGACGTCCACGGCGAGCGGGAGTGTATCCGGCAATAAATTCTCGACGTAATTGGAATCCGAATCAAGACGATGCCGGAATTCGCGATAAGTTCCGTACGAAGGCTGCCCTTCGGCGGAAAGTGCCGGACCAAGCTCAGGAAGTCGCGGGAGGCGTGATCGCGCCTCCAACGCTGCGACAGTGACAAGCGAAATTTCCAGCGTCAAAACTTCATTGGCTTGCAGAATGAGATCCGATAAAACGAATGGCGCGTAGTCCTTGGCTTCAACGCGTAGCTGGTATTGCCCCGGCGGTAGCGGAAACAAACGGAAGACACCCTCTCCAGAAGTGGTAGCAACGAAAACCCGGCCGGATTGCGAATTTCTTAGCGTGAGCGTTGCGCCAGGCACGGGAAGCGTGGTGCTTGGGAAACCGGCGTCGCGCACAATCCCGTCGACGGCGGTGGTGTTTTGCGCTTGCTGGCGTGGGATGCGCGTGGGCGGCGCGGGCTCACGGGACTGTGTCGCGGGAACTTGCGCCGGAGCCGGAGATTGATCCCACGCTGATGCGGCATCGAGCGCGGACAAAAAAACCGAAAGACAGCAAGCCGCGCAGAACGCGCGTCGCACTTGCCGCGGGGAGAAGAAGATCATGCGCTCGGCCTGAACGGCTCAAAAAAATAGGAATCGCATACTAGCTAACAATATCGAGAACGCGCGGGCAACAGTTTTCCCGGACGTTGGGACACATTCGATAACGCAGTATTTCGTCACGGGCATTCACCAGTAAGCGCATGCCGGAGCCAAATGCGTTGAGGGGCTGCGAACGACTGTGATACGAAGAAATGTACTCCCAGTATGGAAACAACTCACAAGCTGCGGAAGCCTGTCGAATCTCAACGCGCACTGCAAGCCCGGCAGAGGATGTTGGTGCTGGGCGTGGCCCTCGCGGTGGGAATCGCTGGAGCGCTGATGATGCTCCTGATTGGATGTGGTGGTGGAAGCAGCACGACTCCACTTTTGCCGCCACCGCCGAATCCGGCTGTGCAACCCCTTCAAGTGGCCGATGTTCAGAGTATTGTGACCGCCGCTGTGAACTCCGTAAACGTGGATATGGTGGTTGCCGTAGTGGACCGCGCGGGATTCGTGCTTGGAGTGTTTCGAACGCAAAATGCGCCAGCCACGGCGATCGGGAATTTCGGTCAAACGCAAAACGAGAACGATGTGGCTGTGGCGCTCGCGCGTACCGGCGCGTTTTTCAGCAATGACCAGGCGCCGCTTTCTTCGCGAACCGTGCGCTTCATCAGTGGGATTCATTTTCCTCCTGGAGTAATGAATCAAGGGCCTGCGGATCTCTACGGCATCGAAAACACCAATCGCGGCTGCACGTTGGTCAACGACGCGGCATTCGAAAGCAGGATTCCTCCCTCGCTGGCATTGGGCGGTGGGTTCGGACTCGGAATTCTCACTGGCAAAGCCAATATCGATGATTCGAACGCTACCGCGGTGAATCCCGGCGGCGTGCCCATCTTTTACCAGAATGTAGTGGTCGGCGGAATCGGCGTGGTCACTTCGTCAAGCAACCTGAACGTTGCAGAGTATGCGGCGCTAGTCGGCGGCACTTCCCAGCGCGGCGCGGGAAACAATTTTGGTCCCACGCCTGCTGCACCCGGCGTGGTTTTTATCGGCGGAATTGCTCTGCCCTTTGTAGACCAGACCTCTCTTCCCACTGGTTTTTCAGCTGGCCCCGTTGCGGGCACGGGAAGCTTTTTCGTTGCGCCCACAAACAGTCAGGGACAGCCTCCGGAAGGCGATCTGATTCCTCCGGCAGCCGGACCGCTGGGCGGATTGAGCGCGGCCGATGTGACGGGAATTCTGAACAATGCGGAGACGACAGCCAACACGACGCGTGCGGCGATTCGCTTGCCGCTCGGTTCAAAAACGCGGATGGTCATCGCCGTTGCTGATCTCGACGGAACGATCATCGGATTACGCCGGATGCAGGATTCGACGGTTTTCAGCATTGACGTGGCCGCGAGTAAAGCGCGCAACATGGTGTACTTCAACAGTGCTGTTCGAACGACCGCGGATTTAAACGGCGTGCCCATGGGAACAGCGGTGACTAACCGAACGATTAGTTTTGGCGCGCAACCGCTTTATCCGCCGGGAATCGACGGTTCGAACTCCGGGCCATTTTTCAATCTGTACACGATGGATCTGACGAATCCCTGCACGCAGGGATTTCAGAGCGGCGCGGCGAATTCGAACAAGAGCGGAATCGTCTTTTTTCCAGGCAGCGCCGGGCTCTACCGCAACGGCATGCTCGTTGGCGGATTGGGCGTCAGCGGCGATGGCGTTGACCAGGACGACTACGTAACCAACGGCGGAACCGCGGGATTCGAAGCACCCACCAATATCCGCGCCGATCAAATCCTGGATCAGGGCGTGCGCCTGCCGTACTTCAAGTTTCCGAGGAATCCTACCGACTAATTTCTGGCACCGTGTCGCCGCGATTTTTTCTTTCGCGTTGCAATCTTCGTCAAAGACTTCGTGTACGCATCGATCGTTTCAGGCACGGTTTGGCTGTAGACGAACTGGCCTTCCTTGCGGCAGGCGATTAATCCGGCTTCGCTCAGGATTTTCAGGTGGTGGGAGACCGTCGCCGGGGTGACGCCGCGTAGGGACACGATTTCACCGCAATTCATGTGCTCGGCGCCGGAAATAGCCTCGAAGATTCTCAGGCGGGTTTCGTCCCCCAGGGCTTTCGCAACCTTTTCCATCTGGGCTCTATCCATAAGCCAATATTCACCTTAGCTGATCCGGGACCCGCTTGCCTGGGCTCCTTCAAGAGTCATTTTGACATCTATCGAAATAACTTGCAACCGAACAGTTAGATACTCATCTAAGTATCGAAAGCTCAAGAGCGCCGCTAAGCGGCAAGGCCTTGAGGCTCCGGACTCTGAGAAAGATTCGATTGGGAGGCGGTCATGAAGAGACTCGAAGGAAAAGTAGCGTTGGTAACGGGCGGAAACAGCGGGATCGGACTCGCGACGGCGAAGCGCTTTTTCGAGGAAGGCGCGCGCGTGGTGATTTCCGGCCGCAACCAGAAAACGCTGGACGACGCGGTGAAACAGATTGGCAAAGACGTGCTCGCGGTGCGGGCGGACGTCTCCAAGGCGGAGGATCTGGACAAACTCTTCGCGACCATCCTGCAAAAGCTCGGAAAAATCGACGTATTGTTCGCGAATGCCGGGATTTACAAGTTCGCGCCGGTTTCGGCGACTACGGAAGGCTTGTACGACGAACTTTTTGACATCAATGCGAAGGGCGTGTACTTCACGATCCAGAAGGCGCTCCCGGTGCTGAATGACGACGCTTCGATCATTATTAATACTTCCGTGGCCGGCGAAATTGGCATGGTCAACGGTTCGGTGTACGCGGCGACAAAATCGGCGCTGCGTTCGTTCACGCGTTCGTTGGCGGCCGAATTGACCGACCGCGGAATTCGCGTGAATGCGGTAAGTCCGGGCCCGATCAACACACCTGATGGTTTTGCGCGCATTGGAATGCCGAAGGAGCAGGTCGAGCAATTCGTGCGGGACATCGTGGCCAAAGTGCCAATGAAGCGAATCGGCCAGCCGTCGGAGATTGCCGGAGCCGTCGCGTTCCTGGCGTCTTCGGATGCTTCCTACATGACGGGCTCCGAAGTGACCGTGGACGGTGGCTTCGCACAAATCTAAGCGCCAACTCCTGACTACAGCCAAAGAGGCGGACTCATGTCCGCCTCTTTTTGTTTTCCTGCCGCTAATCATTTTGCGCCACCCGAAGGATCGGGCGAAGTGGCGCTGTTGACGTCGAGGAACCACGCGTGAGCGGTATCTCCGGGAGCGTAACAGTTTCCGTCCTTGTGATAGTCGGCCGGACAGTGTGCCGTGAACGCCTTGCGCCGCGGCGATTGTGCGAATTGCCAGACTGCGGCGTAGCCGATGCCACTCGAAGAAGGGGAAGGTGGATTTTCCGGAAAGGCGCAGCCGGGCGCGGGCGGGCAGAAATCGTTGTAGATCCAGAAAGCAAAATCGCGCGGAGCTTCTTTGTCGCGAATGTCACCCGCGGTAGTAATGGTGACGCCTGGACCTTCATTCACGGGCATGCCGGAGCAATAGACGCCGGGACGGAAGCCGGCTTTGGTGAGTTCGTCATACCACGCGCGGAGATACGCGTGGTATGTTGCCGGCAATCGGCCGCCTTCCTCGATATCGAGAAAAATGATCGTGCCCACGCCAAGGCCTTCGGTTTTTGCGGAGACCGCGGCATCCTTTGCGTCGCCAGTTCCTTTCGTAATGGCACTCACTTCACTCTTCAGTTCGCGGCTGTCGCGGCCACGGTAAAGCACCAGAAAACCAAAACCTTGTGAGCGAAGAAGCTCGCGCTTCCCGATCCAAGTGTTTGTTTTTTCGCCGGGCGGAGGACTGATCCAAAAGCTTGTGAATGCGAATGTCTTCCGCAGAATTGGGAGCGCCGCATCGCCTGGATACGAGTTACGGTCGAAGCCTAGATAAGTGTGATGCACGTTGTCAGGAGCCACTGCGGTTTGCGGGGAAATTGTACAAGCGAGCAGAGTTGCTGCGGCCAGGAGAGCCGCTGCGCAAAGAAGTGCCGTTGCTGTCTTTGGATTACCTTCGATCATCGATTTGGCTTCCGTTTTTCGCATTGAAAAAATGGCAGTTTCACTGCCGTACTCTCCCTCAGCCCTCGCGCAGTTTGTGGCCGGCTAGATTGCCGAGGCCATCGTAGGCGGCGTACTTATAAGTTTCGCTGAGCGTCGGATAGTTGAACACCTGCTCGATAAACTCATCGATGGTAAGGCCGTTGTCGAGGACCATCATGCCGATGTGGATGAGCTCGGTGGCGTTTTCGCCGATGATGCTGACGCCGAGAAGCTTTCTATCGCCGCGCGCGAAGATGAGCTTGAGCATGCCCGCAGTGTCGCCGGTGATGTGGCCTCGCGCGTTGTTTTCGTAAAGTGCGCGGCCGACGACGTAGTCGATCTTTTTTTCTTTGCAGGATTCTTCGGATTCGCCGGCGGCGGAGATTTCGGGAATGGTGTAAATACCCATGGGTAGCAGCGACGCAACACGCTCTTTGTACTTGAGATGAAACGCGTGGCAAGCGGCTACGCGCCCCTGTTCCATGGAAGTTGAAGCCAGCGCCGGGAAGCCGATGACATCGCCCGCGGCGTAGATGTGCGGAACGGCGGTGCGATAGTGCTCATCCACGGCGATGTAGCCGCGATCGTTGATGGCCAGTCCGGCCTTTTCGAGAGCCAGGCCGTCGACGGCGGCGCGGCGGCCTGCAGCGAAGAGCGCGGCATCCGTTGCTAGGACTTTGCCGCTCTTCATCGTTAGGCGAACTCCACTTGCGGAATTTTCCGTTCTGACCGGGCGTTCATTAAACCAGAAATGCATGCCAAGTGCCGCGAGGCGATTGCGCAAGCGGTCGGAAATTTCATTGTCGAGAAACGGCAGAAGGCGATCGCGGCCGTCAACGAGCGTGACGTCGACGCCGAGCGCTTTGAAAATGGAAGCGTATTCGCATCCGATGACCCCGCCGCCGATGACCGCGAGACTTTTGGGGATGCGGTCCATTTGCAAGAAAGTGTCTGAATCAAACGTGTGAATGTCATCGAAAGCGATCTCCGAAGGCCGATGCGGCTTCGAGCCCGTGGAGATAAGGATGAAATCACCTTTCAGCCGACGCGTGCCAGCCGAACCTGCAACGGAGACCGTGTGCGGATCTTCGAAAGAGGCCTGGCCGCGAATGAGTTCGATCTTGTGGAGCGCGAGATTCTTCAGGATGCGCTGGCGTTCCATATCCACAACTTCACGCTCGTGGTGCATAAAGTCGTGGACGGTGAGGTTCTCTTTGAGCGAGTAGTCGATGCCGTACAGGCCGCGCTGCTTCAAGCCCGAAAAATAAAGCGCGGATTCACGAAGCGTTTTGCTCGGAACGGTGCCGGTGTTGATGCAGCTCCCGCCCATGTGCTCGGCGCGCTCGATGACCGCGACGCGCTTGCCAAAGTAAGCGGCCTGGGCGCCACCCTTTTCACCGGCGGGACCGCAGCCGATGACGATGAGGTCGAACGTGTCATTGACAGTCACACATTCCTCCGTACAGGTCTCGCGGTAAAACCGGCCAAATGCAAAGCAGTTGAGTCAAGAGGGATTGTACAGGATGCGCGGTCAAGGATAAGTTCCAGAATGGGAAGAGACCCCACACACCCGACAGTTTTTAGAAAGAGTGCCGAAGTGCCTGACAGGAAAAGACTTCTGAAAAGAGTGAAAAGAGTGAAAAAGAGCGTAGATGAGAATGCCTCCTCCCCCACTTTTCTGTAAGTGCGAAATCTAAAGGACTTAGCAATCCTATAAGTCTTTTATTTGCCGTACTTACAAAGGAGTCCGGAAGTGTGCATTCTAAAGGAGTTACAGCCATCATTTGTTTATAAGAAAGTAACTGGCCAGGGCCGGATGACTTTGAAGGGGTTAGAAGAAGTGCGTAGCTGACACTCATCGGGACGAGGCACAGGGGAACGGTGCCGATTCAAGTGCGTTGATTATAACATATTAGTACAATCTGTCAAATAATTACTTATAATTGCTTTGCGCGCAGCAAGATAGCGCGCATTCCTCGACGGCGCGCGGCTCTCTCTACACGGAGCGCAAGCCGGAGCCGCTTACGTGCCGGCAATACCCTTGTTCTGCAAGATGCGGACCACGACTCTGCGGTTCTCCGCCTGGCCCTCCGCCGTTGAGTCGGGCGCCACCTGCCGGCTGGTACCCATCGCGCCGGGCGCGAGCACGTTGGTCAGAGGGATGTTGCCCTGCTGTTCGAGGAACTCGAGGACATTGGTGGCGCGCTCCGTGCTAAGCCTCTGGTTCAGGGCGGCGGAGCCAACGGCGGACGCATACCCTTTCACCTGAATGACATAAGCCGTTATGGTGGTGGCCTTCTGGGCGAGTTGCAGCAGTTGTGGTTTGTATTGCGCTTCGATCGCGACCTGGCCGTTGCCAAAGTAGACGGTGACTTCTCCCAGGATGTTGTAGTCGGCCAACTCCCCGAAACGCTTATTGTCCGCAGCGATGGCGGCCTTGTTCGCGGCAATTTTTTGCTGTTCGGCCTGGAGTTGGGCCTCCTGCTGGGCAAGCGCCTGTCGCTGGGCCTGGAGTTGCTGCTCGCTTTGCTGGATCTGCTGTGTGTTTTGCTGGATCTGCTGTTTGTTTGCCTGGACGGCTTGCTCGGTCGGCGCAAGGCCAGCCTGAATGTCTTCCGCGTGCTGGAGGTCAGAGCCCTTGAACTTGACCGTGTCGGCAACCAGCTGGTTCTGGGCGTTGTAGGAGCCACTCACGCTGACGGGAAGCCCCGGTATCAGCGCGGTCATGTTCATCTGCTTACTCCTTGCTCTGAACAGTCCCTCGACTTCCTCGACTTGCGTGTTATCCGTGAGAACGACGACGACGTTGCCAGAATCCTGAGTCTGAAGGCTCATGGTGGCGCCTGTCCTGCCGTTGATGATGCCCTTGACGTTCTGGGCGGAGGCAACACCTCCAAGGAGCAAGATGCCTGCCAGTAACAAGCCTGCCCCGAAGGGAATTCTTACTTTCATGATCTGTGCCATAGGCTTTCTCTCCTTTGCTTTGTCATCCCTGTGGTAACGATTTCATTTATGGGTGGAAACCTTGGTTTGACCGGGGCCTTCTCCCGGTTCGCAATCTCTATAAGCCTAATCTCCGGGCATACCCCCGGTTAGAGATGTTATTTGCCAGTTGAATAGTGCGCGCCGCGAATGAGGGAGCACAACTGTCAAAACTGCTAATAGATAAGATCGATTCCAACAAAGAATCAATAACTTACAGGAAGTTCAGTGATGATCGACGGCTTTCGCAGGGGGAAACAAATCGCGGCCGCGTTTCAGCGGTAGGAATTTGGAGTGCGGGAGCTTGCTTCCGCTTTTCTAGCAGCTCAGACTTCGAAGTGCAGCAGAGATCACGACTGGAAGAAAAACGGCGGCGAGCCGCCGCACTCCCACAACTAGTTCGCCTTTGCGGCAGCGGGCGCTATGAGTGGAATACTGTTCTTTTGCATGGCCTCGTTGAGGGCGGGAATGTCTTTGGAAAGGGCATCGCGCCACTTGGCAAGCTGCGCTTCGAGTTGCGGATCTATCTCGGCGAAGACGGCGTATTCTGCGGCGGTGGGGGCGGCATCGGCGCTGTCCACGACCATGTCCAGATAACCGAACTTGCTGTTGAGCTTAGTGGGGTAGTTGGCCTCGTCTTCGGTCGCTTTCGCGTTCACCTGGATCAATTCCTCTTCGATGGCGCTGATTTTTTTCCGCAGTTCAGCGGAGGCGGATACCACGGTTTTGGCGTCGTCGCGTGAACCGAGGCGGCGCTCGAGGGCCAGGAGCTGGGCTCGCAGATCGCGAATTGCCAGAATCGCTTTGTTCATTTCGTCCTGGCGGTCGCGTAGCTTGAGCATCAGTTCGAATTGTTTGCGCAGGTCTTCTTCGGATGTTTTCACGCGAGGATCGAGGGTCACTTCGAGCGGAGCCGTGGAACTCTTTCCCGCGACGGTCAGCCGCACCTGGTAATGACCGGGCAGAACGAGCGGGCCGATGGGCCGCCCGTTGCTATAAATGGACAAGGGAATTTTCGTGGGCGTCTCGTAGCGCAAGTCCCAGGCAAAACGATTCAAGCCGGCCTCCGCGGGAATGTGCTCGACGTCCTCATCGTGTTCCCATTCTTCCGGCGAATCCTCTGTTTTCTTTTTTTCGCTCGTAAATGCACGAATTGCTTTGCCCTGCGCGTCGAGGAGCTCAAGCTTTGCCGGATCTTTGGGCTTTTCTTTCAGGGAGTAATAAAGAATCGCGCCATCTGGCGGATTCTCACCGATGGCATAGCGGCGCCGGGTGGTGTGGCCGGTGCGCGTTCGAACGGCCGCCGCCGGCGCGAAGAGATGTGCATCCTCCGCCGCAATCGCGGGCGTCAACTGGCGGAGCGGGCTCAGGTCGTCCAGGACCCAATACGAACGGCCATGAGTGGCCGCCACGAGGTCTTTCCCGTGAATGATGAGGTCGTGGATCGGCGTCACCGGTAAATTATTCTGGAGCAACTGCCAATGCGAACCATCGTCAAAGGAAACCCAGACGGCGGTCTCTGTGCCGGCATAGAGCAAGCCTTTGCGCGCCGGATCTTCGCGGACAACATGCACGTAAGAGTTGTCCGGCAAACCGCCGCTGATCTTCGACCAGGTCTTGCCGAAGTCGGTGGTCTTGAAAATATAGGGATGAAAATTGTCGAGCTTGTGAACGTCCACGGCAGCGTAGGCAGTGGCGACGTCAAAGGGGGACGCTTCGATGATGCTGACCATGCCCCATTCGGGCATTTCTTTGGGAGTGACGTTGGCCCAATTTTTGCCGCCATCGCGTGTGACGTGGATGAGGCCGTCGTCGGTTCCGGCCCAAAGGACGCCGTCCTGCTTGGGCGATTCCGCGAGAGTAAAAATCACGTCGTAGTATTCGACGGTGTACTGATCCTTGGTGAGCGGGCCGCCGGAATCCTGCTGTTTGGATTTGTCGTTGCGCGTGAGGTCCGGACTGATAGCCGTCCAGGTACGGCCCTGGTCGGCGGAGCGAAAGACGACTTGCGCGGAATGATAGATGACGTCCGGATTGTGGGAAGAAATGACGATGGGCATGGTCCAGGTGTAGCGGTATTTCTCTTCGATGGCGGGATGGCCGTCCAGCATCATGGGCCATTCCTGGATGCTTTGCGCTTGATTGATGCGGCGATCATAACGGGTGAAGATGGGGCCTTCGTCATCGGCGTAGATAATGTTCGAATCGCGCGGGTCCGGGACTACATAGCCGCTTTCTCCGCCGCCGACGGGATCCCACTCGGGGCGATCGATAAAGCCGCGGTCACTGCGCGTACGGATGCCGATGGAAGTGTTGTCCTGCTGGGAGCCGTAGATACCGTAGAGAAAATCGTTGTCGGCGGCGACGTGATAAAACTGCGCGGTCGGCTGATTCAGCAGGGTAGTCCAGTTCTTGCCTCCATCCACAGAGATGGTGGCGCCGCCATCGTTGCCGTTGATCATGCGCTGCGTATTCTGGGGATCGACCCACAGGCCGTGATGATCGCCGTGAGGGGCATTGAGGCGTTCCCAAGTCTTGCCGCCGTCGACGGAGCGATAGAGACCGGTGTTTGCGATGTAAACAGTGTTTGAACTCTTGGGATCGGCCCAGACGTGAGTGAAGTACCAGGCGCGCTGGCGGAAGCGGTGATCGTCGGTGATCAGGGACCAATGATCGCCGCCATCGTCTGAGCGGTAGAGACCGCCTTTTTTCGCTTCGATGAGCGCGTAGACTACGTTCGAATCGGCGCCGGAAACGCCCACGCCGATGCGGCCCAGCGGGCCTTCGGGCATGCCGTTGCCCTCGATGCGCTTCCACGTGGTGCCGTCGTCGTTCGAACGGTAGAGGCCGTCTTTCGCGCCGCCACTGTTGAGCGACCAGGGCGTGCGGTAGCCTTCCCACATAGCCGCGAAAAGAATGTGGGGATTTTTCGGGTCGAAGACGATGTCGATGCCGCCGGTGCGGTCATCGAGATAGAGAACTTTTTCCCAAGTCTTGCCGCCGTCGCGGGTGCGGAAGATGCCGCGTTCGGTGTTTGTGCCGTAAGCGTGGCCGAGCGCCGCGACAAAGACGACTTCCGGATTTGTGGGATGAATGATGACTTTGCCGATGTGCCGCGTGTCTTTCAATCCGATGTTGGTCCAGGTTTTTCCGGCGTCATTCGAACGATAGACGCCATCGCCGAAGGAGATGTTGCCGCGGATGCAGGCTTCGCCGGTTCCAACATAAAGGACGTTGGGATCGGAATCCGCGACGGCGATGCTCCCGATGGAGGAGGTCGTGGTTTGCTTGTCGAAGAGAGGATCCCAGGAGACGCCGCCATCAGTGGTCTTCCAGACGCCGCCGGCGACCGCGCCAAAATAATAAGTGTTCGGCTGGCTGGGTACGCCGACGACGGACAGGGCGCGGCCACCACGGAAAGGACCAACCAGGCGCCACTTCATGCCGGAGTAGGATTTTGGATCGATGGCGGGAGCAGCGGGAGAGTTGGCGGCTTGCTGCGCGTGAACAGCACCGGAAATCAAAAACAGGAAGATGAGAGCAGAAACAAAAAAACGATCAAAGCTGGGAGAAGCTTTCACAAAGACCTCCGGAATTAGGGCGTGAAGCGCAAGATAGTATCGCGGAGGCAGGCCGGATGGAAGCGTTTTTCGTTCAATTGCACTCTTGTCAGGTAAACGCCACTTGCCTGAAAGACTGAAAAAAATGTTGCTTCTTTGCTACAAGAACCATTCTAGGCAGCTTCCCGCGATCAGTGTTCACGGCGCGTAACCGGGGCCGCGGAGCACCTTTCCCGGGTGTGCACCGGTCATTTTGCCTCCGTCGATAACGGGGACGCCGTTGACCAGGACATAGTCCATTCCTTGCGAAAGTTGATTGGGATTGTCGAAGGTGGCGAGGTCGCGCACCGTGGCGGGATCGAAAATCACGACATCGGCCCACATGCCTGTGCGAAGAAGGCCGCGGCCTTCGAGCCTCATGCGTTGAGCAGGCAGGGAAGAAAATTTGCGGATGGCATCTTCGAGAGTGAGTTTGTGCTCCTCGCGAACGTATTTGCGCAGGATGCGCGGGAAAGTGCCGTAGGCGCGGGGATGCGAATGCTCTTGACCGAGAATTCCTTCGGGTGAAACGCCGGAGGAGTCATTGTCAAACGAAACCCAAGGTTGTTGAAGCGCCAAAACTACGTCCGGCTCGGACATGCCAAAGGCGGCAATGCCGGTGCTGGCATCGTCCTGGATTAGAAGATCAAAGAGGGTGTCCATGGGGTCTTCGTTCCAAAGCTTTGCAACTTCCGCGAGAGTCTTGCCCTGAAGAGGCAAGAGCTTGGGATTCAGGACAGAGGCGATGAGAACAGATTGTGGACCGGAGATTTGCTGCCACTCGTTTTCCCAATCATCGGAAGGAGTAAGCAAGTCTTTGCGGATGCGCTCGCGTGTCCCGGGGTCTTTCAGGCGTTCGAGCAGTTTGGCTTTGCCGCCATCGTGGGCCCACGGCGGGATGAACGCAGAGAGGCCATTGCCCCAAGCCGTATAGGCGTAAGTGTCGGCGGCGATGTCGACGCCTTGAGCGCGCGCGGCGTCGATTTTGGCGACGACTTCGGGCATGTGCCCCCAGGAAGCCTTGCCGGCAACTTTCAGGTGCCAGATTTCTACGGGTATATGCGCTTCGCGTGCGATTCGAATGACTTCGTCGATAGATTGCAGGATGGCAGTACTCTCGCTGCGCATGTGCGTGGCATAGATGCCGCCGAAGCGCGAGGCTTCCGCGGCAAGTGCGATCAATTCTTCGGTCTTGGCGTAGGGAGCAGGCGGATATTCGAGAGAAGTGGAGACTCCGACGGCGCCGTCGAGCATAGCCTGGCGGACGATCTCTTTCATCTGCTCGAGCTGCGCAGGCGTGGGTTGTACATCGTCATCGCCGAGGACCATGCGGCGGACGCGGGTGGCACCGACGTAATCGGCGACATTGATGCCGATGCCCTGTTTTTCAAGGCGCGCGAAGTATTGGCGAAGGGTTCGCCAGTCAGCTTGCACGTGGAGCTGATCGAACTCGCTTTGTTCGCTACGGAGAATGGCATCATTGAGCGGAGCGATGCATTCCCCTTCGCCGGTGATCTCCGTGGTGATGCCCTGATAGATTTTCGATGGCAGACGTGGATCCACGAGAACGGTGAGTTCGGACTGCCCAAGCATATCAATAAAGCCGGGAGCGACAACGAGACCGTGAGCGTCGATGGTGCGCGTGCGCGATACTGCGGTGAGGTTGCCAATTGCGGCGATTCTTCCTTCACGAATCCCGATGTCACCGGAATACCAGGGTGAACCAGTGCCGTCTATGATTTGGCCATTGGTGATGACGATGTCGAACGCCGCGGGCGGCCCGGCTTTCACTGGAAGAATAATCAGCGAAAAAAAGAGGGTGAGGATTGCGGCCTTCCATTGGATACAAATGCCATGTCTCATGAATTGGCTCCAGTTGCGCGTGAAGACGAAAGCGGAAGTATCTATCCGGGATTTCCATCTTTACTTTCCGGCCGACCGATAACCTACACTCGTCCCCATGAGTATGCAATGCTGCGGCCAGATTTTTGTATGCAGAGCTTTCCGGAGGCTGCGGCAAAATCTCGATGCCAAAAACTGATGCTTCTCCACCAATCCCTCAAACAGTTCTCGAGTCTCGCTCAGCACCGAAATCTGTTTCGGTCCACGGCTGGCCTGGCTGACCGTTGCAAATCAATTCAGTGGAGGAACTCGGGGTCGAGCATAAACTTACTGCGCACGGCGAAGCTTGCTCCCCGCAAGTTGAATTCCGCCGCATCGGTTCCGGGGCCGAGCAGAGAAACGCCGTCGAGAGTCCTTGGAAAGAAGAAATGGACGGCGGAACTCGCGCCGGTTCCGCTGAACTCGATTTCCAGCGGGGCCACGGTGCCATGGCGGGTCTTGAGCGTGGCACGCAAGTCTGGGCTTCCCGACGCCGGTGCGACCGCGAAGGGATCGAACCCAGCGAAGCCGGGCTGCTCGAGCTTCACGGTGATCACGTAGCGATCCGCCGGAAGCCGTGGCGCCTGCCCTTGAAACGCGGCGAGCGTGCGTTCGCCGAGTTCCTCAAGCCGCCCAAACGCCTCGCTCACGGGGGTGGCCGATTCCCAGCGCACAAGGAAGGCGGTGGAGGGCGTAAGTCTCGGGGCGCCATCCGGCTGCCGGGAAGAATCAACGGGCGCTTCGACTCGTCCTTTCTGCATGCAATTACCATTTGGCTCGATGGCATCGGGGTCGCAGTGCCGGGTGCCCGTAGGAATGCTGTAGCTCGCTTGGTCCTCTGGTCTTAGGAAAACCACCACTTCCACCTTGGCCCAAGGGGAGCGTCGCAGCAGCTTCAGGGCTTCTGTATGCGACCACTGCGAGGGAGGCTTCTGCTTCCAAAAATCGTCGGCGCGAACGAAAGGAGACAGTCCGAGAAACAGGATCACCAGCGGGAGAATCTTTCGGTATGCCACCAGGAGTAGCGCGGCGCAGCGACCATGCACCCGTTGCGCGCGGGCGAATCCGCGGATCGCCGTATTGCCTGGAACTTTCATACTTCCACTAGCCCGATGGCGTTGACTGTAACAGGTTTTCTCCGCCTCCAACAAGGATTCTCCTGGCATTCGACTGACCGTTCAGTGCGGAATACCGGCCTCGATCCTCCGTCCTTGATCCCTTTCGCCCAGAGAGCATCCGGAATCCGTTCATTCAAGGATTCACAAAACAGCGCTGTCCCATTTGTGGAATTATCGGGATTTTAGTTGACAAAAATTCCGCCCGGCATAGAATCTCAGCCAATTGTACGGTCGTTGCACGGGGTCCAATAATTTGCCCAAGGGGTGGCGTTCAATGCTTAATTCATATTCATTGCGGTTTTCTTGTGCACTCGTACTAATTCTTGGCTGTGCGTTTTGTCTGCCTGCGCAAACTACCACCGGCGAAATTACCGGAACGGTGATGGATCAGAGCGGCGCCGCGGTGGCGGGCGCGACGGTCTCGGCCGTCTGCCCGGACACGAACCAGACGCGTTCGGTGACCTCTGGCAGCGTCGGCGAATACCAGCTGTCCGACATGGCCATTTGCGTCTATAAAGTCTCGGTTTCCTCTCAGGGCTTCAAAACGACGGTGCGTAATGTGACCGTTACCGTCGCCCAAGTGACCAAGGCGGATTTCCGGCTTGAGTTGGGAGAGCGCACGGAAACCATCACGGTGGAAGCAGCCACCCCACTGGTGGAGTTCTCCCAGGGCGTGAACAACGAGGTGGACACGAAATCTATCTTGGATCTGCCGACGGAGGGCCGTGATTTTAAGTCCATCCTGGCCCTTACCCCCGGCGTGCAGCGCTCACCGGGTGGCGGGTTCCTGGATGTCAGCGTGAGCGGCCAGCGCACCACCACCAACAATTACATGATTGATGGCATGCCCAACAACGACCGCTTCTACGGCAGCGAGGTCGTCGGGCAGCCCGGAGTACTGGGAATCCCCGCTTCCGTCCTGGGCAACGATTCCATCTCCGAATACACCGTTCAGCAGCTTCCTACGGCAGAGAACGGGGTCAAGGGTGGTGCGGCCATCAACGTGACGCTCAAGAGCGGCACCAACGATTTCCACGGCACGGGCTTTTATTTCGGAGACTACGACTGGCTGAACGCCAAGAACTTTTTCTCTCCAACCACACTTCCCTATCACAATCACAATTACGGTGGCACGGTGGGTGGGCCGATCATCAAGAACCGCACATTCTTCTTCTTCGCGTATGAAGGGCAGCGTAACAAATCCCAGGAGCCCTATAGTGTGAAGATTCCCACGCTAGTCGATCTAGCCGCGTCCCTTGCGGACTTCGCCAGTCCCACTGTCAACCCGAATAACCTCCCGCTGAATACTGCAGGCTTGAACCTGCTGAAGTATTACCCGTGTTCGGATGCCAGTGGCAAGCTTGTTTCCTGCACGCCCGCCGCGGCTAACGGCATCAGCGTGCCCGCCGGAGGGCCCCCTAACGGGGTCTCGCAGACCATTGCCAGCCCCAATACCGACAAGATGGGCAGCTTCATCATCCGGGTTGACCATAAAATGAACGACAAGATGCAGATCTCCGGCCGGTATATGTTTGCTGACAGCACCCAATCCGCACCACTCGGCGGATATACGCTTCCGCCGGCATCTGGCAGCGGCCTCGCACCCGATGCATTTAACTCCATCGCTCCGACACGCGTGCAAATGGCCGGTGCCACCTGGACGTACAGCATGTCCGCCAACAAAATTCTCGACGTGCGCTTCAACTGGTCGCGTTACTCACAGATCCTGGCGCCCAATAACAAGGTTAATCCCCTGAGCCTGGGCATCGACACGGGCCCCCTGAACCCCGCCGATTTCGGCGTGCCTCCGGTCTATGCCAGCTCCGTGACCTATGGGAACCCTGGCGGCATAGCAGGCTACCCGCTGAGCACCCGCCCTACGCAGACTTACGATGTGTCCGCCCACGTCTCGTGGACCAAGCGAACTCATAACTTTAAGTTTGGCGGCAACTATCAGTACGCCTCCTCGTTCAGCCTGCGGAATCGTGCGCGGACTGTCCTGACCAGTTTCCAAAGTGATTTCGAGACCCTGATTGACCAGTTGCTTACCGGCCGCCTCGACGAGGCTTCCCGTTCCTTTGGCGATACTTCGCGCCACCTCTACCAGCCCTCCATGGGATTGTTTTTCCAGGACGAATGGAAAGTCACGCCGCGCGTGACGGTCAGCTACGGCTTGCGCTGGGACCTCAATGGTGCGTTGGGTGACGCCGACAAGAATGCCTCCAATTTCTTCCCCTGCGCTCCGCCTGAGCCTACGGTCTGCGCACCGTCCGGGTTTCCGAACGGTCTGGTTCAGGTGCAGCAGGGGTTCTCTCGTCTTTATAACCTGGACTTTAAGGACTTTGGCCCACGCGCCGGACTGGCTTGGGACATCTTCGGCAACGGCAAGACCTCTCTCCGAATTGGCTACTCCATGGCTTACGACGTGGCGAATTTTGCCGCCATCAGCGCGCCTTACGTTTTCCAGGGTGCCCGAGCCGGGGCGTTTACAAACTCGGATCTGGGCGTATTTTCGGTCACAGGGCTGGGGAACAGCTGTCCGTCGGGCAACTTCGACCCTGTGACAGGGAAATGTCTGCCGGGCCTCCAGAATCTCTTCCAGGCCTTTGGGCCCAACACGTGCTACAACCCTGCAACCAATAACGCTTCGCCAGACTGGGTCTGCATCGGTCCGCAAGCGGGCAGCGGAGTTGCAGGTACGTGTGCGGGCGCGGGGACTGTGGGTTGTTTCCAAACCTTTGGCGCCAATCCCACGGGCACACCGCCGTTTAACATTTTCGGGACCGTTCCGAATTTGAAGACGCCAAGAATCCAGTATTACAACGCCACGATTCAGCACGAGCTATTCAGAAACAACGCCATCACCGTGACCTACCTTGGCGCTCACGGAACGGATAGCCTTCTGGAGCGCAGCCTGAATAACCGCCCCATTGGCTGTTGGGATTCCAGCAATGGTGGCCAGCAAACAGGGCCAGCCGGTAGCCCAACGAATACCACTAAACTCAATTGCAATCGGCCGTTTGACTCCGTGTACCAGTTGAATGGCTCGCCCAACTTCAATTACATCATGCAATTGACCAACGATGGGTACTCCCGCTACAACGCCTTGCAGGTGACCTACCGCCAGCGCGATTGGCACGGGCTCAACACCATGGTCAACTTCACCTGGTCGAACTGTATTGACACCAATTCCGTGAATCGCGGCGGCACGTCTACCGTTCCCATCGAGGAGAATCCTTATAATGCCAGCAGTAACCTGGGCCCGTGCGACACGGATGTCCGGCTGAACTTCAATGCCGGCGTGGTCTACGACTTTCCTCGCTGGCGCGCCGCAGGACGCTTTGGAGAGGGTTGGCAGACCGGGTCCGTGGTGACGGCTCTGACTGGGCGTCCCTTTACCCCGTTGATAAGCACCGGCGGCGACCAGTCCGGCCAAGACCTGGTTTACCAAAGGGCAGACTGTTCGGGAGTAAAACCTGTCTACCAGTTCAGTGACCCCAACAGCCCCAGCATTACAAATGCGTCTGCGATATTTTCCGATCCGGCTCCGGGAACCATCGGGACCTGCGGCCGCAACTCTTTCCGCGGACCGGGATTCACGCAGTGGGATTTTAACCTGAATAAGACCACCAAGATCACGGAGAGGATGAGCCTGCAGATCCGCTTTGAGATCTTCAACCTGTTGAACCATCCTAACTTCAATTCGACACCGAGCAGTACCAACATCGGGAACAGCAGCTTCTCCAAATACTCGACCACGCCGGATATCTTCGCCGGCAACCCGTACCTTTCTCAAGGCGGCGCGCGCGCTATTCAGATTGGGGGCAAGGTCATTTTCTGATCTTCGGCTCCAGGTTTTGGTTCCGAAAAGGGAGTCTGCTACAATGCAGACTCCCTTTTCTCTTATGCGGCGCGCTTGCATCCTTTGTCTCTTCGTTCTGTTGCCCGCGCTCGCAGCGGCAGCCGCAGACCAGCCCAACGTTATCCTTATAACGTTGGATACGGTCCGGGCTGACCGCATGGGCTTTCTCGGCTCAAAGCTTGGTTTGACACCCCAACTGGATGCGCTGGCGAGTCAGGGCGTGGTGTTCGAGCATGCCTACTCCCAGGCGCCCATTACGCCTGTTTCTCACGCGACTATCCTCACCGGGACTTTTCCGCAGTACCACGGTATCCGCAACTTCGGCGATCGCCTGCCTCCAAGCGTCCCCTTTCTGCCCGACATTCTTCACGCCCAGGGCTACCAAACGGGGGCCTTCGTTGGCAGCATTATCCTCGACCCCAAAAACGGGTTTGCCTCCGGATTTGAGCGCGGTTTCGATGTCTACGACGCGGGCTTTCACCGACAGAAAACCGGGGAGCGCCGTGAGGCTTCCATGCAGCGCCGCGGCGAGGTCACCCTGGGACACGTGCTCGAATGGCTCGGCCAACAGAGAGGCCGTCCGTTCTTCCTGTGGTTTCACCTGTGGGATGCGCACGACCCTTACAATCCGCCCGAACCGTTCCGCAGCCGGTTTCCGAACGCCCCTTACAACGGGGGGATCGCCTATGTGGATGCCACTGTGGGGAAGCTGCTCGACTATTTGCGGGGCCAGGGGCTGTATGACAATACGCTGATCGCCGTTGCCGCCGATCACGGCGAATCCTTGGGCGAGCACGGCGAACTGACCCACAGCATTTTCCTTTACGATTCCACCATCCACGTGCCCCTGCTCCTTAAACTTCCCGGCAATCGTTTTGACGGCCAGCGTGTCCATGCCACGGCGAGCCTGGTGGATCTGGCGCCAACCGTTCTCGAAGCGCTGGGACAGACGCCGCCTCCGGCCATGCAGGGCCATTCGCTTCTGCCTCTGATTGGAAACCCGCACCCCGAAAACCGTCCTTCATTTGCTACCGGCGACCACTCCGAACGCTCGTTCGGGTGGAGCGCCCTTCTGTCCCTGCGCACCGGCAACCAGCTTTACGTGCGCGCGCCATCGCCCGAGCTCTACGAATTGTCCACAGACCCCGGCGAAAAGATAAACGTCTATCCGGAGAACCGCGCCGCCGCGGTGCGCCTCGCCATTCAGTTGGATAGTCTCTTGAAGCACATCAGCACCGGGGCGCCTCAGGCCTTGCAGGACGCGCTCGACGATAAAAGCAGGGAGAAGCTTTCAGCGCTCGGCTATGTGCCCTCTGGAAAGACGGGCTCGCCCACAAAAATTGACCCCAAGGACCGCATCGATGTGGCCAACGATATGCACGATGCCAGCCTGGCCATCGAAGAGGGAAAGGAAGCCACCGTCATTCCTCTGCTCCTGAAAGTGGTGGCCAAAGACCCGCAAATCCAGGCGGCGCAGTATTACCTGGGAATTGCCTACTCGCGGAAGGGCAACTTTGCCAAGGCTATTCCTCCCCTGCGCAAAGCCGTCGAGCTGCGGCCGGATGCACTGATGGCGCAGTACGAGCTGGCCATCTGCCTCTATGAAACCGGCGATCTGAAGACCGCTGCCGCGCATTTCGAAATTCTGGTGGAAAACCGGCCCGATTGGAGCGACGCCCGCTATTCCTTGGCCTCCATTAATGCCCGTACTGGACGGCCGGAGGAAGCAGCCAAAGACCTGCTCGTGGTTCTCCAGGGAGAGCCGGACCATTACCGCGCGAACCTGCTTCTGGGGCGCATGCTGTTTCTGAACGGCACTTTCGCCGAAGCCCTGCCTTACCTGGAAAAGGCCGCGGCGGTACAAACGGATTCCCGCGAGGCGCATGCCTTCCTGGCGGACGATTACGAGAAGTTGGGCCGCGCCGACGATGCCGCGCGCGAGCGCGCCGAGGCGGCCCGGCTAAAAGCTCCCAACGCGTAGGTATGCGGACACCGTAAGAATGCTTTTGCAAATTCATACTTCTCTGTTACTCTACCTTCTGGGTATCCGCGTCGCCCGCCCTCGGAGTCATACGATTTTCCTGCAACCTAACTTCTTTAAAATCAACGCTTACAGGCTGCCCGCAAGTGTTCATTCTAAAGCACTTACACGAACGCTAACTCCTTTAGAAACAACACTTACGAAAAACATAGGGAGGGATAAAATCCCGGTGGAACCCACCGCGCCCCCTGGGCGCGGCAAGCCCGTTGCTGGACACTCGCAAATCGGGGCGATATACTTCGCTTTAATACTCAGGGGTGTCCAATGGTTTCCAGAAAACTTTCCTTGTTGTTATCCGTGCTTTTGCTAGCCGTTCCTGTATTCGCTCAACAGCAAAGCGTTCCCAAGCCGAAACCGCGCGTGATCGTCATCGGCGTGAACGGCATGGAGTTGGACATGATTCGTCCGCTCCTGTTGAAGGGCCAGATGCCCAATTTGGCGAGCGTGATCCAAAAAGGTGCCTACGGAAAACTCCGCACCGTTTCCGCCCCCAATTGTCCGCGAGTGTACAGCACGCTGTTCACCAGCACGGATCCGGAGGAGCATGGTGTTACAGGCTTCATAGTCGGCGGGATCACCGCCAATACCAACATGCTGAAGGAAGAGCCTCTGTGGTCGATGCTATCGAAAAGCGGGATCACTGTGGGCATGGCCAATGTCCCGGCGACGTTCCCCGTCATGCCCGTAAACGGATACATGATCAGCGGCATGCTCACGCGCGGCAAGAATTGCGAAGACGGCGTGCTCTGCGCGCCCAAGCTGAGCGAAGTGATGGGCGGCGACGCCGTATATCCGAAGAGTTTGCAACCGGAGCTGCTGAAAAACGTGGGTGACTTCTACATTGATTGCGAGCGGATGCCCGGCGCTGGAGATCTGAAGGGGCATGAAGCGGAATTCATCGACAAGTGGCTTGGCAAGGTGCAGGTCATTCGCGACCAGCAGACCAAACTGTTCGATTATTTGCTGACGACGCACCCCACGGAGTTCACTTTCCTGGGGCAATCGTGCGAGGACCGCACCGGTCACTGGCTCTATCCCATCACGCCGTTCAACGTCGGCTACAATGCGAGCATCAATAACGTGCGGCAGGATGCGTTTCCGAACCAGTACGTAGCTTTCGACGCAGTGCTAGGCTCGATCCTGAAGCATGTGGATGAGAACACCTATTTAATTATTTTCTCCGACCACGGCATCAAGCCCCTGCGCGAGTTTGAGGAGAAAGATCCGCACGCGCACATGGACCACGAAAAAACGACGCCGGTGATCGCCAAGCACGACTTTGCCGATGGCGATGACGTCCCCGGCTCGTTCTTCGCCATGGGTCCGGGCATCAAGCATGATTTACGACTGATGGGTCTGGGAGCCAGCGTGTATGATGTGGCGCCCACTCTTTTGTACCTCTATGGCATCGAGCAGCCAAAGCAGATGCGGGGCCGCATCCTGACTGAGATTTTCGAGAACACCAACAATAAAGTGGCGGCGAAATAGCAACTCGTTTGAATTTTCCGCGAAACAGCGGATCTTGTATTGATCCTGTCGACGGCCGCTCACTGCGGGTGATTCGATTTTTGCAGTGCTTTAGCCCGCAACTCCGCTCGCTGCGCGTCTTGCTGGCGCCCGGCGCCGGTGTAGGCCTGTGCGAGCAACTCAAACGTTTCTGAATCGTGGTTCGAAGCTCCGGCAACGAGCTCCAGCAGCTCCACGGCGTCAGCAAATTTTTTCTGGCGGATCAGCACCTTCGCAAGATCAATTTGAGCTTCTGAACTTCCAGGCTCCAAAAGTACCGCGGATTCGAATTGGTCTTCCGCCGCATGCAAATCGTTCAAACGGACATAAACTCGCCCGAGTGCGAGCCGCGCTGCAAATTGTTGCGGATTCAACTTCAAGCTCGCCTGCAGAGCGTCCCGCGCGCCAGGCAGATCGCCGCTCAATTCCAGCGCTCGGCCATATTCGAGCGCATCCGTTGCATCGTTCGGGCGCACCGCTAGCGCCCGTCGCAGATCGACAGCGGCTTTGGCGTAATTCCCTGAAGCCATTTCCATCCGGCCAAGCTGTGTCAGAGCGACCGCAGAGGATTCGTTCAATTGCAGTACCTTCTCCAAAGCCACTCGAGCCTTATCTGGCTCTCCGTCCTCCGACGCCATCATCGCGGCGTGCAGTAAATTCTGCTCCTCAATCTTGTCCTTGGGATCGGGCAACAACGAGGGTTCGGGAACATCGGTAGCGCTGCGAGCGTCGGCTGAGCCCAAATACCCGAGGGCATGCAGTTCATCGATGGTGCTCGCGGAGACAGATGCGGACGAAGTTTTTCCAGTTGCTCGGGATTTGGCGCTTAACTCCGCCAGTGTTCTTCGCAGCTTCTGAACCGTGCCATCCCAGGGCTCGTAATGGTTGAGCGTTTCGCCTGGATCGTTGTGAAGATCGTAGAGCTCCGGCTTTGGCGCTTCGATAAACTTGAAGCCCTCCGTTCGAACCGAACGCAGCGGAGCCCATCCAAACCGCAGCGGATAATCGGTTTCACCAAAAACGGTCCGCGGAGTCGCCTCTCTACCTGCAAGGAATGGCTCGAGGGAATCGCCGTCCAATCTTGGCGGAGCGGCAACGCCGAGCAGGCTCAGGATCGTGGGCATGATATCCGTCGTGCGGACCTGCGCTGTAACCGCCCTGCCCGCTTCGCGTTCATTTGGCAGCTTCACAATTAGCGGAACGTGCGTCGTCGAATCGTAAAGAAAAATACCGTGAGTATCTTCGTGATGCTCGCCGAGCCCTTCGCCGTGGTCGCCTACGATAACGATTAATGCTCCCTCATACCAGCCCTGTTTCTTCAGATAAGCTAGGAATTGAGCCAACGCCGAATCCGCGTAGGCAATTTCTCCGTCGTAGAGCCGGTCTTTGTAGAGTGCGGAATACGGCGGAGGCGGCTCGTACGGATCGTGGGGATCGTAGAAGTGCACCCAAACGAAGTGTGCGCCAGCCGAGTGTGCGTTCAGCCACGATTCCGCGCGTTGCTCAACTTCCATACCACGTCGCTCGAGGCGTCCCCACCGCGACTTGGTTGTCATGTGCTCTGGGAAGTTATCGTAGAACTCGAAGCCACGATCGAGACCGGGCGCAAGATTCTTGCTGTCGAGGATCACGGAGCCGATGAATGCCGCAGTCCGGTAGCCTCCCTTGGCGAGTAATTCTGCCAGGGTGGGATAACTAGGTGCCAAAGGGACACCGAAATCGCTGACTCCGTGCGAGCTAGGCAACAGCCCGGTCATGATGCTCGCGTGCGAGCTATTCGTGATCGGGCTGGGCGTGAATGCTTCGGTGAAGCGGATTCCCTGCTTTGCCAGCAGATCGAGCGCGGGAGTTCGAATTCGGTCGTACCCATAGCAGTGAACGTGGTCGGCACGCAGAGTATCGATGGTAATGAGAAAAACGTTCGGAGGGGATACCTTGTCCGGTTCGGCCTCGTGGGCGGCGATGGCAGCAGCAGCTAAGAGGCAGCAGAGGAGAACAAAAAAGATCCGCATAGCATCGAGCGTATCACAGCCCGCGTTTTCGACAACTTCCCTGCTTCTCGATTGCTGCGATTTAATCGGCGTTCGCTGCACCTTTTCGTTTCCACATAACCTACAAACTGCTGCCTTTCTTTCACGCCTCCTTTGAAGCCTGACGCCTTCGTTGCCCCCCATCGCCCGTGATACACTCCGCACGCTCAACGAGAAGAAAATTCTCCCAAACGGAGACTGGCGATGATTCGATGGCTGGTGGGGATCGCGGCCTTGCTCGGCACTTTAGTGACTGCGGGGCTCTCAACCGACTTGGCCGCCCCCGACACCCCTGAACCGGGGTCTGTCGAAGCCATTGCCAAGGCCACCGGCGATCCGCGGTTCCTGTCACCTTGGGTTTCTTATCTTCCGCAATCACACAGCGTTCCCTCGCCAGTCACTTTTTTCGGCCGCATCCTCGGCGCCCCTGGTGAATTCGTGGACACTGCCAAAGCGCATGCCTACTGCCGCGCGTTAGCTGCCGCTTCACCCCGGGTCCGCGTTTTTTCCATCGGCCGAAGCGAAGAGGGCCGCGAAATCCTGATGCTCGCCGTTGCCGACGAAGCCGGGATCCGGGACCTCGATCGCCTCAAAGCCGCCACCGCCTCCCTCGCCGACCCTCGCACCACTTCACCCACCGCCGCCGAAGCGCTCATCGCCACTTCGCGCCCGATTTATTATTTCAACGCCGGCTTGCACGCTGACGAGACCGGCTCCGCGGAAGCCGTCCTCGAACTCGCGTACCGCCTGGCAGTCTCCGACCAGCCCAACATCCGCCGCGTCCGCGAACAACTCATCGTGCTGATCAATCCCGTTTCGAATCCCGATGGCCGAGACAAAATGGTGGAATGGTTCTATCGTTATCTCAAGGGCAAGACCGATCGCGCCACCATGCCGCGCGAGTCTCCGCCGTACTGGTCCAAGTACGCTTTCGTGGACATTAATCGCGACACTCATCAGCAAACCCACGAAACCACCAAGGCCGTTCATCGCATGTTTCACGAATGGCATCCCACTGTAGTCCACGATCTTCACGAAGGATCGCCGCTCCTGATGACCTGGAACGGAACCGGCCCTTACAATCCCAACATCGATCCCATCACCTATACCGAGTTTCTCGAGCTCAGTTTTCACGAAGTCCAAACCATGACGGCCCTCGGAATGCCAGGCGTTTCCACGTGGAATTTCGGCGAAGCTTTCAGCCATCTCTATCTCGATTCCGTGGCCATGAATCACAACAGCATCGGCCGCGGCTACGAAACTCTGGGCAACGGCACCGCCGAAACTTTGCATTACAAGCTCCGCCCCTCGCAAACCTCCATGGAGTGGTATCGCCCCGATCCTCCTCCCGCCGAATTTGACTGGTCCGAGCGCGATAACCTCAACTACAACGAAACCGGCATGCTTGCCGCGCTCGATTTTGCCGCGCGCAATTCCAAAGAGATGCTTCGCAATTTCTACAAGAAAGGCTGGGACTCCTGGCGCAAGGGGCTCGACGAACCTCCTTACGCCTATCTCATCCCGGAAGATCAGGGAGATCGCAAGCGCGTCGCCGACATGGTGGGCCGCCTGCTCTCGCAACGCATCGAAGTCGCCCGCGCCCAAAAAGCCATCACTCTCAAAGAGGGCAACTTCCCAGCAGGCACTTACGTTGTCCGTCTCGACCAGCCCTATCGCAATTACGCGGTCGATCTTCTCTCGCCTCAGGTTTTTCCAAAAGACAAAGGCGAACCCTACGATGATGTCTCCTGGGAATTTCCCGCAAATTTTCATCTAACCGCTATCCCGACCGCGGATGCCTCCATTCGAATCGCCGCACTCACGCCGCTGAAGGAGACGCCACAACCGGCGGGCACCGTGTCTGGCGAAGGCCCCGTATTCCTGCTGAAAGACACCGGCCAGGAAAGCCTCTTCGCGGCTCGTTACCGCCTCGCATCCTTCGACGTGCAAATCGCGGAGCGCCCGTTCCGCGTGGGCGGCATCGAGTTTCCTGCCGGCTCCTGGATTCTGCCGGCAAAAGACGGCCTTGCGGGCGCGCTTCATTCTGTGGCTACCGAATTCGGACTAGATTTCGTCAGCTCTCCGACCGCGCCCACGGTTTCGCATCACGCCGCCACCGTTCCACGCATCGGCCTTTGGGTGCCCTGGGCCGACACCGACTCCATCGGCTGGATCCGCTACATCCTCGATCAGCGCCGAGTACCTTACACCTATGTCCGCGACGAAGATATTCGTGCCGGTCATCTTCGTGACCACTTTGACGTGCTTCTCTACGGCCACGTCGATCTCGAACTCGCCGAACAAATTGAGGGCCTGCCCAAACGCTGGAGCCCCATGCCCTTCAAGAAAACGCCACAAACTCCCAGCTTCGGAACGCCCGCCGAATCCGACGACATCACCGGCGGAATCGGCTACGCGGGCCTTGCGGAAATACAACGCTTCGTGGACAGCGGCGGCCTGCTCGTGACACTAGGCAGCGGCTCGATGCTCGCTCTTAACGGTGGCCTCGTGCGCGGCGTGCGCTCCGTCGCCGGAGGCGTGCCGCGCAGCACTGCAGGTGGTGGCTCGGCTTCCGCAGCAGCCGCGCAGAATTCCTTCACACGCACACCCGGGGCGCATGTGCGCGTCACCTTCGCGCGCCCGGATCACCCGATCGCCTACGGCTACCCGGCACACACTCATGTTTTCCGGCAGAACTTTCCGCTCTACAGCGCACCCCGCGCGTGGCTGCGCATGGCCTACTGCACCACCTGTCTGGATGGCCCCGAAGACCGCTCCGGCATCGTCCTCGAATGGGGCGACTCGGCAGGCGCTCCCTTTGTCATCAGCGGCCAGGCTTGGGGCGAAGAAAATCTTTTGCGCCGCCCCGCCATTCTGGACATGCCAGTCGGCCGCGGTCACGTCGTCTCGTTCAACTTCAATCCTTTTCACCGCGACATGAATCGCGGCGATCATCGTCTCGTCTGGAATGCCATTTTGAATTGGCAAGCCATTCTTTCCGCCCACGCGCCTGCCAATGCGTCCACGTCCGACGACGCGGGTGATTCGGAACCGTAATCTGTTTTTTCTTCGCGCCTGCGTTGGCAAAAGGGAGACATATTCGCGCAGGCGTTTCACGGGGCGCTCATCGACCCGGCGGCGCGCCGACGTTGACCTGCTGTTGCTCCACCTGTATCATCCGCGCATCCCAAATTCATTTGCATCGGAGAGGCTCACTATGTTGAAGCGTGCGAGATTCGTTGTAGCGAAATACGCCGTCATGATCGCAGCGGCGCTGCTGGTTGCTCCTTGTTTGTTGCAGGCGCAGCAGCCACCCATCAGTCCTGACGTGTACGGGCAGCTGAAGTATCGCTACATCGGCCCGGAAGGCAACCGCGCGACATCGGTCGCGGGAGTACCGGGAAAACCGAATATCTGGTATGTGGGCGCGGCTTCGGGTGGCATTTTCAAGAGCACGGACGGCGGCATTCACTGGAATCCGATTTTTGACTCGGAACCGGTGGCATCCATTGGTTCACTGGTAGTGGCGGCAAGCGATCCGAACATCGTGTGGGCGGGAACCGGCGAATCGTTCATTCGCAGCCACATCTCCGTGGGGCAGGGAATTTACAAATCGCTGGACGCGGGCAAGACCTGGTCGCTGATGGGATTGGAGAAGGCGGGCCGCATCGGCCGCGTAGAGATTGATCCGCGCAATCCGGACGTGGTGTTGGCGTGTGCGCTGGGTCACGCCTATGGGCCGCAGCCGGAGCGCGGCGTGTTCCGAACCACGGACGGCGGAAAGACCTGGGAGAAAGTGCTTTTCGTTGACGAGAACACCGGTTGTTCCGACATGGGAATGGATCCCAACAATTCCAGAATTCTTTTTGCTGGCATGTGGCAGATCGAAATTCACACCTGGGGGCGCACCAGCGGCGGGCCGGGCAGCGGCTTGTTCAAATCAACGGACGGTGGCGTCACGTGGAAGCGGCTGGAAGGTCATGGGCTGCCACATTCTCCGGTTGGGAGAATTGCCGTGCGCGTGGCCAAGAAGGATTCGAATCGCGTGTACGCGGAGATTGAGACAGGCGATGGCGTCCCACATCCAGAACTAAAGGCCGAGGGGCAACTCGGTCAACTGTGGCGTTCCGACGACGGCGGCGAGAACTGGGAGATGGTGAACTCCGACCGGCAACTGCGCGGGCGGACGCACTATTACACACGCACGGAGATTGCGCCAGACAACGAGAACGAAGTGTTTTTCTTTTCCGCGTCATTCTCGCGGACGCTCGATGGCGGGCACACGCTGACCAAAATGCCTGCAGATCCCGGCGGCGACAATCACGAGATGTGGATCGATCCCACCAACGGGGATCGCATGGCCGTGGTGAACGATGGCGGTGTGAATATTTCCGTGGATCGCGGGAACAACTGGAACCACGTGAACCTGCCGATCGCGCAGATTTATCACGTCACGGTGGACGACCAGATTCCTTACTTCGTCTACGGCAACCGGCAAGACGGTCCGTCTTGGCGCGGCCCGAGCAACAGCCTGCAATTTGGCGGCTTCTACGGCAACAGCATCCCGCGCGGCGCGTGGCACCCGGTGGCGGGAGGCGAGAGCGGGTTCGCCGTGCCGGATCCGGTGGACAACAACATTATCTGGTCGACGGGCACGGGATCGGGAAGCATTGGCGGCACGGTTACGCGCTACGACGAGCGCACGCACCAGGACCGCGAAGTGGAGGTGTGGCCTGATTATGTGGCAGGCGCACCGGCGGCGGAAGTGAAATACCGCTTCAACTGGGAATTCCCCATCGCCATTTCTCCCCACGACCACAACAAAGTGTATGTGGGCAGCCAGTTTGTGCACGTCACCACCGATGGCGGCAATAGCTGGCAGATCATCAGCCCCGACCTGACGCGAAACGACAAGAGCCGGCAGCAGATTTCGGGCGGACTCACTCCTGACAACATCGGCGTGGAATATGCCGGCGTGATTTTCGCGTTGACGGAATCGCCGAAAGAGGCGGGGCTGATCTGGGCGGGCACCAACGACGGGCAGGTGCAGGTGACGCGCGACGGCGGAAAAAACTGGAGCAACATCACGAAAAATCTCCCGAACTTCCCGGAGTGGGGGACGGTGGACAACATCGAAGCCTCGCGCTACGACGCGGGCACGGCGTACTTGACCGTTGACGGCCATCAGGTGAACTTTCGCGATCCGTTTGTATACAAGACTGCGGACTACGGAAAAACGTGGTCGCTGATTACCGCCGGGATTCCGCACAACATGCTGAGCTATGCGCACTGCGTGCGGGAAGATCCCGTGCGCAAGGGACTCCTGTATCTAGGCACGGAGGGCGGGCTGTATGTTTCCTTTGACGACGGGAAGAATTGGCAGCCGCTGCAGTCCGGCCTGCCGCACGCGCCGGTTTACTGGCTGACGGTTCAAGAAAGATTTCACGATCTGGCGGTGGCTACTTACGGGCGCGGCTTCTGGATCCTGGATGATATTACCGCGCTGGAGCAGTTCACGCCAGAGGTCGGCGCAGCCAAGGCGCATCTGTTCGTGCCGCGCGATGCATATCGTTTCAAGGAGGTGACGCAACCGGCGGCGATCGAGTACGACCCAACGACGGGAAAAAACCCTCCGTATGGCGCGTCCATCAATTTCTATCTAAAGGCCAACCTAGGAGAGAAAGATGTGGCCAAACTTACGATTACGGACGGCAACGGAAAAAAAGTGCGGGAGATCGAATGCCGCGCGCCCAAACCAGGCGCCGCTGAGGCCAAAAAGCCCAGCGCGGAAGAGGAGTATGGCGATGTCGAGCCTCCGCCTTGCGAAGCTAAGGCGGGCATCAACCGCGTGTGGTGGGACCTGCGTTCGGAGCGCAGCACGCAAATTCATTTGAGGACCACGCCGCTCTACGCGCCGGATGTTCCATTTGGGCCGGAAGGCTGGCGCAAGCCTCCGGCCATGGCGCGCCTGGCGGTGCTGGCGCTGCCGGGAACCTACACGGTAACGCTGACCGTAGGAGAAGAAAAATTCGCGCAGAAGCTGACCGTGCTGAAGGATCCTCATACCGCAGGCACGGAAAGCGACATTCAGGCGCAAGCGCGCGTGCAGACCGCGCTGTATGACGAGTTGAACGCCATGTCGGCCACGGTGAACCAGCTCGAGTCGCTGCGCGCGCAGCTCGTTGCGCTAGGCAAGGAGCTGGGCATCGACGAGGCTTCGAAACCGCTGCGCAAAGCCGGGGACGACCTCGGGGAGCAGCTCGCGGGAATCGAGAGAACGCTACTGCAGCTGAAGTTGACTGGCCGCGGGCAGGACGATTGCCGCTGGGCACCAATGCTGCTGCAGAAAATCAGCTACCTATTCAACCAGCTCGACAGTAGTGCGGATTTTCCGCCCACCACGCAGCAGACGGCCGTGCAGGAGGAGTTGAAACAGCGTGGCGAGAAAGCAGCGGCGGACTTCCAGCAGGTGGTGGGGAAAGATCTGGCGGCGTTCAACACCATGCTGCGCGAGCATAACATCGGCAACATTTATCTCAAGACGCCCTGACAAAGAGCGTTAAGCGAAACCGGTTCGGCCGCATCTCGGTTTACTAAACTAGTTCCTTGAATACGGAAGAATTAAATGGTGCCCGGGGTGGGAGTCGAACCCCCCGGGGGGATTGATTCTACGTAAGTTATTGATTCTTCGAAATGGCAAAATGGAGAAAAACCATAGAAACGCCGAAGTGAGGTACACCGCGGGTACACGGAATGGCGTTCGTCACCTTTGGTTTTTTATCGCCCCGTTACTATCACACTCCTTATCCGACGATGGTAGACTCCGCAGCGGAGATCGACAGGGATGGCCGGACAGATTATGGGTGTCAATAAGTCTTCCCTTTCCTACGATCTCCAAACACACCGTTTCAACAACTCCTCTGTAGTCCTCAAGGATTGCACGAGCGTTATAAAGCTTGTTCGCCTCTGAGACCGATTGTCCCTATTAATAATGTTATAGGTGCAAATGCCTTTGAAAATCAGCGACATCCAGGGAGATGAAATCGCGAGCCGGTCCTAACAAAGCGTGTGGTTTTGGGTCTCACGGGCCCGGTTCAATTCCAATCTTGTCGTTCACGGCCTCTCTCAATCGCTGTTTGCAGCCGAGATATTTTTCCGTGGTCTGCACCGAGACGTGGCCCAGCAGAAACTGAATTTGTTCCAGCTCGCCCCCTGCACCGTGGCAGAGACGAGCACACGACCTTCGAAGGTCGTGTGGCGCGAGTTTTAGAATTCCGACTTTGCCCGCGTATTGCTTAACGACATGCCACACCACCTTCTCGGTCATTTCCGTGCCCCAAATCGTTCCCATCCTACATACACAACGAAATAACCGCCCGTTGACGATTTTAGACGCTGCGAGCCAATCGTCAACGGTTCCCTTAACCCACGAGGGCACCGGTATGGTTCGAACGTGACCACCTTTCCCTATCAAATCAACGATGGCCCAGTGATCCTCGCGACGTTGGAAGTGATCAATCGTGAGTTCAGTCAGTTCGCGACGCCTCAGGCCACAACCCAATAGCAAAGCAAGAATCGCCCGGTCCCTCTTGCCCTTCAGAGTGGTAGGGTCAGGGAGTTGCCAAAGCGTTCGGGCTTCCTCGGCCGTTAACCAATTCCCGAGTCGGCACCCAAGTTTCTTTGCGCCTTTCATGCGACGGATACCAGCGGCCAGGTCCGGGCTCAGGAGCCCGGTATCTGCCGCTTCATAGGCGAGTCGTCGGACCGCTGCCAGCCTGACGTTTATAGTCCCGGCAGCCAAGTGACGTTCTTCGAGATGAAGTCGGTAACGGAGAACGACCGCCTTGTTGAACGATAGTCGCGGAGCGGAGCAATACCAAGTCACAAACTCATCGATCGAGTGTCGATAGCTGCGCTGCGATTCAAATGATCTTAGGCTAACAATCACCGCCAACTTGGCATGCTCCAAATCGGGCAGGCCTAGCTTTGTCTTCAGCCGGGTCTGCCTGTGCTTGGTTTTGCGCTTCATGGTCAGCCGCCTCCCAACGGCAGGCCATAGACCGCACAATTCGATCCATCCCTCAAGCTCTCGACTTCACAGAGGCAAGGGAGTATGAAGGTGCTTGTTGGGGTCAAAACTCAAAGATTCGGTCTCTCGCATTCCGGGACTATAAGGTGGTGATCGATGGACATTGATCAGGAAAAAGTTGAACAGACGGTTTTGGCACTGCTCTATTTGACTTCCTTCAAGGACAAATTTGGGTTGAGAACCTGGAAGGGCCACGACTGGGAAGTGATGAATTCCTTGCATGAAAAAGGCTACATCTCAAATCCGGCAACGAAGGCCAAGTCAGTCGCGCTTACAGAGGAGGGGGCCAAACTATCACAGGAACTGTTCGAGAAACGCTTCGCAATGAAATGAGGCCCGCTCATTTTGATCAAAGCACGTTCTCGGGCCGTCCCGGGCCTTGGTGTAGGTACGGCACATGATTGCATAACAATGTCGGCTCCTCGACCCGAGTAGACTGTGGTTGTTCGACGACCAAAGGCTCGGGAGAGTCGGAGTAGGGATCACAGTTGCCCATGACCCCCTCCGCGGATCCGGACGAGCGGATTTCCCGCATCCGGCTCTTACCTTAGGTGACAACGCCCATGCGGCGTAGGGGATAAGGATGATAGATGCGAACAGGATGTAGCCAGTGACCGATGAGCCGATGCATTCGATCCCAGGGGACATGGCCGTTCTGGCTGCGACGTGATAATGCGCGATGCCACAGCCGTCCTACTTGGAGTCGAAAGAGATGCAGCGCAGCGTCGTTCATGGGCACGCCGTAGTAGCGATTGTGTCCATCAACCACTGATCGCAGCCACTGTCCTACTTCGGGGATAGGGTGGTGCATGCGTCGCCGGAGCGCGGCTTTCACCTCGTTCAGCTTCGCTTGTAACCGTTTGCGGATCGTCTGCCGTAACACTGTGAAACACCCGGAACTCCTTTTCTTTCCGCAGATATGCGTAAAGCCGAGGAAGTTGAACGTTTCAGGTCTTCCCTCTCCACGCCGCTGGCGATCCCGGATCGCAAATGGTCCGAACTCCAGTAGGCGCGTTTTCTCGGGATGCAGTTCGAGGTCGAACTTCCGCATTCGTTTCGTTAGTTCTGCCCAGAACCGCTTGGCATCCGATTTTCCCTGGAATCCAACGACGATGTCGTCTGCAAATCGCACGATGATGACATCACCGTGTGCTTGTTTGCGGCGCCACGCTTGAACCCACTCATCCAGAAATGGCTGAATGCCGGCGTGTTGGAGGAGGTCCGCAATTCGATGCTCGATGAACTTCACCAGCCATTCGTGTGAAATCTTGTCGAAAAAGCTGCGAATGTCCAAATCAAGCACCCAGCTCACTCTTCTTGTCAGCAGTCCCGTGTACAGCGCATCCAGCGCTTGATGCTGACTTCGCTTCGGCCGGAACCCATACGAGAAGCCGAGAAAATCCGTTTCGTAGATGGCGTTCAGCACCTCGACCGTCGCACGCTGGACGATCTTATCTTCCAGCGCCGTTACTCCTAGCGGTCTTTGCCGCCCGTCGGCCTTGGGGATGTACACCCTTCTCACCGGTTTTGCTCGGTACGCTCCTTGCTTCAGCCTCTCGCAGAGGTTTTGGAGATGATTCTCCAGTTGTTCTCCGTAGTGCCGCCACGTCTCCCCGTCCACACCAGGCGAAGCTTCCTTCTTCAAACGGAAGTAAGCCATGCGAAGTGTTTCTAGGTTGTAGACGTGGTGCAGGAGCGCTGTGAACCGTAACTTCTTATCTTTTCTTGCTGCCTGACGTACCCGCTCGAGCGCATTGGGCGCAACGATCCGGCTCGGTGTCCGGGTTGCGTTTTGCTGTGGCAGGTTCCCTTTGGTCAAACCTCTTCCCTCCATCCCCTCCGCCTCCGGTTTCCCAGTCTTGTTCGGGGATTTCTCAGGTACTACAGGTCTGTCCGACTTCCCGTGTTCGTTCATCGTCGGCGTACGTCTTTGGACTTCCCGACGCGTCCCGGTCTTGTTACCTCCGGGTGAACACGGGATCTCCCGGTTCCCTTGCGAGGTGCTTCCATACGTGCACGGGGTCTATGACTGCGCGGGACCCAGCTACACCTCGCGAAATCGGTGTGACTGGTATTGCCTTCCGCTTCTCCTTACAACGTCGGCGTCCCGGAGTTAGTTCTTACGCAGCTGAATACCCGCCCTATATTTTCCCCTGTCAACGCTTCGACGCCACCCTCACGAGTGGCTCCGCATGACTCGGGGTCGATGTGGCTCGCTATTCCTTCATCGAGTGATTTTGCATTCACTTCACCTCGCCGGTTTACCCGGCGCACAAGGAGCCGAACATGATGATTATAGGCGTAGATTACCACCCGAGCTCTCAGCAGATTGCATTTTTGATGGAAGAGACTGGTGACCTTTGTGATCTCCCTGCCAACGGATGATGGCGAAGTCGGCTATTATCGGATCGAATTTCTCTAACAGTACTTCCGTACGCGGCATCCATAATTGATCTTGCAGCACCAACGCGAGATTGTGCTCGCGGAGCTGATCAGCTAGCCATGGGGTCAGCCAATCCTTATTTCGGATCTCGATGGCGAATTTGTATCTACCGCGTGGCAACTCGTTGAGGAACGCGTTGAGTCTCGATATGAACCGCGCGGAGCTGGTGAACACGCTCTCATTGAAATGAGGAAACTGTAAAAGAATTGGTCCGAGTTTCTCGCCGAGGATGTGGGCTGCACTAATGAAAAGTTCAAACTCTTTGTGACAATCCAGCGGAATTTTATCGTGGGTTATTGCTCTAGGGACCATTAGTGAGAAGACGAAGCCGGGCGGTGTCTTTAGAGCCCAATTGCTCACGGTTTCCACTTTGGGAAGTCGGTAGAAAGTCGAATCGATTTCTACGGTGTCGAATCTCGTCGAGTAGTATTGGAGATAATCCAGCGGGTTCATGCCTTCGGGGTAAAACGAGCCGGGCCAGCCGTCAGCGGCGAATCCTGTCGTGCCGAGACGAATTTCAGCGGTCATGTTGTCTCGCAGGGAAGACTTCGCGGCCTGTCCAGGATAACCAAAACACTCCATTGCGGGGAGGGCCCGCGATTGGGCACGCCCCTTATTTCTGCAACCCCGTCTCGTTCTCGCGCTATTCCAACCGTCGTTTCGGTCACAAGTTGTTTTGGGAGACGACAAAGATAGATACCACCTCGTTCATACCGGTCGGGTTTTACCGGACGTGGATTCGGTGACATAGATCCTGAAGAATATCTGTTCAAGGTGTAAGCAAACACGCAGCCCGTGCGATTCCGTGGCGTTCATAGGTGATGCGTGGAGGGCGGCCCTTGCGAGCCGCCCGCGGGTTAAGAGTTGGTCTACTGACTTTCGTGAGCCTTAATGGCTTCCTGGATTTTTTGTTTGATGGCATCCAGGTTGAAGGAAGCTGGGTCTTGCATTGGAGGAAAGTCGATTGCCGTCATCGCGAGCTTTGCTACGGTCTGTTGCACGTTGACGAAGCGCCAGAACTCGCGCGCAAAGAACTCATTCCCATAGCCGAATGCGCTGTTCAAGGGAGTCTCCCCGCGGATGCTCGATGTACGCTCGAAGGGGTCCTGGCGAATGTTCACGATGGTGGGCATATCCGTGCTGACCTTCTCACCGGGCCATCCGTATGGCTGCTGAATGAACTGGTATTTGAAATCGTCGATGCGGATTGCCCCGAGGTGCGGGCCCGCGAAGTAAAAAAGCTCGTGGCGTGCCGAAGGACCTGTGCCTGTCAGAAGAGCCATCTGGTTGTAGCCGTCCAGGTGGTTCTTGAAGGTCCGGTCGCCAAGCTTCACGCCCTTGAGGAGCTGGTCAGTGATGTTCGGATTACCGGCGGCAGCAACAAGAGTTGGGAACCAGTCGAGGCCGGAGAAAATCCCGTTCTCAACTGTGCCGGGCTTGATATGACCGGGCCAGCGGATGATGGCGGGAACACGGAAGCCACCTTCGAAGGCCGTGCCCTTGGTGCCCTTAAAAGGAGTCATGCCGCCATCCGGCCAGGTGAAGACTTCGGCGCCATTGTCGGTGGTGAAGATGACGATGGTGTTGTCAGCTTCGCCGATGTCGTCGAGGTGTTTAAGAATAGCGCCGATACTATCATCCATTTGGGCCATGCCCGCTTCTTCCAGGTTATAGTTGTCCGTGGCATTCATCATGGCCTGGTACTTCGGCGGGAGGTAGGTAAAGACGTGCATGCGAGTGGTGTTGTGCCAGATGAAGAAGGGCTTGCCGTCTTTCTTGGCCTTATCCATAGCGCCGTTGGTGTTTTCTACGAGAACTGAGTCAAAGGTCTCCATGTCGTACTTGGCCGTGCGACCCTTTTGCCAGTTCTGCATGTCCTTCATGTCGGGGAAAGGCGCCAAGGGGCCCTCATCTACGATTTTCTGTTTTCCGACCTTGCCCCAGCGCGGCATCACCGTGGGGTCGTCCGTGTCGGTGGCCCAGCAGTGGGTTAGAGTGCGCGGCCCGGTCTTGTCGATCCAGTCCTGCGGATAGTCGAACCAGTAGGGATCGGACATGGCGTCGAGGTGGTAAAGGTAGCCGAAGAACTCGTCGAAGCCGTGCAGGCAAGGCAAGTACTTATTCAGGTCACCGAGATGGTTCTTTCCAAACTGCGCGGTCTCGTAACCCTGCGCTTTAAGGGCCAAGGCAAGGGTGGCGGCCTGGTCCGGCAAACCCACGTCCGCTCCGGCCTGGCCCACGGTCGTCAGGCCCGTGCGAAGCGGGATTTCGCCCGTAATGAAATTGGCGCGGCCCGCCGTACAGCTGGCCTCGGCGTAATAATCGGTAAACCTCATGCCAGCCGCCGCCAGTTTGTCGAGGTTCGGCGTCTTTCCGGACATAATGCCCTGGTGGTAGGCGCCGATGTTAAACCAACCGACGTCGTCCCCCATGATCACAATAATGTTGGGTTTCTTTTGCGCGGAGGCGGGTGGCGATGCTGCCAGCCCCAAAATCGCAAGAAACGCTGCAACTGCAAGAGCTGTTTTTCCCAGGTACTTCATGAATGTCCTCGCTTTCTCACTTGCCGGAAGGTGCGGCAGATTCCTGCGCGGAACAGGGTGGCGCAACCTCAGAGAGGTGCCGATTCTGCCCCTATGGCTCCCGGCTTGGAACTGTCAAAAGTTACAATCATGCTCCTGGTCGAAGTCCGACAGCCGGAAAAGTGTCTCTGTAGATGTAAACGGCAGATCAACTCCTGATTAACGTCGAAACCGGATTTGTGCGCTCACGACGGTAACGAGGTACCATGAACGGTACCAAGGACCGGAAAGTGAAGCCCGACTTCGCACAATACGGATTCGCCCATCAAGAAAACTTGATCATGGCGTGCATCGGTGGCTCCCAAGCGCACGGCGCGAAATTGGGCACGACCGACGATACCGACTGGTACGGACTCTATATTCCGCCGGCGACCAAACTTCTTGGGCTCGAACGCGAGGATCATTTCGTTTTCACGACCGGAGGCAAGGTCGGAGGGAACGGGCCGCAAGATGTGGACGTCTGCCTATATACACTGATGAAATGGGCAGGGCTCGCCGCTATAGGCAATCCATCGGCTCTGCATTTCTTGTTCGCGCCGGTGGAGTTCACAACCGCCACGTGGGATCACTTTTCTGCTAGGCCTGAAATCTTCCTCGCAAAGGGGCATGTGAAACCGTTCCTTAAGAAGTTCTCAGGGATATGCAACCGCCCCTGCTCGGAAACACAGTTTGATACTGGACGGGCGTGCTGCACGAATCTGGGGATGCGGCGTGACGCGAGTGCAGCGAATACGTATGCACCGAACAACACGCCGAAGCCCTTCCAGATGTGTACCCACTCGACGTGGCCCGTCGCCAGCATGGCAAGCTGACCGTATGCTAGATAGATATGAATTGCCGCGATGGTTCCTGCTGTAAGCGGATGAAAGACGAATCGTGGTAGTGGAAGCACGAACTTGAATGGCATCGAGTTGTGTCCTTATTTGGAAGCGCCAAATAGTTCCACAGTTGCAAACGGCTCAGCCGACCATGGCCGGAAACGATTGATGGTGAACTTCGTCGGCTGTCCGGGCTTCACTTCCACGTGTAAGTAGTTGTAGTCCTCTTTGGGAGCTTCACCTTTCCAATACTGGTCCAGCGGATAACCATCGGGAACCTTGTTGTGTGTTCTGCCGGGCAGAATTGGGTCTTGTTCCGCGCCACCGCCGCCAAGCACGAAATACTTCACGCCATCTACTTGGTAGGCTTCGGTCGTGTGCACGTGTCCATTGAACACCACGATGTCCAAGTCCTTCGCGTACGCTGCAATCGTCTTATGTGGATTCTGCTCCTCAGGAATTGGTCCCATGCCCGAGCGACAGAACGCCGGAGCATGAAAGGTGATGAACACCTTTTTCGTGCCCTTGGTCTTGGCCTCATCCAGCCACGACTTGAGTTGCTTCATTTGTTCTTCGTAGGCAGGGCGCGTCGCGCCCCAGCCGGTGGGATCGCGATAGTCGTATTTGCCGGTCCACAAAAAGATGAAACGCGCGCCTTCAAAATCAAACTTGTAAATCAGTTGTTTGTCGGTAACTCCAAACTTTTTCAGGTATGGGAACGACTGCAGCAAGCCTTCGACATCGGAGTCGTCCCACACTTCGTGATTGCCAACGGCGGGAAAAACGCGCCCATCCAATCCGGCGGCTCTCATCTCCTTATCTGGGTGCGGCAACTGCTTCAATACGTCTTCGTTCACCAACTTCCAGTAGGGATTCTCGGACGGTTTGTTACCCTGCTTGCCCCACCAGACAAGGTCGCCGGTGCTGAGAAGAAACTCTGCATTACCACCCTTGATGTCCTTCACTACTTCACGGGCAACCCAGTCGCCACCTTGCAGCCGGAACATCACATGACGGACGCCCGGCATTAGTTTCACGTCCTCGACCGAAGCCTCCGTGACCCAACCCTTGTCCAACGTTAACGTGGTCACTTCGCTAGCAGTCATGAACGGCATCATTAGCTGCACCAGTTCTTTGTTGGACGGGTCGTAGGTTAGCTTGACATCCTTTTGTACGACCGCATCCGCTACTTTTGCTGGAAGCACGAGTTCAAACATGTCCACCATCAATTGACGTGCTTCCGCTTCTTCGCTCTGTTTGTATGGCAGATACATCATCGACCGTGAATCGCCGTACACATCAAAAGAGAATCCTGCTTTGGTGGACTTCTCCTGCGCATTCAAAGGTACTGCAAATGACGCCACGGCTAGGCCGATAACACAGGCGAGCACCGTGAGATTATCTACACCTAATTTCATTTTGACCCCTTTCAATCGGCAAAGGCTGATGAGCCTGCGTTCTTGATGGCGTTCTTCGGTCCGCTGAAAACTTGAACAATTCCCTTCGCGTGACTTCCATGAGGAGCCCCTCTCGTATCCGGCGGTTTTAGCAAGATTCCCAGTGCAAACAACTGTCGATTGTGACAGGTAGGGACTCAAGTCCTGGTTAACGCACTAATCGGAGAAGTCCTATAAAAGGGAATGTCAAGAGACATTCTTCCCCGTCGGCTCGGTGCCGACACGTTTTTGTCTCGGCATTCAGCCCAACCGTTTGAACGTGCACTCGTGATCGAGTGGTCTTGCTCAGGCGACGTAGTTTCGTGCTTCGTTTCGTCACACGAAACGGTGAGATCCTTCTTCCTGCCTGTGGTTCCATTTCACTGTTGTGACGGCGCCATTCGTTTCTGAAACATCAAGCCTGACGGTCATCCACTCGATGAGTGGCAACGCATGGTCCTATTGGAGACTCGTGGCCTATGGCTTTCTTGGATTGTCCGAGGGGGCATAGGGTGAAATCGGAGACTCGCGTGTTTGCAGTACGGGCCTGACTTGTCCGATGGATACTTCCCCTCGAATCCGAGCGTCTCAAGAACCTGACGGCCACCGCCAAGAATAGTTCCCAGCGGGAACGGACTCTTTGCCAGAGACGCTCAAGCTGCTTGTTGTTTCAAATAGTTGGCGTCGAAACGTACCTCCTTTTTCCAAACGATCAACGTGATCGCGGCAATCTTCCTCGCCAAGGTCAAGCGCGCCATCGTGGGCTTCCTTCCCTTAGCCAACAAAGCCTCGTAAAAATCGTGCAGCGGTCCGGCAGCGGTGCTGGCTCTCATAGCCGCACCCTTGAAAATATCTTTGAGGTCGTGGTTGTGGTTCGCATTTAGGCCACGCAGCGTCACGGGTTTCTTGGAACGTTGTAGCTGTCCTTCTACAACGCGGTATTGCGCACTGTCATGCGTTTCTAATCCCAGACCGCTATAGGTCCACAGATGTCGCTTGGTGCGGAATCGGTGCGGCGTCTGGATCAGCGCGACCAACAGGGCCGCTCGGATCGGGCCGATCCCCGGAATCTGGCGAAGCAGTTTCCACGCCGTGTGCTGCTTG